>ENA-OQCB01000778-OQCB01000778.1-human-gut-metagenome-genome-assembly--contig:-NODE-778-length-13979-cov-3.257075_pt1 | contig 13979 bp, 9 predicted proteins | sample MGYA00242493_ERZ504568 | MGnify/ENA primary metagenome ERZ504568 (study PRJEB26092, sample SAMD00036229) | human gut metagenome | host: Homo sapiens | study: EMG produced TPA metagenomics assembly of...
ATACCCAGCCGGTTGTCATTGCTCCCCACTGATCCATGTAATACCAATGTCCATCTACGGATACCCAACCAGTCATCATTGCTCCCCACTGATCCATGTAGTACCAGTGTTCGCCTACTTCTGTCCAACCGGTTGTCATAATTCCGTTTGACTCAAAGTAATACCAATGTTTAGAAATTTCTTTCCAACCGGTTACTTTTTTACCATCTTCATAGTATTCCCATCCGTCTGTTGTTTCCTTCCAGCCGTCTGTTGTTACTCCAAAGCAAATTTCCGGAGCTACAATATAGTCATCTGTTGCTTTTACAGTAACATCTACAGTTTTTGTTTCTTTATCATTTGTTGCTGTTACTTTATATTTTCCTAAAGGAATGTTTTTAAACTTGTAGTTTCCAAGAGCATCTGTCTTAGCTGTTTTATCAACTGCTTCTGCTGCACCTTCTGCACTCTTAATGTTTACGGAAACACCCTCTAATACATTTCCGTCTTTATCAGACACATGACCAGCAACAGTTTCGACTTCACCTACCGGTAAATCATAAGAAGTTACTTTTACATTATCCACTGTAACGGTATTGGAATTTCTAGTGTTCATACCAACTGCACCTGCTTTTGTTGGCATTCCACCCATATTCAGCTTATTAATTACTAATTCACCGTCTACCCATAAGGAAACAGTTGTCTCAATAATCTCAGCTTTTAAGTGTAATTTTTTGCCTGCTGTTGCTTTTGGACCGGAGTGCATGCTGGACCATGAGTTTGATCCGTCACTGCCCCAGTATTCTGCAAACCATTGATTATCTGCATCGCCTACACCAATGTATACACGATCGTTCATATTGTTTGCACGAAGAAGAACACCTAAACGAATACCGCTCTTTTCAGGTGTAACATCCATTTCAACTACACCATTTTTAAATGTTGGTGCTGCTGTTTCATAAACATTAGCATGTCCGCCACCTGGGAATTTAATCTTAGTTGCCTCATTTTCTACACTGATAGTAGTACTGCTTCCATTTCCCGCAAGATTATCCCATGTCTTTTTGCCGTTGCTGTAATCATTTTCATAATCTACGGTAGAAGCCGGCTGTAACATAACATTCTGAACAAAGCCTTTTTCTTTTGTTACAGTGATTTCCTGTGTAAAGGTATCATATCCTTCTTTTTCTACTTTTAAGGTATAATTTCCTGCTAAAAGCTTATCAAACTTATATGCACCCTTTGCATCTGTCTTAATTGCTTCTACTTCACTCTTACCTGTAAGAGATACTGTTGCATCTTCTACATTTTTACCAACGGCTGTTACATGTCCTTCTAATGAAGACTGTGTATCCTTCAACTGGAAGTCCTGTGTAAATTCAAGATTATCTTTTGTGGACTTAATATCAGCTGTTGCTTTTGCCCAAATAGGACTGTCTGCTGTTACTTTCCAATCGCCGAATAAAACACCCGGAAGGACATACTGTCCGTTACTGTCTGTAACAGTCTTGATTGTTTTATCCTTCATTTTCACGCTTACTGTGATATTTTCGATTGGATTTCCTTCTGTATCTGTAACTGTACCGGACATTGTTGCACCGATTACTTCCAGACCTTTGATTGCCTTATCTAATTTTTCATATGCTTTATCTACAGTTGCCTGATCTGCATCAAAGTTATCTAATGCTTCATTTGCTTTTTTCATAGCTTCTGTAAATGTTTTCCATGTTTTAGCACTGTAATTTACTTCGTAACGACCTTGATTTTCAGCTACTAAAGTTTCCAGCTTTACTTTCTGTGCTTTGGATTTTTCAATTACAAGATTATCTAAAACAAAATCCTTGTATCCACCAAAGTCAGCATCTCCGCCACTTGTCTTCTGAAGATCCGGACCTTTTGTTGTAGACTGAATACCAAACCAGCTCTGTCCGCCTTCTGAACCTGTAATACGGAATTTGTAGTGTTTTGTTTCTGCTTTCTGTCCCTTTGGAATAGAAGACTCTAACGGTGTATATTCTACATTTCCGTCTTCTACCTCTCCGTTACCAACTGCTAATGCATAAGTTCCTTCAGAACCACACTGATAATCAAAGCTTACATTATATGTAACACCTTCTTCAAAACGGAAGTTCTGTGGAATTGTCTGATAAATCAAGTTTCCTCTCTGTGTCAGACCATTTGTCTTTAAGGACCAGTCACCTTCCAATACATCGTCCAACTTCTTTGTAAACCAGCCTGCTGATGTATATTTTGAATCTTTTTTATTCTTTTCAGATAAATGAGTACGGTTATCTGTAACGCCTTCTGCTCCACCAACTACGAATGGCCATAAGCCCTGTGGAACTGTTTCAAAGTTCTGTACAAATTTATTGTCAGATACGAAGTTTTTAGAATTATTCTGAACAATTCTTAAATCATCAAAGTAAACTTCGCCTTCACCTTTGTCACGTTTCAGTTTGATAGTTGCTGTTCCATCTTCACCTGCTGTAAAGAATACATACATATTCTGGAAGTAACTTCCCTGACCTTGAATTGTCGCATTACTTGCATTTGTATTATGAGCATCTGCCTGACTGTAATTTTTCGCAATAGATTTTGTTGTGTAGTTAGATGTTGTTTTATCACCGGATGTAACTTCCAGATAAGCTTTTGCATCACTTCTATTATCTACTGCAACCATAGCCACATACTGTTTTCCTTTTTCAAGACCTTTGGCTTTCTGCTCCAGTACTACTTCATCTGTCTGGTTGTTCAAACGCAACATTGGGTTAAATCCTGCACTGTGGATAATCTGAGCAGCTTCTGCTTCACCTGAAATCTTCCACTGTTCTAAAGAAGCACTGTTAAATCCTGTATCAACAAGGTGAGTTCCTTCACTCCATTTCAACTCTTCATTTGTTGGGTTCTTAGCTTCTGTTTTATAAAGAACATAAGGTGTTTTTGCTGTTGCATCAATTGTAATCTGACCACCGGATACTGTTGCATTTGTTACTTCTTTCTTACCGTTTTCTGTAAGCTCGTAAACTTTTGCATTTTCCCATCCTGCCGGAAGTGTCCATGTAGAAGTTCCGCCAGCCTGATTCCAGTGATAGAGTTTATAGTTATCTCCTAAAGATTCACCGTTTGCATCCCAGTACCATGGAATTAAGTATTTTTCACCATCCATGATAACTCTTTCACCATTTCCGTCATCAAACTTCATGGTTCTCAAGCTATAACCTGCATCACTTCCGTTGTTAGACTGTCTTTCTACTGTAATCGTCTGTTTTCTTTCCTTATCCTGAAGTACAACCTTCATTTCAGGAGTCCATGTAGAATCTGCAACAGTAGTAGGATTTCCATCTACCCACTGCATCACTTCGTAATGCTGAAGGAATTTAGTAGATACATCATCATCAAAGAGATTTTCAATATATCCTTTATAATCATTTCTTCCCTGCCAGCCTTCGAAGTCTTTCATATCATATCCACCAAGAAGTGGATTTACAGCTGCTCCTCCGTAGCTTGGGTAATCACCAACCCATGAGTCTTTCTGGTGGTTACGAATAAATCTTGTAATAGCACTGTTGATACCTTTATTTGCTGCTCCACCATAAGTAAGGTCTGCTGCCCAGTGCTGGAATGTAGAGTCATACTCATTTGCATGTCCCCATTCACCTGCTAATCGCCAATCACATGTTTCTGTGATTTCTTTTGCCAGCTGACGGCTTGCCCATGTACCATTATCACCGGACTGACCATTGCCCCATACGTCTACATAAATGAAGTCAAGGTCATTCTTTCCGTCCGGATCTGCTTTATCCAGTTTTTCTTTTAAATCTAAGAAACGCTGTTCACGACCATGTTTTAAATCGTAATCTGCATTGATGTTAATACCCTGATCCAGCCAGTTCCAACCATAGGAATATTTTCCATTGGAACCTTTCATCAATCTATCTTCTTCGAAGTAAATAGATTCTGGATATGTTTCACTGGCATTTACATGAATACCAAAGGTAGCTCCGTATTTTGCACCCTCTTTCATAAGAGTGGTCATATCTTCTGCGCCACCAATTCGAGTACCAATGTCAGCGTAATTCAAGTGTCCGGAGTCATGTCCTTCACTTCCGTAACCCTTTAACAGAACGCTCTGTCCAAGACCGTCTGTATTTAAGTATACTTTTTTTAACATTATCCAATGTCATCAGGAATGGGTTCTGTGCCTGACTGGAGAAGTTCATTGCAATACGAATTGCAGTTCTGTCAGGAACTAATTCACTTCCCTTTGGATTGTTCATAATATCACGATATGCAATCGCACCGTCCTGCCAATCTACTTTTGCATCGTTATTTTCATCTGCTGTAATGGCAATCTTTGTGGAAGGAAGTTCGTAATCTTTACTTTCTTCTCTATAATCTTCGCCTTTCTGCCATGTCCAGTAGTTACTGCTTAAACCAGTTTCACGATATCCGTCTTTTTCAGCTGCATTAGCTACAACACGCTGCCAGTCACGATTTACATTATTTTCAGAATTACTCCAAAGACCTGCACTTAAATCAGCATCAGATACAAATGCATACATATAACCTGTTTTGCCTGCTGCCATGGAAGCAACATCCTGATGTGTATCTCCACTTTGCTTTGTATTGTTTGACATATTCGCACCGTCAAATCTTGCACCTGCCTGAGAAGTTCTTACAGATACCAGATTATGGTTTGGAATATTAATAGTTTTTACTAATTCAGAACCTTTTTCTCTTTCTACAGATGTAATGTTGAAAGCAAGTGTATTTTTCTCTGCTACCAGTTCTGCCTTGATGGTTGCATGAATGTTGTTTTCTTTATCGTCAACCTTCATGGTGTAAACCATTTTATTGCCTTCTTTATTTTTTTCAGAGGTAACTTCCGGTTTTACTGCAATACCGGTTTTATCGTCAGCCTTTGTCTGATTGAGCACGATTGTGTCCAATTTTTCTGTCTGACCATACATTTTCTTGCCTGCACCATTGCCCTTTAAGATTTCGTAGCCTGCTACTCGTGGGAACTTACTGTCAATCGCCACCTTCATTTCATCAGAAGAAATACTTTCGTCTGCTGCATCTTCGAAATCTACTGCATCACCTGTGGATAAAGTAATATCATCAATGACTTTGTCTTCTTTTTCAATGGTTGCTCTTGTTGTTGTGCTCTTATAACCTTCTTTTGTTACTACAATTTCAACTTCACCTGGTTCAACACCCTCCAGTGCCCAACTACCATCTTCTCCTGTTGTTGCGCTCTTATCACCAACAGTTACCGTAGCTCCTGCAACTGGATTTTTCTCTTTATCAACGACCTTACCTGTTAAAGATACTGTTGTAACTTCTTTACCGGCTTCAAAAGCTTCACCATTTCCAGTGGAAACTTCCCATGTATCAGCGCCTTTTTCTACAACAACTTCGCCCTTGCTGTTCTTAATCTGAACATCTTTAAAGTAGATATCTGTTATTTCCTCGCCCCAAGTACCTGCTTTAATCGCAAAGCTTCCGCCTTTTAATGCTTCTATGAACGTAGCAGGCACTGTCTGTTCTGCGCATTTTTGTCCTTTAATTGTGACAGTATAAACATTTTCTTTCCAAGAAATCACAATTGGAACTTCTTCATTTGCATTCCATTCAGAAACACCAAGTCCCGGCCAATTACCACTTAAACCATCAGCTTTATATTCGAAGAACCATTTACTGCTTGCATCAAATCCTGCTGCATTGATGAAGTTGCCTCCATCTACCCAGTACGGGCAAATCTGAATTCTGTTTAATGCAGAATTCTGTGAAGTTTTTAATACAAGACTGATTTCTCCTCCAGCAGGATCAATGGCATTTTCATTAGTGTTCTTCAATACTGCCGGTTTCTTTGCATTGTCATTTGTCGCACCTGATGTAAAGTGACGCCATACTTCAGTTACTGCTTTTTCTGATGACTGTTCATTGACTGCCGCATGTACTACGGTAAGTCCGGAAAGCTGTGAATAGTCGGCTAACTGCGGAACAGTCATACTTGCTGCCAAAAGCAAACTGAATACTTTCATGTTTCTTTTTTTCATAACGTTCTCCTTTCTTTTTAACGCTCATGCATTCTGCACAAACATTTTTCTTAATAATACTATTCATTGTTATATTTTGCAATTATTTTCTCCTATTTTTCCTCTTATGTGCACATTTTTAAAACAATCGGACAAATCCCTTATAACGCTTATTCAAAATAACGAAAAAGACTCTCTGCAAAGGTTCTTCTTTTCCTTTGCAGAGAGTCTTTTTACATTCTATCCGGTGCATCAAATCCCAGTAAATCAATACAGGTTTCTAATACTTTTTCTGTCAATGTTAACAAACAAATCCAAGATGCTTTCTTATCTTCATCTTCTTCTGATAAAATCTTTGTTTCATGATAAAAGCTGTTAAAAGCATTTGCCAAGTCATAAATATAAGAACAAATTCTATGAGGTGCTTTTTCCTCAAATGCAGGTGCAATAATAGAATTAAAGCGAGACAATTCTAACATCAGCGCCTTTTCACTGTCATTTACAGCAGCTTTCATTGCTTTTTTGTCTATATTTTTTCCGCTTTCTGCATAACGGCTTAAAATAGATTTAATACGAACAATGGTGTATAAAATATACGGACCTGTATTCCCTTCAAAGGAAGTAAAGCGTTCAATATCAAATACATAATCCTTAGATGCCTGATTGGATAAATCGCCGTATTTAATTGCAGATAATCCAACCATCTGTGCTGTCTTTTCTGCGTTTTCGTCTTTTACACTGCGGTTTTCTGTGATTTTCTTGAACATTTCCTCATTGATTTCTGCAATCAGACGTTCTAATCGCATAACACCGCCTTCTCTTGTCTTAAACGGTTTTCCGTCTTTTCCGTTCATGGTACCAAAACCGACAAAGGATAACTGTGTATTTTCATCTACCAGTTTTGCTTTCTTTGCACAACGGAACACCTGAACAAAGTGCAACTCCTGACGTTTGTCAACCACATAAATAATCTCATCAGGCTTGTAATCTTCCATACGCTGTACAATGGTTGCCAAATCAGTTGTATTATACAGAGAAGCCCCATCTGATTTCAAAATCATACACGGCGGAATTTCTTTTGTATCGGTTTCTTCTTTTACATCCACTACAAGAGCACCCTGATCCAGATAGGCGTAACCGTTCTCTTTTAAATAATCCACCATAGCAGGAATGTAGGCGTCTGCATCCGCTTCACCTTTCCATAAATCAAAATCTACTTTTAATTTGGCATAGTTTTTCTTTAAGTCTGTGACAGAGACCTCCATAATATGCTGCCATAAAGCACGGTAACCTCTTCTTCCCTTCTGAAGCTGAAGAGTTGCCTCCAAGGCTTCATTTTTATATGCTTCATCTTCTTTTGATTTACCGCTGGCAGTAGGATAAATTTCTTCCAATTCACTTACGGTAAACGGAGCTTCTTTTGGATACTCGCCTTCATAATTCTCATCAAGTACACTAAATCCGGCTGTCTTTTGGAGAGTTCTGTAATAATCAAGCCCATCTGAAGTCCCCAGTCACCCAAGTGCACATCGCCAATCACTTTATGCCCTAAGAAGCGTCCCATTCTCTTAATGCTTTCTCCAATAATTGCAGAACGTAAATGTCCTACATGAAGAGGCTTCGCAACGTTCGGTCCGCCGTAGTCAATGACGATTGTTTTTGGATTTTTGGCTTCCTCTACGGAAAGCTTTTCGTCTGCCAACATATCGTTTAAGTATCCTGACAGAAATTCTTTGTTTAATTTAAGATTGATAAAACCAGGATTAACTGCCTCTGCACTTTCAAACATTTCATTGTCCTGCAATTTTTCCACTACGCTGTTTGCAATCATAATCGGCGCTTTCTTATAAGTCTTTGCTGCCGCCATAGCACCGTTACACTGATATTCACATAAATCAGGACGATTTGACACTGTCACTTTTGCAAATTTTTCGTCATACTCTGAAGCTGCAAATGCTTCTTTTACTGCTTCCTCAATTTTTTCTATAATTTTCTTCATCTGCCTGTTACTCCACTTCCACTTTTTTTGATGCTGCTACGGCTAAAGCTCCCTGTCCGATATGGCATGCCACACTCAGAGACAGCGGCGCCATATATACCGGCATACCCGGAAACTGACCTTCCAGCTCTTTTTTCCATTCCATAGCTTCTTCTTCATTGCCTGCATAAGCCGCCTGTAAGCAAATTAAATCTCTGTCTGCGTACTCTTTAAATCTGCCTTCCAAATCTGCTTTCATCGCCTGAAGCATGGTACGTTTTGCCTGCTTCTTTCCTCTTGCTTTTGAAAAAGCATCTAACTTATCTCCCTGAATTTGCAGAACCGGTTTTAAGTTTAATACAGTACCAAGAGCTGCTGCTGCCGGTGTAATTCTTCCGCCTTTCTTCAGGTATTTTAAGGTTTCCAACGTAATATAAATACTGGACTCTCCTGCTTCCTTCTCCAGAATTTCTTTTATCTCGGCTGCATCCTTACCTGCCCTTGCCAGTTCCATAGCATCTAAAACCGACTGACGCTGGGTAACGGAGATGCGCTGATTATCCACTACCTGTACTCTGTCATGAAACTCCTTTGCCAGCACCATGGCAGTCTGACAGGAGTTACTTAATCCGCTTGACATGGGAATGTGTACAAGCTCATCATATTCCTCCAAAAGTGTTTCCCATGTTTCCATAACATCCGCAGGTGAAGGCTGAGAAGTTGAAATATTTGCATCTTCTGCCAACCGTTTATAAAATTCTTCCTGCGTCAAAGTAATATCTTCTAAAAACAACTGTTCATCAATATAAAATGGCATTGCCAGTACGGTAATACCTAACTGCTGTGCTTCTTTCTGAGTGATACCGCTATTGCTGTCTGTAATAATTGCGATTTTCTTTTTCCCCATCATTCTCAGCTCCCTTTCCTAATTTTAGGTCATTGTTTTTAATGATACCATACAGTACCTTCAAATACAATCATTTTTCTTCAAAAACAGAGCTGTCGTTTTATAAAACAACAGCTCTGTTTTTCCTTTACATTCTTCTTAAAGCTTCAATCGGACTGAGATTTGCCGCTTTCACAGATGGCAATAAACCAAAAATCAAACCAATTACCGTTGAAAAAACAACTGCCAATACAGCCGCCGGTACACTGATTACCATCGGTGCACCTGACATTTTGGCAATTACAGCCGATAAAATAACGCCTGCAAAAACACCTAAAATTCCACCGATACTGGTAAGCACGGCTGCCTCTGTAAGAAACTGCCCCAAAATTTCTTCTCTTGTTTGCCCCTATCGCCTTTTTCAGACCAATTTCCCCTGTTCTTTCTGTCACAGACACCAGCATAATATTCATAACGCCGATGCCGCCTACAAGGAGAGAAATACTGGCAATCCACAAAAGCTGGCGATTGGTGCTTTCACTAATCTGCTGCAAGTCTTTTGCCTTTTCCATCATATCTCTGGCTTTATATTTAATATCGCCGGTTGCAGAAACAATGCTTTCATTTAAAATTTCTGCTGTTTTTTTCCCTGCCGCACTCATGCTTTCCGGAGAAGTGGCTTTCACGGACACCAGCTGCGGTTCATCATACCGATAAATAATCGGCCATGTACTGTCGGGTACTAAAACCATACCGCTGCTTTCATTGTAATAAGTGTAATATTCTTCTCTGCTGTTAATAACAGGCTCAAATTCCTCTGTCTTTTTTATCACACCCACTACTGTAAAAGGTTCTCCTTTGATTTCTATAACCTTTCCGATTTCCTCTCCCTTTTCAAAAAAAGTTGCTGGAAGCAGTTTCATCAATCAAGACTACCTTCTGAAATTTTCCATAATCGCTTTTGGAAAAACCTCTTCCTCTAATAATCTGATATCCGCAGGTATCCAGATAATCTGTATCAATCCCAAACACAGCGCCGCCATTCATGGTTTTATTCTGATAAAATACACTGTCTGCATATTTTCTCACCTGATAACAGGTTACATTCGTGACTTCATCCAAATCTGCTATTTTTTCTTTCTGCTCTTTTGTTATCACAGGCACACCCTCCGGCACACCCTGATATTCCATCTCATATTCACTTCCTCCCTGACCGAGATAAACATCTACCACATTATCTCCTTCGCCAATGAGGTTTTTCTTAATCTGTTCATTTGTTCCTTTGATTGTAGACACAATAGATATTAAAGATGCGATACCGATAATAATTCCCAGCATGGTCAAAAAGGAACGCATTTTATGTGCCCAAATCCCCTGAAAAGACAATCTAATATTTTCAATCATTGTGCTGCTTTCCTTTCTTAAAATATATTTTCTTCCATCAAAGAAGCACGTTTTACCTTTGCTCCTTCTTTTACCTTTTGCCATAAGGAAATGCAATATGGTCTTCCATAGTCAAGCCGTCTTTCACTTCTACTATCGAACCGTAAAAGGTCTGTCCTGTACGTATTGGCTGCTTTTCCAGCTTTCCGTTTTTCCCTTCTTTATAAACAAAGTCTTCTCCGTTTTTGCTTCGAATATATTCTTTGCCGATAAATAAGCCTGACATTCCGCCTTCGTCTGCGGGCAAATCCATACTCACCATTTCATTATCCTTTAATCCTGTGCTGTCTGCAATGTATGCGGTAAAAGGATAATAGGTAAGTTCTCTGCCGTCATAGCTTTGATAACCGCTGGCAGGATAAGGAGAAACTTCTTTTACCTCTGCTTCAAAAAATGTGCCTGACTCATAAGCCATACCGGTTACAAGCTGTCCCGGCTGTACTTTTTCCAGTAAAGCTTCGCTTACTACGCCTTTAATGTAAACACCTCCGCTGCTTTCAACAATAATAAAAGGGTCGCCGTCTATCTCTCCCTTGGCAGGGTCTCCCACTTTTTTCACAGTACCGTTTACCGTACTGGTTACTGTCTCGCTTTGAAGCTCCTGTTCTACCTTTTTAATTTTCAAATCTGCTTCTTTTATATCCAGTTCCGTGGTCTTGATTTCTTTTTCCTTTTCTTTAATGGCTTTTTCTAATTCCTCTTTAGAATATCCGCCTACAATCTCCTCCTCCGGAATTTCATTTCCGGTTCCGTCCGGCAGCTCAGGAAGCACTTCCCCCTGCGGAACATCTTCCTCAGGCAGCATTTCTTCCCATTCATTTTTCCCTAATCTGGTACGGAACCATGCACTTGGTTCCACGGCGCTTTCTATTGCGCTTCCGTCCAAAATCATAGCAGCCTGTAAGGTTCCGTCAAAGCTGTTGTCACTTCGCACTTCTAATTTACAATAATATGGCTCACGCACTCTGTTTCCGGAAACATCAAATCCTGCTAACTGGTTTAAAAATTCACCCTGTATCAGAACGCCCTTCTGGCATACATACACATAAGGCTCCTCTTTTGTGCCCTTTCCCGAATAAGGAATGGCATTTTCTATAATGGCATCATCATTTGGAAATTCTGTGTTATCAATGGTAATGTCACGATACAGTCTTTTGTAAACACCGGAAGGTCTTGCCTGCTCCTGCGGCGTCTCCGGCTGTTCCGGTTTGGGTTCCTCCGGTTTTATCTCCGGATTTTCTTCTATATTGCTGAGAAATTCAACCTTATAGACCCTGCCTACTGCCATATTCTTTTTATCATCCTTTAGGTTTTTCAGTTCATTCTCCAGACCTTTTTTCTTGACTTTTAGCTGCTCTCTGTTCAGTTTTTCCATTTCCAGATCAATATTTACCAAAGTCATGTCATAGGTCAGCAAGGGGTCTCCTTCTTTTACCTCCTGCCCCTCCTGTACGTGAACCTGAGAAACTAACTGTTTCTCCATCAGACGTACCTCCTGCGATACGTTGGAGGAAACTGCGCCCTCCAGACTGTTGGTTTCTCCCCACATCTGCTGAGACAATTCTTCCATGGAGTAGACTTTTATCTCCGGCTTTTTTAATTTTCCTGCCGCAAACCAGATACCTCCGCCAAGAAGAAGCACACCTGCTGTACTGACTGCGGCAATTTTTGCTGTTTTTTTCGTTATTCGCATTGTCCCGCCTCCTTTACTCCACAGTTATTTCACCTTCCGGCACTGCTCCTTCCGGTGTCACAGCTTCTCCTTCACCTTCTTCTGGTATGGTTTCTTCCTCCGGTATCATCTCTTCCTCAGGAACGGCTTCTCCCTCCGGCATCATTTCGCCTTCCGGCATTGCTCCGTCGTCTTCCGGCATTCCCATTATGTCCCTCCACCATTTCATGCGTAGTCTTTACGCCTTCTTTAAAGAACTCCTGAGGGTAAGCCACATAGTCGGAAGATTTTAATCCGCTTTCGATTTTATACTGAAGCATATTTTCATCATGTATTCCGAGTACCACTGTCCTTTTCTCCAGCGTACCTTTTTCGACTCTACCCATACATAAGGTTTTTATCCACATCTGCGATAAATGCCTCATCCAGCCAATTCCCTCTTCTCTTTCTTCTAATCCCGTATCCTGTTCAATATATACGTGCTGCCCTAACAGCAATCCTTCCGAAGACTCCAGTTCCACATAAAAAGGGATAGGAAGTGGAGGTCATCTGCCGGTCCTCATTGCCACCATACATCATATTCTCGGTATTATTGTTTGGATTTTTTTGTATCTACTGCCGTATAAGTTCCCTTCCATACGGCATTTTCATCTACTCTGGAACGAATAATTGCCGGAGCTCCCTCTACAATCTGCGTAATATTCTGCTCATTTACTTTTCCTTTAATACGGTATTCTCCTGTTGCCAAAATCGTCATAAATGCCTGTGAAGAACCGTCATAAGGATTGATACTTTCTCCGTTTTGAGAATTATTCACAGATTTTACCACGCCCTTCATTTCACTGGTAACCGTAGAATTTTCAATCTGACTTTTTATACGATTAATCTCTACTTCTTTTGCCTTCTTCTCATACTCACTTTTCTTTAAATCCATTTGAGCAGACTGTATCTGGGTGGTATAAGAAAGCTGCTCCTTTTCCGGTGCTTTTTTCTTCTCTTTCTCCAGCTGGGCAATCTGGTCCTTCTGATTTTTCATATCATTATCTGCTCTTTCCAAATCCAGATTTGCCTGCTGTAAATCTGCTTCTAGTTTTTCTGTGTCATAAGTAAATAAAGGTGTCCCTACATCCACCTCATCTCCTGTTTTCACCAAAATTTCTTTTACTTCTCGTTCTGCGTCTTTTTGAATATCTAAGGTTTTCTGAGACTCGACTATACCTGCCAGCTTCTGCGTGCCTGCCATATCATTCATGGACGAAACACTCATGACATAAGCAAGCTCCTCTTTATTTCCTTTATCCTTATGCTGTACAAAGAAAATCCCTGCTCCAATTACTCCTATACACAGTACGGTACAGGCTCCGATGATTATTTTTTGTTTTTTCTGCATACCCTACTCTTTCCCTTCTTCAAATTTTATTTTCCTGCCACCCTCTTAGTCTATTGTATGAAATCAGTATATCAAAAAATCCACTGCCTGTCCCCTTGTTTTTTCTTAATTTTTACGATTTTCTTTACATTTTTCTTGCAATTTCATTGCAAGATGTTACAGATTATGTTGCAACTTGCCTCTGACTTTGTTAAACTACCTTCAGTATATAGAATAAAATTGGAGATAATCATGAATAAACGGACAAAAAAATTATTTCTGCTTCTTTCTCTATGCCTTTTTTATTTTCTTCTGTCTGCCTGTCTGAGCAAGGAAGAAAAGGCTGTAAAGCATGCTATTGAAAAAGAACTTAATCAAATAAAAAGTGATGATATGCAAACTATTCAAAATTGCATTGCAGCCGAAGAACTTCTCCCATACTATGGGGACACAGAGGAGCTGGAAGAAGATGTTGCTTCTATCTTTACTCTATTTTACAAGGATTTCAATTACAAAATAGAAAAAATTTCCGAAAGAGAAAACGAGGCTTCTGCAAAAGTAACCTTTTCTGTCATTGACGCCAAAAAGCTGGCAAAAGATTTCAGCAAGGC
>ENA-OQCB01000779-OQCB01000779.1-human-gut-metagenome-genome-assembly--contig:-NODE-779-length-13978-cov-4.499820_pt1 | contig 13978 bp, 15 predicted proteins | sample MGYA00242493_ERZ504568 | MGnify/ENA primary metagenome ERZ504568 (study PRJEB26092, sample SAMD00036229) | human gut metagenome | host: Homo sapiens | study: EMG produced TPA metagenomics assembly of...
CGCGAGGCGTGTAGACAACGGCGCCTGCATTTTTCCAACATCGGAATTACATAAGGAAGAACAAAAGATTGAGTGAACAGATCTTCTGTTGTGCAGAACAAGCGGGGGCGTTGCCAGCCCCATTCGTTTTTATCGTTTTTGAAATAATTACCGTGGCTTTGCCAGACAGCGATATGGCGGTCTTGTAACCCGCGTGATACTTCATTGGGGCGTGAGATGTTTTTCACCCAGGGAACTCCTTTATAATCAATGTCCAAAGACATCCGTTCCTTATCTTTTTTCTTGTTTCGATAAAGGTTGGGCACTAAATTTTCAATCGGCTTGCCGTTTGCATAAATAGTGAGCTGGTAGTAATGAACCGGACCGGGAAGTAAATCTTTTACTTGATTATAAATAGTCTCTACGGTTTCCGACCGAAAAGGTTGGTAGGCAAAGCTTTCAGAGGCATAAACAGCAATTGTTTTGCGGTCATAATCAATGTCGAAGCTATTCAGTTTTGGGGTGCTGATTTTGGCAGTTGCGGTATATTTATTGAAATAATCCGTTAGCCGCTCTTTTATATTATTTTCGATGTCTTGGGCAAAAAGAATATTAATCCCCATTGTCAGATATATGAAGAACACTATTATTTTTTTCATCATTCAATGCTTTTAGGTTTTCCCCGCAAAAATAAACAAAAAAGAGTGAGAAGTATCGAAACTTCCCACTCTTCTTTCATTGTTTTATATTCTCTTAATTAAGAGCTTTTCTATTTATAGCGGAATATATTCTACGAATGCTTCCATAGCTTCGTAAGAAGCCAGACCTAACTGGTCGTACAAAGTAGCTGTGCCACGATTACGGTCTTCACTGCGCTGCCAGAACAAACGTTCGTCATTACCCAGGAACGGAGCACTTTCCATTTGTGACTGATGTTTCAGGATAGAGTTACGTTTTGCACGAAGTTCTTCCGGACTGATAGGCACTGCCATTTCAATGTTTTCAATTTCCCATTCAGCCCATGCACCACGATACATCCAGATACGGCAGTCTTTCAACCATTTTGCACCTTCTTCTTTTTCGAGGTCGACGGCAGCAAATACGGCGTCCGTACATACACGGTGTGTTCCGTGAGGATCTGCGAGGTCACCGGCTACAAAAATCTGATGAGGTTTCACTTCACGAAGCAGGTTACGTACGATTTCCACATCCGCTTCACTAATTGGGTTCTTCTGAATCTTACCTGTTTCGTAGAATGGTAAGTCGAGGAAGTGACAACGTTCTAGTGGTATATTGTTATAAGTACAAGCGGTACGTGCTTCACCACGACGAATCAAGCCTTTGATAGTAAGTATATCACGGCTGTCCATATCACCGTCTTTCTTTTCTTTCAGGAAGTTACGTATTTCTGCATACTTCTCATTGATAACCTGGTCTTCGCTGTTGTTGAAGAGTTGGTTGAATCCGTTGATGAAATGCATGAAACGAACTACTTCCTCATCACCTACGGCAATATTGCCGGAAGTCTCGTAAGCTACGTGCACCTCATGTTTCTGTTCTACCAGACGACGGAGTGTTCCACCCATGGAGATTACATCATCATCTGGATGCGGAGAGAAGATAATCACACGTTTCGGATATGGTTTGGCACGTTCTGGACGGTAAGTATCGTCAGCATTCGGTTTGCCACCCGGCCAACCTGTGATAGTATGTTGCAAATCGTTGAATATCTTAATATTCACATTGTATGCCGAACCATACAATGCCAGAAGTTCGCTCAGACCGTTTTCATTGTAATCCTTATTTGTTAATTTCAAAATAGGCTTACCTGTCAACTGGCATAGCCAAACGATAGCGCTGCGGATTAATTTATCATTCCATTCGCAAGAAGTAACCAGCCAAGGGCGTTGGATACGGGTTAAGTTCATAGCAGCCGAGAGGTCAAGGGCTACATGGGCATTGTTGTGAGTTTGCAGGTAAGATGCAGGAATGGTATCGGAGATAGGTCCTTCTACACATTCTTTAATCATAGCTGCTTTATTTTCACCCCACGCAAGTAAATAGACTTTCTTTGCACCGAGAATAGTTGATACTCCCATTGTGATAGAACTGATCGGCGTATTATCCAACGTTCCGAAGATTTTAGATGCTTCATTGCGTGAAGCATTATCCAGCAAAATCAGGCGGGTGGTAGAATTCAGTCGGGAACCCGGTTCGTTGAATGCGATATTGCCTACGCGACCGATACCTAACAGAGCAATGTCAATTCCTCCGAAACTTTCAATGCGTTGTTCATACAACCGGCAATATTCGAAGATTGTATCTTTGGCGATTGTTCCGTCAGGAGTAAATATATTCTGTTTGTCAATATCAATATGATCCAACAACATCTCTTTCAATGCATTGAAGTTACTGTTGATTGCATCAGAAGATAACGGATAGTATTCGTACATATTAAATACAATCACGTTACGGAAGCTAAGGCCTTCTTCTTTATGCATACGGATCAGTTCCTGATATACATGGCTGGGTGAATTACCTCCGGGAAGTGCTAATACGCAGAAACGTCCTGCTTTTTGTTTTTCGCGGATGGTCTGTGCTATTTCTCGAGCAATATAGTTAGCCCCTTCTTCTACAGATTCATAGATGTCCGTAGGGATTTTTTCGAGTCTTGTCAAGACTGATTTTTCAAATGCATTCTCCGGTCTGTAGTATCTGGGGGAGACCCGGTGGAGGCTGATTTGAGAACTAAGATTTGTTTTCATAAAGTTGTTTATTAAGTTATGTAAGATTAGCGTCCTTACGACTGTATTTTCACGACAAAGATACAAAAGAAGTCTATATGTTTAACTACTAACATCTAGGTATTGTTGCTATATCAAGCCGTTTTTAACATTTGTTTTATAGCAAATACTAAAGATGAAATTCGTCTGCATCTTTCCAAACCGGAAACTTTTCCCTGAGCCGGTTGAGAGCACCCAGTTGGAGGCTTGTCGTAGCTATTCCTTCCTGTTCGTCCGGCAATGAGGCTATTTCTTCTCCGAAAGCGGAATAGATTTTGCTTCCTCCATTATATTTAAGATGATATCCGTCCATGCCTGTTCTGTTGACACCGCATACATAACATTGATTTTCCAAAGCACGTGCTCGGAGCAAAGCGTCCCAAGCCAGGCGACGGGGGATAGGCCAGTTTGCTACATATATTAATAAGTCATATTCATTCTTGACGTTCCGGCTCCACACAGGAAAACGGAGATCGTAACATACAAGCAGGCAGATATTCCACCCATGATAGGGAATGATGATCCGTTTGTTACCTGCGGAAAAGTGTTCGGCTTCACGTCCCATGCGGAACAAATGGCGTTTATCGTAAAAATAGTATTCTCCTTCGGGAGTGAGGAAGAAAGCACGGTTATAAAACTGTCCGTTATCAGTGGCTATATAGCTTCCACAGATAGCCAGTTGAAATAAGGATGCCCATTGTTTCAAAGTAGAGATTGTTTTGCCGGAATTGGGCTCTGCTAATGTCTGGCTTTGCATACTGAACCCTGTCGAGAACATTTCCGGTAAAACAACAATCTCCGTTGTTCCACGGAGGCTTTGTAGCTTTTCGTGGAGCAAACGGAGATTTTCTTGTTTATTTTCCCAAACGATATCGGTTTGTATGATAGAAACTCGAATGGAATCCATTATGGTTAATACTTATTGTCTAATACTTAAATCATATTTCTCCAAGAGCAAAGTTCTCAGGATGTTTTCCTTTGAAATCTTTGTAATAGAGCTTGATTTCCCTCATGTCTTTATTAATATCTCCCGAAGGCATAATGGCTTTGGTTGCCGAAATCGTCTTCTTTTCATAGTCGATGCCAATCAATACGATAGGCACCTGCGCTTTGAGGGAGATATAATAAAATCCTTTTTTCCAGTTTGGATTGGCTTTCCGGGTTCCTTCGGGGGTAATGGTCAGATGAAACTTTTTGCATTCGTTAAAGTGGTGAACCATTTGGTCTACCAATGAAGTCTTCCGTCCACGATCTACGGGAATCCCGCCTACAGCTTTGAAAATTAATCCTAATGGAAAAAAGAACCATTCTTTTTTCATCATGAAACTTGTCTTGCGGCCTAAAGCACCGTAAAATAGTTTTCCAATAAATAAATCAAAGTTCGTTGTGTGTGGTGCGGCACATATCACGCATTTATCATAATTAGGTACCGTAACGTTTGTTTTCCACCCTAACAGGCGGTAATAGATAAAGCTATAAATTGCTTTCTTCATTTTGTTTTTAGTTCAATTTTCCGATAGCTTCAATAATCTCGTTTACCTTTGCATTAAAATCAGCACGGAATTTTTTTAGAAAAAAACTTTTCACATTGCCCGGTTCTGTGTGGCTGATACGGGTCACAAATTCATCCTGCATCTTCAATACTTCAGACATCAGCTCATCTGCTTTATCCTTATCTGTTCCAGGGATAAACATGCTGTTGATTAAACACTCGGTGAACAACTCTCCTGCGATATAGTTTACGTTTTTCTTTAGTTCTCTTCTACTTGCCATAATCTTTACATTTAATGGTGAATAATAAAAAATACTTGTGGTAAAGATAGGCACTTTCTTTGATTTGTGCGAATAAATAATCGAAAAAACATTATTCGAGCCTTTATCTTTTTATTTTTATAGTGGTCGAAATCATAAAGTAGCTTATTTTTGTTCTTTCTCATACATTATATTATTTATAAAATTATTTATGATGCAAAAAATGAATAAAAATGGATTTAGCCGATGTGCAGAGATGTATATCGAGCGTTTACGGAAAGAAGGACGGTATTCTACGGCGCATGTCTATAAGAATGCCCTTTTATCTTTCACTACGTTTTGCGGTACGTTCAATGTATCGTTCAGGCAAGTGACCCGGGGACGTTTGCGTTGTTATGGGCAATACCTATATGAATGTGGCTTGAAACCTAATACGGTTTCTACATATATGCGTATGCTTCGCAGCATTTATAATAGAGGAGTAGAATCGGGGAGTGCCCCTTATGTGCACCGATTATTTCACGATGTCTATACAGGGGTGGATATCCGGCAAAAGAAAGCCTTGCCGGTTGCCGAGCTTCACAGGCTTTTGTATGATGATCCCAAATCGGAGCGCTTGCGTCATACACAAACTATTGCTGCTTTGATGTTTCAGTTTTGTGGAATGTCATTTGCCGATTTGGCTCATTTGGAAAAGTCGTCCTTAGACAGTAATGTGCTACGATATAATCGTATCAAGACTAAGACTCCTATGAGTGTGGAAGTACTTGATACTGCGAAGGAAATGATTAATCAGCTTCGAAGTAACCAAGTGACTCCTTCTGACTGTCCCGATTATCTGTTTGATATCCTGTCTGGCGACAAAAAACGGAAAGATGAAGGAGCTTATCGGGAATATCAGTCTGCACTTCGAAAGTTTAATAATCGTTTGAAGGATTTGGCAAGAGTGCTTCATCTAAATTCGCCTGTATCTTCATACACTCTTCGTCACTCTTGGGCAACAACAGCTAAATATCGCGGAGTTCCTATTGAAATGATAAGTGAATCATTAGGCCACAAATCTATAAAAACAACACAAATCTATCTGAAAGGCTTCAATCTGCAAGAACGTACAGAAGTAAATAGAATGAATTTATTTTACGTTAGAAATTGCTATGTAACTAGGGGTAAATAGGTAAAATACTGATAATAAGCAGTGAAGTATGTGTGTTACTTCTTAGGTAACAGAATTGAATTTGACGCAAAGATAGACAAAAAAAGAATAGCAAACAAATAATCCTCCATTTTTTTCGTTTTATCTGAAACATAGGGCAAAAATATCCGAACATGAAATAATATTGTCATTCATGCTCTGTTGCTAATTTGTTTATATTCAAAAGGATTTCCTCTTTCACTAAAGCCAGAAAGCCCTTTGGTACCACATTTGTCGATGTTTTTCTCTATTTTCATTCCGCTTAGTTTCGATTGTGTGTGTTCTGTTACCTAAGAAGTAACAGAAATATGAATAGTAAAAATAGCAGATTAATCAATTCTTTGAGAAAATTGCTATTGGGGAACAATATACAAATTGAGATGGACAAACTAAAGCTGTTTTCAGGAATAAGCCATTTATTTTATTGAAAGGCATTATTCTACTTCTGATTTTCATATTGACGACCAGTTTGGTTCGTGCACAATACTCCTTGGGATCGACAGGACAATTAATGATACCTACTGCCGAGATGCAGGAAACCGGTACGTTTATAGGAGGAGCAAACTACCTACCCGAGCAAGTTACCCCTTCTGTTTTCAGTTTTCCTACAATGAATTATTTCGTGGATATGACACTGTTTTCTTTCATTGAATTTACTTATCGAATGACATTACTCAAAATGACAACGGCTACGGGAAGAACAGGTTATCACAATCAAGACCGTTCCAATACGATTCGTATTCGTCCGTTAAAAGAAAGCCGTTATTTTCCAGCTGTTGTGATTGGGGGGGATGATCTTCTGACTGAAGGAAAAACTCCATATTGGGGTGCCTACTATGGTGTGCTTACTAAAACAATCGGATTCCGTTCGGGACATCAACTGGCAATTACGGCGGGTTGGTATTTTCATCAGGGTGATAAGCCTGTATATAATAAAGGACCTTTCGGCGGAGTTCGTTATACTCCCTCTTTTTGTCGGGAATTGAAATTCATGGCGGAATATGATACGCATGGTTGGAACATTGGTGCTGCTATGCGCTTTTGGAAGCATCTATCCGTCAACGTGTTTACCCGCGAATTTACATGTGTGTCTGCCGGTTTACGGTATGAATGTACATTAATACATTAAATGAAGATGAAAAGAATAGTTGGTATAGTATATGTTTTTCTCTGTTGGGGAATTTCGTTACATGCACAGTCCGTTCGTGTGATCGAAACTTTGAAAAAACTGGAAATGGAGAATATCTCGGTTGTAGAGAAAAGTGACACGATAACAGCGGCTTTTGAGACTTCTGTGTATAGAGGAGCTTATAATGGGATCGGTATTGCCATACGTCATTTGGTTGCTATGCCAGAAATGCCGACTCTACAATTGGTTATATTAGATAATGCGTTACCCCAGCTGTGTATAACTCTCCCGGCAAAACTGGTTCAACAGTATCAGTCCGGTGAATACACGTTGGATGAGGTATATCGTAATATGGAGATGACGACTTCTACAGGAACCGCCATGCGTCGTTTGAAAGGAATAAAACGGGAAGACAGTACTTTCGGTAAGGTGGATTTGGTGTTATATCCTGGTGTGATGTTAGTCAATAATGTAACTTATAAACTATATAAGGCGGCTCTTGATCTGCAACCCGCTCTGGAAATGCAATTATGGAAGGGGGCTTCGCTACGGATGCAAGTCAGTCTGCCTATCGTAAATAATGAAGATGGAAAGTGGGACTGTGTTCGCTTGGGATTCATGACTTTACGTCAGGATTTTCGTTTGGCTAATCATTGGAAAGGATACCTGACAGGCGGTAATTTCTCAGATGATCGTATGGGAGTTGCTGCGGGAGTCGGTTATTTTTCTGCAAATGGTCGGTGGACGGTAGAAGGTGAAGGAGGAATTACCGGTTCTTCTCATTTCTACGGTAGCAAGTGGGAGATGAGTAAGTGGAAAAGAATCAATGGACGGCTTAGTGTGGGATATTATGTGCCGGAAGTGAACACGCTGGTGAAGGTGGAAGGATCCCGTTTTATTTATGGAGATTATGGAATACGCGGAACGCTTTCACGTTATTTCGGCGAATATATTGTGGGTATATATGGTATGTATACGGACGGGGCAAAGAATGCAGGGTTTAACTTCTCTATTCCGTTGCCGGGGAAGAAACGCAAACGGCATGCATTGCGGATTATGCTTCCCGAATATTTTGCTTTTCAGTATGATATGCGTAGTGGGAATGAATACGCCCACCGTTCTTTGGGGGAAAGTTATAATACCGAGCCTAGGTCTGTCGAGAATTCACGTTTCTGGCAACCGGATCATATTCGCTATTATTTAATTAGGACGAGTGAGAATTGAACATGATTGATATGAATAAGTATTTTAACAAATTTGAAACATTATGAAAAGTGTAAAATGGATGTATGTGAGTGCCATGGCGATAGCCTTTGGTATGTTGTCTTTTGCTACAGTTGCATGTCATGACGATGATGACGATCCTAAACCAGCAGAAGGAGAAGTAATTGAAACTCCGAAACCGGTGGTAGAGTATTACATTAAAGGTGCTGTAACTGTAAAAGGTGAAGGAAAAAGTGGGGTAAAAGTGAAAGTTGGCGATAAAGATTGTATAACGGATTCGAAAGGTGAGTTTTCTGTAACGGAAAGTAATACGGGAACTTATGAGGTTTCTGTTGCTCCTAATGGTTATCTTTCTCAGAAAACTTCTGTGAAAATTGCTGATAATGCTGAGAATCGTAGTGTAGTAAAAGTTGCTTTTGCCTTGACGGAAGTAAGTCCGGTAAAAGAAGTGGTATTGGATGAAATGACAGATCCAATTACTGTAGAGGATGAAAGTACATCAAATGAGGCGATTCCTACAACCACAGAAGACTTTGGACAGGTTGAGCCGGACAAAGTTGTTGAAGATATGCCTCTTGCGAAAGTGGAAATTGTGATCCCGGCAGGTGTAATTAAAGAAGATGCGCAGGAGGATCCGACCCTTGTGAAAAACGGTAAAGTTGATATCAGTGTAACTACGTTTGTTCCTGCTCCTAAAGAGGTTGTTACTGAAGTTAAGCCTACTGAGGTCGTAGAAGCTGTAAAAAGTATACCTTTGGCTGCTGCTCAATTTCAGCCGACAGGTTTGCAGTTTAGCGAACCTGTAAATATTTCTATTCCTAATCCTATTCCGGGGGTAACTTTCCCTAAAGCAACTATGCAACTTTCCTATCTGAATCCGGATAACGGGGAATGGGAAGTACAGGCTGCTGAAGTTACAGTGGGTGAGGCTAATTATAAAGCTCCTGTTACACACTTCTCTGCTTATGCTATAGAGAATCAAGTAAATAGTAAAGTAGAAAAAGAAGTAATTCAGAAAGACGAAATCCTTGGACAGGAAAGTCGTGACAATAGCGAGAATGCAAAGGCCTTGACAGGTATCGTGTTGAAGTATAAAGAAAAAACAGGTTGGGATTACGAAAAAGGTAGAGGTGTAGTTGAGGCTATAAAAGAAGCATTAGGAAGTAGCGTTCCCGAAAATACACTAAACGCAATGGCTGCTTATCTTAAAACTCGTATGTACTCATTAATGGGAACAACATCTGGAGTAACCGAAACTGAACGTACATACAATACAGTGAATGTAAATGGTTATACTGAGATGAACTATACTTGTTATGCCAAGACTCGTAAAACTACATTATCTACAACAGTAGTGTATGGCGGAAGCGAAAAAACAATATCTGTCTCTGCGATACGTTATACAGGTGCTGATCAGCAATATAAGACGGTAACTTATAATCCTACTCACAGCGGTGGTAAGGGAGGTAGTATCTAAGATATTTATTTGAGATATATAGTAGGGGCTTAGATTTATTCGTAGCGTGTGAATCCCTACTTTACTATGCTGGTTAGGAAAAGTACAGAGGTACATCTTATCTAATCTAGCTTACGCATCAGATTTTTTTTTTGATGCACATTTCCCCTTAATATCAACTGTCTGTGAAGATCGTTGATATGATTTTGATGTTATCTGTCTGATTGAAGTCAGTAGAATAAGTTTTTAATAATTAATTTTTTAAGATAAAACCCTTTTGTGTATGTTCCTTTTTTAATAAACCCTTTGGGGCATATTCATATAGAGTATAGAGAGAGGAGGTCACTGTGAAGCGGCTTCCTCTTTTGCATTTGAATGAATCCAGTATCTTCTATTGACTGCTAATATAAGTTAATCTTTACAATTGTGCTTCTTGTAATATAAATAAACCCTATCTTTATCAGCCAATACAACATAGGCTTAACAAAATGTCATGAGCATAACTATTAAAAACCTCAATAAGATTTATCCAAATGGAAACCATGCATTGAAAGATGTCAATCTGGAGATTCCTACGGGGATGTTTGGCTTATTGGGTCCCAACGGTGCCGGCAAATCTACTTTAATGCGTATTCTGGTAGCTCTAATGGAGCCAACTTCCGGACAGGTTGAAATCTGTGGATACGATTTGATGAAACAACGGAAAGAAATTCGTGGTATTTTAGGATATCTCCCTCAGGACTTTCGTTTCTTTGCCAAATATAAAACGTATGAGTTTTTTGGACTATGCAGCCCGTCTGTCGGGAATGACTCAAAACAGGCAAAGAAAGGCAGGCTGTGGATGAAATGCTCGAAAATGTAGGATTGTTTGATGTACGTGAGCGGTATGCTAACAAATTATCAGGAGGTATGAAGCGTCGGTTGGGAATTGCGCAGGCATTGATACATCATCCTAAGTAATTATTGCTGCCAATTTAGCAAGGTATGTTCCAATGGAATTAATAACAAGGTGTTGCAATATTAAATAATGTATGCATATTTGCAATCTGCGCAGATACATTACCCGGTGTAAAGCTTTCCACCAGAGATGTCAGCGGTGTCAGCAGACATACAATTGTAAAGATTGTTGTACCGATAATGTTAAATAACAGGTGAATAACTGTTGTACGTTTTGCGTTTCTGCTTGTACCGATTGCCGCTAATACAGCAGTAATACAAGTACCGATGTTCTGTCCGAACAATACAAACACTGCATTTGGTAGTCCAATCAAGCCACTGGATGCAAGAGCCTGTAAAATACCTACTGATGCGGATGAGGACTGAATAAGCGCTGTAAAAATCATACCTGCTAAAATTCCCAATACAGGATTAGAGAATTTTGTCATAAGAGAAACAAAAGCTTCAGATTCTCTTAAAGGCATCATTGCACCGCTCATCATTTCCATACCGATAAACAGAATACCAAGACCTGCTACAATTAAACCATAGTGATGTACTTGCTGTTTCTTAACAAAAACAATTGCTGCAACACCACAAAAAGCAAATAACGGTGCCAGTGCTCCAATATCAAGAGCAATGAGCTGTCCTGTTATGGTTGTACCAATATTAGCACCCATAATAATCCAAACAGCCTGCTTTAATGTCATCATTCCAGAATTAACAAATCCAACTACCATAACTGTTGTTGCGGATGAAGACTGAATAACAGCCGTAATACCTGCACCTACCAAAACTCCTAAAAAACGATTTGCTGTAAGCTTCTCTAAAATCTGTTTCATACGGTTTTCCTGCTGCTGCCTCTAAACCGTTGCTCATCATCTGCATTCCATAAAGAAATAATGCCAGACCGCCTAAAAGGCTGAAAAAATCTGTAATTTTCACTTTGTTCCTCCCATTTTGTCTTAACAAATTTTTTATTCTTTTTTTAAGCTTTCCTTACATTTATACCTTTTATAAAAGAATACTGCAAGACATTGAACAAAGATTTTACATTGTTTTACATAGATTTAACATAAGAACAAATTATGCGCCCATTCCGATAAATACCCCAAGCACATAAGGAATTAACCAAATCAGCCATACCACAATACTAAATTTGTGGAAATTCTCCAGCTTTTTGCGTTCCTGTCCTTTGAATACAACAGTTGCCCATATTGCGTGAAATAACATGAGAATAATTGCCAATGCACCTGTAATTCCATGAGGACTTAAAAGACTGGCCCCTTTTGCCATAGAGGACATAATCGTTGTTCCTATGGTATCAAAAACAAGTCCCATCCAAAAAATAATCAAATGTGGCTTTTTCAAAATACCACTTTTTCTCTCTGAAAATACACCGATTGTATAAAATACCAGTGCCAATGTAATTGTTATAATTGCCATAATTAATTTTGTGCTCATTTTTCTACCTCCTTAAATTGAACATTGTTCATTATAGTTTCCATTCCTCCTATTGTCAATATCTTTTTAATTATTTTTATTGACTTATTTTTTAAAAAGGCATATAATGAACATTGTTCAAGTAAAGAGAGTACAAAATGCAAGGAGTTTCTATATATGAATACAAATAATACATTACATGATAAAATTCTTGCCGCCAGCAAAGAAATTGCTGCTGACAAAGGTTTTCGGGCTATCAATATTCGAGCAGTAGCCAGTAAAGCAAAAATTTCCGTTGGTTCTGTATATAACTATTTTCCGGACAAATCCGCTTTATTACAGGCTACCATTGCGGATATCTGGTGTGATGTCTTCCATCGCACAGGACAATGCACTGCTTTAAGCTCTTTTCACGACTGTCTGCTTTGGCTTATTGTTTCCATTGACAAATGCAGCTGCCAGTATCCGGACTTCTTTGCTTCTCACGCCGTCTGCTTTCAAAAAACAGACAACATAGAAGAAAGCCGTGAAAAAATGAGCGAATATCTGGAACATATTCACAAAGGAATGAAACTTATTCTGCAAAAAGATAAAAAAATAAAAGCCGGTATATTTTCCGAGACTTTTACAGAAGATGATTTTATTGATTTATATTCTCCAATATTATTTCCGGATTAAGCGGAAAAGACAAATCCTGTTCCTTTTTGCTGAAGCTCACGGATAAATTATTGTATGACTAAGGAGGTTCTATGATTTCTAAAAAATATTTATTGTTTCTTGCCGGAATTGTATGGTCTGTTGCCGGATATAACGTGCTTCATATTGGTTTACAGGCTTATGCGGGTTATTTGTCACCTGTCTTGTTTTTCGGCTCTGCTCTGGTGTTTCTGTTCTTCCAGTTTATGATATTCGGCAGACTGGTGAAAAAACATACGAAACGTATTCAGGGCTATCAGGAAGAAAAAAAGTGGTTCTGGAATTTCTTTGATCTAAAGTCTTTCCTGATTATGGCATTTATGATAACCGGAGGAATTCTCATCCGCAGCTTAAAACTATGTCCGGAATGGTTCATTGCTTTCTTTTACACCGGACTTGGCGCTTCTCTGTTTCTTGCCGGAATTCGCTTTTTCTGCCAGTTCTTTCAGGCGTACCAAGAAGCTTTCTAAAAATACAAACACTGTTTTTTCGCAGAAAGCAGAAAAGCTATTACACTAAGCAGCATATTTCTAATATGTGCCTAATGTAATAGCTCTTTTTTATATAATCATAGTAATCACACGGAATACAAACAGTGCACATACTACGTACATAATCGGATGAATTTTTTTAATCTGACCTGTACATACTTTAATGCCAAACCATGCCAGCATGCCGAACATAATTCCATTTGCAATTGAATAGGTAAGAGGCATGATTAAAAATGCCAGATATCCACCTACACAGTCTGCTGTATCTCCTTCAAAGTGCATCTTTTTAATTGATGATGCCATAAAAATCCTACGATAATCAATGCCGGAGCTGTTGCAAATCCCGGAATTGCAAGAAAAATCGGTGACAAAAACAGAGCAACTAAAAACATAAATCCTGTTGTCAGAGCTGTCAGACCTGTTTTTCCTCCTTCTGCAACACCTGCACTGGACTCTACAAAGCTTGTTATTGTAGAAGTACCCATCATAGAACCTGCTACTGTACCTACCGCATCTGCCATAAGCACACGTCCTACACGGGGAAGTTTGCCGTCTTTGTCCAGAAGGTTTGCTTTATCGGCAACGCCGATAACTGTTCCGATTGTATCAAACATATCTACAAATAAGAATGAAAATACAATAATTACAAACTGTGATAAGTTTTCTCCAATCCAGCCAAAATCAAATTTAAAGAATGTCGGTGCAATGGACTTTGGAATAAAGGAAGATGCTGTAAAAGACGGAATTAAAGAAAGAGCTCCCGCTTCCGGATCTACTACATACCATCCTATCATTTCCTGCGCCAATACCTAAACCCAAGTAATGAGAATTCCCCACAAAATATATCCCTTCACCTGAAAAATGATACATCACCGCAGTAATCAATACACCAATCAG
>ENA-OQCB01000781-OQCB01000781.1-human-gut-metagenome-genome-assembly--contig:-NODE-781-length-13944-cov-2.284794_pt1 | contig 13944 bp, 19 predicted proteins | sample MGYA00242493_ERZ504568 | MGnify/ENA primary metagenome ERZ504568 (study PRJEB26092, sample SAMD00036229) | human gut metagenome | host: Homo sapiens | study: EMG produced TPA metagenomics assembly of...
ATCAACAACCACTCTCTGGACCCGGAATGTACCCGGGAAAATGCAGAGGAGAATGACTGGATTATGCTGGAACTGTGCATGGAATATAAGGTGCCGATTGTCATGAGCAGCGATGCGCATTTTGATACTCTGATCGGGGAATTTCCCAATGTATATCCTTTGTTAGAGAGATTAAAAATTTCCTGAGGAATTGGTGCTGAACCGTTCCGTGGAAGCGTTGAAACCCTATGTAAATAAATATAGAAGCTAAGAAAGGTTTTTGCAAATTATTAAAAATCAATGAAAATTGCGGAAACTTCTTGAATGTACAATTTTAGTGTGATAAAATTGAAAATAGAATTTCAATTTGAAATTTTATTATGGGTGGCCGTTTTCACGAACGGAAGGCAGCAAGAACAGATCGAAGGAGAATAAGTAATGGGTAAAAAAATTAGGACAGAAGCAGTGGACCATTTGTTTGATGGGATACTCAGCCTAAAGACGAAAGAAGAGTGTTATCATTTTTTTTGAGGATGTGTGCACAATCAACGAATTGCTTTCTTTATCCCAGCGGTTTGAAGTTGCGAAGATGTTGATGGACAAGCGCACGTATCTGGACATTTCTGAAAAGACAGGGGCGTCCACAGCGACAATCAGTCGAGTAAACCGTTCTTTGAATTATGGAAATGACGGTTATGAGATGGTGTTCCAAAGGCTAGAGGAACAAAAGAAAGAGAGCGAGGAATAAAAAGAAGAAAACTCTATGTAAATGGGAAAACCTATTGCATAGAGTTTTTTATGTCTTCTTACATTTCCAGTTTCATATCTCCAAATTTTATCAAACCTTTCTTCCTCATGAGTTCTGAGAAAAACAAAGTGATTACGGCCGGCAAAATAAACTGCAAAAGCAAAATCTTGATTAGAACTGCCACAGGAGAATCGTAGGCAATCATAGTCTCCCAGGTCATAATCTGTCCTACAAAACCAGCAGAACCCATACCGGAACCAGTGGCGTTACATTGCATGTTTGCAAGCATTGTTCCCACAGGCCCTAAGATGGCGCTAGAGAGGATAGCCGGAAGCCAGATGATAGGTTTTCTGACAATATTTGGAACCTGGAGCATGGAAGTGCCGATTCCCTGGGCGAGAAGCCCGCCAATCTTGTTTTCACGATAACTGGCGACTGCGAAACCGACCATGTTGCAACAGCATCCAATCACAGCAGCTCCTGCGGCGATACCGGACAGATTCAAAATGATTCCAAGGGCGGCGGAGCTTATGGGAAGGGTCAGAATCATTCCCATGAGGACAGAGACTACAATTCCCATAAGGAAAGGCTGCTGTTCCGTCCCCCAGTTGATCAGACTGCCCAGCCAAGTCATAAAAGCGGAGATCGGCGGCCCTGCGATCAATCCCACGGCGGAACCTGACAAGATGGAGACCAGAGGAGTCACCAGTATGTCAAGCTTCGTTTTTCCAGATACGAGATGGCCCACTTCGATACCTACTAGAGCGGCTACGAAGGCGCCCAGCGGTTCCCCGGGACCAGAAAACAGCATGGAGCCGTCCTCAGTGAGTACAGTTTGTGCTAACAGCTTGCTGGCGAAGCCGCCTACCATGCCGGCGGTGGCAGCAGATAGAACCACCAGTGAACTCTCTTTAAAGCGGTAGGCGACGCCTACTCCAATGCCGGCGCTGGTCATGGCCGCAGCTACTTTTCCCAGCACATAGATGGTGTCACCGATGCTACCGCCGATTAATGTTCCGATTTGCTGAATGATTGTGCCGATGATTAAGGTGGCAAAAAGCCCTTGGGCCATACCACTTAAACCATCAATGAAGATGTGGTTAAGTATTTTTTTCATTGAGATAGCTCCCCCTCTGATTATTGTGTATACATATGTCTTGTCACTTGACAAAGCGTACCATATTTTTTGGAAAAACGCAACATAAAATATTCAGAGGCGGTGCTGCAAGGAGGTTCACTGGAGGGATATCTTTGAGGTAACGTCTTTTACACCGTGGATTTCAAGCCTGACGTATAGCTGTCCATTTTTGAACTGATTTAGTGGAAGATCTAAGGGTTTTGACAAGGTCGTTACATCAAAAGACTGTACCGTTTCATCTTGGACAAGCCACAGAGTCAGCGTCGCGCCGTCTGGGATTGTATCGCAGGAGACATCGGCGCAGAGCACCTGAGTTTTGGGGTCTTGTATAGAAAATAGTTCTTCCTTGATGAAACCGTCACTGGCACTTTTAAAATCCAGCTTCCAGATACCGTCGTGATAAGTGTTGGAATTCATCTGGATGGTGCCGAGGTCCAAATTTTTTCACCTGAGGTGACGTCTGTGTTTATCCCGTTTTCCGGCGGCTGCGTTTACGATAAAAACTGTCAGGCATACCAGCATGAGCACCATGCTGACAGTACCGGTAACAATGAATTTTAGGTGATGAGTTTTGGGCTTTGTCATGGCTGTAATATCCTCCTTATTCTCAACATATTTACCGCATTCTTCGCAGTATTTGCTCTTAAAGAGATTCGATGTCCGCAGGTGGACAGATTTTCTTAGGTTCCGGGCGGCGAAGAAAGTAAATAAGAAGTCCGATAAGCGGCGTCGCGATCAAGACTATGGCTGTCCACAGAATCGGGTCTTCTCCTCTTTTTTACAGTCTTGGTATACCCATGCCGCAAAAAAGGCGGAGGTGCAAAGAGCAAGGGCTGCAATGCACAGAAGCAGTATGGGGAACAGCATAGAAAGACCGCTGAGGCCGTCGCTTTTAAAAAAGTATAAGCCCAACCGTAAAAAAATGCAGAAGACAAATCATAGGTATTCCGATATAGAGCAAAAGTCGTTTCTCTTTTTGGGTGTTCATGCCAAAGCACCTCCTTTCTGAATGTGAATGGTGATATCTTCCTTTAAACGGGTTCTTTTGACTCCGACTATCGTGAGCAAAACACCGGCAATACCCAAGTAGAGACAGATACCCGTGACGAGTATGGATAGATAGGGATTAACGATCACCAATTGCGCGGCAACTGCCAATAAAGAGAAGATGACAAAATTTAAGAGCATTGGTAAATACCAAAGGGGTAAGGAATACACGGCGGAAGCTTTTTTATTCATTTCCTGCCAGTGTAGGTTAAGTTTTAGGGAATTGTTTAATTCCTCAGAAGGTTCGTCATTGACGCTCATTGAAGCTTTGATAATTTTATCCAACTCGGTGTTAAAATGGTTATCCTTCATAGCCAGCTTCCTCCAATCATTTTTTAATCAGGCGTCTGCCTTTAAATAATCTGCCTTTTTATGGTTCCGGGCGGTTTCTTTAGTATTTCTGCAATCTGTTCTATGGAAAAATCAGAGAGGTAAAACAATGTCAGCGGTATCCGGATTTTCTCAGGAAGATTTTGAATGATTCCATTGACTGTGGAGATTAGCTCCCTCTGCGAGAAAATTTCTTCTATATTTTCTTCTGAATGCAGTGTGTTTGCCGTCTCATCGTCCAAAGCACTGCAAGGAGCAATGGAATTTCGGCGGGCCTGTTTTCTCTTGTCACTTTTCCAAAGATTGTGGGCGAGGGAGAAGAGCAGAGCCTTTGGATTTTTCTCCCAGTCAAGAGACCAGGTGCCTTCTAAAGCCTTCAGAAAAGTCTGCTGATACAGGTCTTCGGCTTCGGTTTTGTTCATGCAGAGTTTTAGGCAGAATCTGTAGATATCTGTGCCAAATTCATCAATACATTTTTCCACTTCTTTTGCGTCCAAAGTTTCACCTCCATTACCTGTTCACTCTATATTCGTCGCCATTTTAGGAATGGTTCATTTTTTTATTCATGGATGCGCAGGTCCACTTTTTCATAAAACTTTTTGAGGAAAATCACAAAAAAATATTGACACAATGGAAGAGGCTAGGGGTTTACCGTTTCCATTGTGTCATATTTTTAGGACTTATTTTTAGATTTTTTTTTCTTTGTGCTCCGCGGGAGGAACCATGCCGTCCACGAGTTTTTCGATTAACAGTTTTTTACAGTAGACGTCGAAGCTGAGAAGGCAAATGAAAGAAAATTGCTGTAGAAACTGCCGGTCTTCTTCCGGTGAATCCTGAAATGTCTGATCTGCAATGTTGTAACGCTTCAGTAGGTCCTTTTTAAGATATTCGATTTGACTGTGTTCCATGCTGAAGACTTCCGAGTAGACTTTGGTCAGATCAAATTCATGGTCTGTGCGAAAATATTTTTCAGTAATCGGAGCCAGAAGAGTTTGAATGTCATTGATAGACAGTATGTTTTTGAAATAATAGATAAAGATAAGGAGAAGCAGATGCTCTTTGGAATATTTTTTCTTTTCCGGAGATGGCAAAAGGCCGTTTTTCGCATAGTTGTTAATCATCGTTTTGGTCAACACTTTGTCATCGGAATAGCGTTTGGAAGATTTCAATTTAGTCTCCATAAAAGTGGTGACCTGATCCATATAAAGATCAATTTCAGGGAGATCTTCCGGTTTGATATAGTCGATTCGGGAAATGCTTTCCAGAATGCTGTTGATTACATTTTTTGTGTCAATAGTCATAATATCACCTCGTTCCTTTATTATATAGTTATGAATACTACTTGTAAAGCTTTTTGATGCTGAATTAAAAATTTAGTAACAATAGATAGCCATACAGTGTATGGGAAGCAGAAAATATACTTGTATGTTTTTGTGAACGTACATCTGTATGAGCTGAGATTGTTCCCCCATACCAGGGTTCTGTCTGTGGGGGAGGAATCTCATTCATGTGGACGAAGACTGGGGGGCATGGTATAATGTCTGTGGAGTTAAAGAAGGCTGTGTTTTCTATAGGACATAGCAGGTGGGACGAGAGAGAAAACATTGGTTTAGAATAGATGGGAGATTTACATGAGCATTTATGAGAATTTAAATCCACAACAGAAAGAGGCGGTGTGTCACACGGAGGGACCTCTGTTGATTTTGGCAGGGGCTGGTTCAGGTAAGACCAGGGTTTTGACTCACCGGATAGCCTATCTGATAGACGAAAAATGGTGTGAATCCGTGGAATATTATGGCGATCACCTTTACGAACAAGGCAGCACAGGAGATGAAAGAACGGGTGGACCAGATTGTAGGTTTTGGCTCGGAGAGCGTCTGGGTGACGACTTTTCATTCTACTTGTGTGCGTATTTTGAGACGATACATTGATCGAATTGGATTTGACAATCGTTTTACTATTTACGATGCAGATGACCAGAAGTCATTGATGAAGGATATCTGTAAGCGACTTCAGATTGATACCAAGTTATACAAAGAGCGTGCTCTTTTAGCCCAGATTTCTAACGCGAAGGACCAGTTGGTAAGTCCGGAAGAATTCGAACTGAACAGTCAAGGCGATTATAGCAAAATGAGAGTAGCCGAAGTCTATAAGGAGTATCAGACTCAGCTTCGCAGAAACAACGCGCTGGATTTTGACGATTTGATTATGAAAACCGTGGAGTTGTTTCAGAGCTGCCCGGAGGTTTTGGAGTCCTATCAGGAAAGGTTTCGCTATATTATGGTGGACGAATATCAGGATACCAATCTGGCACAGTTTCAGTTCGTGAGCCTGCTGGCGTCCAAATATCAGAATTTGTGTGTCGTAGGTGACGATGACCAGTCTATCTATAAGTTTCGGGGAGCGAATATCGAGAACATCTTAGGGTTTGAGCGGGTATTTTCCAATACGAAGGTAATTCGACTGGAACAAAATTATCGTTCTACCAAAAACATTCTTCAGGCGGCAAACGAGGTGATTCAAAATAACGCACAGAGAAAACCTAAGACACTCTGGACGGCCAATGAAGAGGGAAATAAGGTCCATTTCCGGCATTTTTTGAGTGGATTTGAGGAAGCGGAATATGTGGTGGGAGACATCGCCCAAAAGCATCGCGAGGGTATTTGCAATTATCGGGACTGTGCAGTTTTATACAGGACAAACGCTCAGTCACGTCTGTTTGAAGAAAAATTTTTGATGGCGAATATTCCGTATAGACTTGTAGGGGGAGTGAATTTCTATGCCCGCAAGGAAATCAAAGATCTGCTCAGTTATCTGAAGACAGTGGACAATGCAAAGGATGATCTGGCTGTCCGCAGAATTATCAATATCCCCAAAAGAGGGATTGGAGCCACGACACTGGCGAGGGTTCAGGAGTACGCGACGGAACAGGATATCAGTTTTTATGATGCGCTCAAAGAGGCAGAAAAAATACCGAAGCTGGGAAGAGCGGCGGTGAAGATACAGCCTTTTGTCACGATGATTCAGAGTCTTCGCAGTGCGCAGAGAAGCTTTTCAGTCAGTGAACTTTTAGACGATGTTATCGAAAGGACGGGATATGTTCAGGACTTGATTGCGGAGGATACAGATGAGTCGAGAGCCAGAATCGAGAACATCGACGAGTTGATTACAAAGGCTGCCACTTATGACAAAGAAAGCGAGAATCCTACGCTTGGAGGATTTCTCGAGGAAGTAGCTCTGGTCGCGGATATTGACACGGTGGACCCTAATCAGGACCATGTGCTGTTGATGACGTTTGCACAGCGCTAAGGGATTGGAATTTTCACAGGTGTATCTGGCAGGGATGGAAGACGGTATTTTTCCTAGTTATATGACGATTGGCTCGGAAGACCCAGGCGATATGGAGGAAGAGCGGCGGCTTTGTTATGTGGGAATCACGAGGGCGATGAAAGATCTGACGATGACAAGTGTGCAGCAGAGAATGATTCGAGGCCAGGCGCAATATAATAAGGTATCCAGATTTATTTACGAGCTTCCAGGGAAATTGTGGATATGGGACACAAAATTGAGAAAAAAGAGATAAAAACTGAAGTACCGAGGAACAATACATATGCACAGATGAGGGAGGCATTTCGGGCGAAAGCGTTCCAGCCCAGACAGTTTGAAGTGAAAAAGGCAGACAAACTGAGCTATGAGGTGGGAGATACGGTGCGTCATATGAAATTTGGAGTAGGAATTGTGAAAAATATCGTGGAAGGCGGAAAAGACTATGAGGTCACGGTGGATTTTGACCAGGTGGGAGTGAAAAAAAATGTTTGCTAGCTTTGCGAAGCTAAAGAAGATTTGAGACGGAGGCTGCGAATTTGAGCTTGCATGGCTGAATAGTTGCCAATTATTTTTATTACTTGAAAGAAAATCTGGTAAAAAACATGAGATAGTGATATAATAAGAGAAGTTGGAACCGCTGTTGACTGCTCTTCCAAATACTCAGGAGCGGTGAAAAATTGGTTTGGGGTTTCCAAAAAATGATGCAGCGGATAATATTAGGAAAGAAGGTGTTTAATGATGAACATGAATAAGCTGGAGGATTTATTAACATCACTGAACAAGAAAGAGGATGAAAAACAGAAGAATGCAGTTCTCTGGGCGTTGGCTATCATCGGAGCAGTGGCAGCAGTAGCAGGAATTGCTTATGCAGTGTACCGTTTCTTTGCACCGGATTATCTGGAAGATTTTGAAGAAGATTTTGACGATGACTTTGACGATTATTTTGAAGATGAGGACGACGACAAAGACGAAAAATAAAATACGTAAGAGAGAAGCTCTGAGAGGGAATATTTTCTCTGCCCCAGAGATTGAAGATTTAAATAAGTGAAAATCTGTCGGCGGTGAGGCTTTCTGTGCATGTAAGAAGGCGAAGCAGCAGCCGGCAGATGTGCTGTGGGAGAAGGAGGGCCTGCGGGCCTATGCAACAGATGTGAGGGGGCGCTGCACAATTTTCGGAGATCGTTTTGAGAATACATGGCTGATGTATTTTAGAAATGGTTTTCGGCAATTGTGCAACGCCCTCTTTTTGTCACGTGGAACTATATCAACGGCATTCTCAGTGACATAGAAGCTGTCAGCTGAGAGGACAGATAAAAATAAAGGACACGGAGGTTATTGTGAAAAAAGGTTGTATCTGTGAGGGAATTATTGAGAAGGTAGAATTTCCAAATAGGGGAAAAGTGACTGTGGAGGGAGAGACAGTCATAGTAAAAAATGGGATACCTGGACAGAAGGTTCGTTTTGTGATTAACAAAAAACGGGGAAAACGTTTGGAAGGTAGGCTCCTGGAGGTGTTGGAGAAGTCGCCTTTGGAGAAGCGGGGGCCGGTCTGTAGTATTTTCCCCGATTGTGGAGGGTGCATGTATCAGACGATGCCCTATGAAGAGCAGCTGAAGATGAAGCAGGCCCAGGTAAAAGAGATCCTGGACAGAGCAGTCTTGGGGGAATATGAGTATGAAAGTATTCATGGAAGCCCGCAGGAATTTCACTATCGAAACAAGATGGAGTTTTCTTTTGGGGATGCTGAGAAGGACGGTCCTCTGACGCTTGGCTTGCATAAAAAGGGCAGTACCTATGATGTGCTTACAGCCGGGGACTGTCAGTTGGTGCATCAGGATATGACAAAAATATTGACCTGTGTGTGGGAATATTTCCGAGACAGAAAGGTCTCCTATTACAAAAAGATGCAGCATGTGGGTTATCTGAGACATTTGCTGCTGCGGCGGGGAACAACCACCGGGGAAATTCTGGTGCATTTAGTTACAACCAGCCAGGAGGAACACGATTTGACACCTCTGAAGCAGGAGCTTTTGGGCCTTGGATTGGAGGGAAAAATTGTCGGAATTATGCATATCATCAACGATTCTCTCTCGGATGTGGTCAAGAGTGATGAGACCAGGATTTTATATGGGCAGGACTATTTCTACGAGACTTTGATGGGATTGAAGTTTAAAATCAGCACCTTTTCTTTTTTTCAGCCTAACACTTTGGCTGCGGAGGTGCTCTATAATATTGTCCGCAGTTACGTGGGAGAGACAAAGGATAAGGTTGTCTTTGATCTGTACAGTGGCACTGGGACAATCTCTCAGATTCTAGCCGAGGTATCCAAAGAAGTGGTGGGTGTGGAGATTGTGGAGGAGGCCGTGGAAGCGGCCCGGGAGAATGCGAGGATGAATGGCCTAAAAAACTGTAGGTTTATCGCCGGAGATGTGCTGAGAGTGCTGGACGAGCTGGAGGAAAAACCGGATATGATTGTCTTGGACCCGCCGCGGGATGGAATTCACCCCAAGGCGCTGCCAAAGATTCTGGATTATGGCGTGGACAGAATTGTCTACATCTCTTGTAAAGTGACCAGCCTGGCCAGGGACTTGGAGTTGTTCCAAGAGCGGGGGTATCGGGTGGAGAAATGTACGGCGGTGGACCAGTTTTGTCAGACGGTGCATGTGGAGACTGTGTGTCTCTTGAGCAACCGAAAATCTAAGCCAGATTCTTACGTTGACTTAAGTATCAATATGGAAGATTACCATAGAATTAAGAACGAAGAAAAATAAAACATAATAAACCGAACTTACAGAAAAACTGTTAATACGATGAAGTGTTGGCAGTTTTTTTCGTGTAAGGGAGGTGGTACCGTTGGGCTGTGGAACACAATTTCTCGGATGAATCTATATCCGATACAAGGTTTATGAATCTAATCTAAAACAAGGCAAATCTAAAGAGGCAATATTATGGCATTTAAGAAATTCAGAAAAATGAGAGTATATGAGGCAAGTGGCTACAACTATAAAAGAACCCCATCCATCATCCTTAAGGGAGATTGGTTGAAAGAAACCGGATTTGATATTGGTGGTCTGATTCAGGTAGAATGCGAGAATGGAAACTTATTATCACACAAGAGAACCGGAAATGGTGGAGTACCATGCTCCATGTGGTCAGTGCATGATGGTGGCAGAAGATTGTAAATGTTATGGCAAAGATTATCGTATTAGGTGCCATGAAGGGTGGAGCCGGCAAGTCCGTCTCCACTTACAACCTGGTATATTCATTGAACACATTAACGATCAATGCGCTTGCCCCTGTAGATGAAATCCTCAGTTCTGGGCAATGGTAGGGTGGAAGACTTCCTTCTGACCATTAAAAGATTAAGAACCGTGTCAATTCCAAATTGGATGTATCTGGGATTTTGCTGACCATGTGTGAGGAGAGAACCAACCTTTGTAAAGTCATTACGGAGGAAGTGGCAGAGACATTCAATGGAAAATTCCGTATCTTTGACAGCAAGATTCCAAGTACAGTAAAAGTTGGAGAATCTGTTTATTATGGAGAACCATTGTTAGAATATGTACCGAGAACAAAGGCTTGCAGAGCATATCAGAATTTAGCAAAGGAGTTGATTGCGGATGAAGGCTAATGCATCAAAAAAGAAAAGTATTTCAGGATGCGGTGGATTTAATTAGTCCACCGGAAGAAGTGATAAATCCGGTTTGCTAATGGTCGGACAATGATTTCAGTGGAAAAGATAGTTCCGTTTCATAATCATCCGTTTCGTCTGTATGAGGGAGAACGTCTTGATGATATGGTAGAGAGTATCAGAGAACATGGTATTCTCATTCCGGTAATTGTACAAAATGTAGCAGATGGATATGAAATGCTTGCCGCTCACAACAGATGGAATGCTGCAAAGATTGCAGGTATCAATGAGATTCCGGCAATCGTGAAAGAGGGGTTATCAGAAGAAGAGGCATATGTTTATGTAATTGAAACCAATCTGATACAGAGGTCTTTTACGGATCTCTTGCCATTGGAGAAGGCAGCAGTTCTGGCAGAGAGATATGAAAAGGTTATGTGCCAGGGGAAACGCAATGGCATTCTGGAAGAGATTGCAAGACTGAGTGGTTTGGACACAACAGATTCTTGTGGACATGATGTCCACAGGTCAAAGAGTAGAGATTCCGTGGGAGAAGATTATGGGATGACTGGACGTAACATTGCCAGATATATGCGGCTGAATCAGACCACAGACCAGATCAAAAAAATTGATGGATGCCGGTACTATGGCGATGGTGACAGCGGTTGAATTATCATATCTGTCAGAAGAGGAACAGAAACAGGTGTGTACAGTTATGAATGAGTATGGTTTGAAGATTAAGAGTGCACAGGCTGTGGAAATGCATAATGCAGTGGGGTCTTTAACAAGGGATAAAGTGAAAAATATTCTGGTAAGAGATGTAAAAGAAAAGCCGGTATCTGATGCAAAGATGTTTGCTCAGATTAAAAAGAAATATTTTAAGGAGAAAAGTACAGAAGAAATGTTGGAAGTCTTGGAACAGGCATTAACCACATGGTTTGCTAGAGAGGGGAGAGAGGATGTTTGATACAAAAGATCTGGATGTGATTTCGCAAGAGTATTTTAACATAATCTGTATCAGTGAGTATGATATAACGGTACAGTCAAAAAATACAGGTCACTATTGGTACTTACATAATGTTACACAGCCTAATGCAAATGCTTGTGTGATTTTTCATAAACATAGGTATTTCCATCCATACCATTTGCATGGAAAATCGAAAACACTCAGACAAGCAATCCGTAATATACAAAATCATGATAAATGGCAATTGCAAAGAGAATATAAAAGAAAAACTTTAAAAGAATGAAGATTTTACTAGAACAAAGTGTCTCTTTGTGCTATATTAGAAAAAGTGGGTTATAATGTTCTTTTTTGATAGGAGAGGCACTTTATTTATGACAGTAACGTATAAAGGATTGTGGAAATTATTAATTGAAAAGGGGCTTCAAAAACAAGATTTAGTAAATCATGCAGGCTTAAGTTCTGCAACTGTTGCTAAAATGGGAAGAGGGGAGCCTGTTTCAAATAAGGTTTTGGTGAAAATTTGTGACTATCTGGAATGCAACGTGAATGATATCATGAGTTATGAATAGTGGTGTTAACGAAAAGCAGGAGTCCGTATTATTAAGAAGTGGAGGTGGGTTACAAAATGTTGCATGAAAATTATGATATAGAAACAGAAGAAATATACTCACCTGATGAAGAAGAATTTATAGAGAAGCGCAGCGAGTATTGGTGCGCAGAATGCAAAATAGAAACATCTGAAAAAGAATGCCCTGTTTGCGGGAATGAAACGGTAGAAGGCGTTCCACTTCAGGTGTATTGGTGTAAAAATTGCAATACGCCAATCATACATAAGATGAATCAGATAGATAAAGGAATCTGTCCTATATGTGGGAAAAAGACAAAATACTTAACCACAGATATTAGACCGGTATTTCCAGAAGAAAGATTATTATTAGAGCTTCTTTTAGATAAAGAGCCTCATACGTTTATAAGAAGTTCCGTTTGGGCGGCAGACAGTAGATATTATATTGAGGGGAAAAGCATTGCGATTCCAAACGAGCTTTTTCAAACAGCGAATGCAGATGCTATACGCAAAAAACTTAATGAACATCAGGAGACAAATTCATATAAATATTTTAATGAACATATAAATACGTTCATTACTGCCAATGCCAATAGGTTGAATTATTTAAAAACAGAGTCATTTGAATTTGTAAGAGAGACTGCGTCAAAATTTGATGAAGAAAAACTTGTTATTTCTTTTTCTGGTGGTAAGGATTCAACGGTTACAGCGGATGTGGTTGTAAAAGCATTGAGTAATCCAAGTCTTGTTCATATTTTTGGAAATACAACTTTGGAATTTCCATCAACCGTTGCATATGCGGAACGTTTTAGGGAAAATCATCCGCAGGCAATTTTTCTTTTTGCAAAGAATGATGAACAAGTATTTATGGATGTTTGTGAAGATATTGGTCCACCAGCAAGGTTAATGAGATGGTGTTGCTCGATGTTTAAGACGGGACCTATCACAAGAGTTATCAATAGTCTATATAGAAGTCAGCAGATTTTGACATTCTATGGAATCAGAAAATGGGAATCAGTCAGCAGAAGTAAATATAATCGTATTGAGAATGATGCAGAGTCTGTTAAGATTCAGCAACAGACGGTTGCTTCACCTATTTTCTTTTGGAAAGATATTGATATCTGGCTCTATATTTTGGCAGAAGAGGTGGATTTTAATGAAGCCTATAGATTAGGGTATGATAGGGTTGGCTGTTGGTGTTGTCCAAATAATAATCAACGAGCACAGTTTTTATCCCGTATATATATGCCAGAGCAGTCAAAAAAAATTGGAGAGATTTTTTGATTGACTTTGCAATAAAAGTTGGTAAAAAAGATGCAGAAGTTTATGTTGATACAGGGATGTGGAAGGCACGTCAAGGTGGTAATGGATTAGCTGCTGCAGGTGATGTGAAGATTAAATTCACAAATTGCACAACAGAAGAGTATGCAAAGATTTATAGATTGGTAAGACCATTTGATGATGAATTGGTCGGTATGTTTATTCCGTTCGGCAGAGTGGCTCCTGAATTAGGTAAGAAGTTATTGAATGAGGTTATAGTTCTTGATGCAAGAACTAATGTGCCGATTCTTTCAATACAGCCATTTAGTCAGGATGGTTATGATTATGCTGTTAAAGTTCGGACGATGAATGTACAAGATCATGAAGAACTTCAAAGAATGGTAGGGTATCAGATTAGGAAGTTTAATGCATGTAGAAAATGCTTAAAATGTGAATCGATTTGTAGGGTAGGTGCTATTTCAATTATAGAAGATAGTTATTATATAGATCCGGAAAAATGTGTTCACTGTAAAATGTGTATGACTGCAAAATATTTAGATGGCGGTTGTATGATGGACAAGTATTTGAGAACTAAGTAGGAGGTTTTGAGCAATGGCCATGAAGTTTCGTGCTCATGATACATTTTTCATAAGGAAAGGTTTGGCTTAGTAAGGGCATGGAGCGTATAGTTGAAAAGCCCGATTTGTTTGTAGACAAAGAAGAAATCCAATGGATGTGTTGGGAATAGGTTCTAATATGGTAAAAGCACTGAGATATTGGCTTCAAGCGGTAGAATTAACTTCTGAACCTAATAAGGGGAAGAGAATATGATTACGAAAAGCTTCCCGGTGAAGTGAGAGCCCAACTGCATGATGCCCTGCTTTTCAAGAAAGTGAAATATTCTGATTACAGCATCAACGTGGGCTATGGCTATAACTGGGTATTTGCAAAAAAC
>ENA-OQCB01000782-OQCB01000782.1-human-gut-metagenome-genome-assembly--contig:-NODE-782-length-13943-cov-6.028735_pt1 | contig 13943 bp, 15 predicted proteins | sample MGYA00242493_ERZ504568 | MGnify/ENA primary metagenome ERZ504568 (study PRJEB26092, sample SAMD00036229) | human gut metagenome | host: Homo sapiens | study: EMG produced TPA metagenomics assembly of...
TCCTTTATCCTTACGGCAACGACATTGCAGACTGGCGCCCCTACCATCAGGACAATCCCCGCTTTGCCTATCTGGAATCCAAGGGATTCCGCTATTTCTGCAATGTGGATGCCAGCAAGCCCTACTGACCCAGATGGGTACAAACTACTTCCGCATGGCCAGAAGGAACCTGGACGGCTACCGGCTGTATGAGGACCTCATCCAGACAGATCCGTCCAAGAAACGACTGACTGATCTGTTTGACGCAGCCCAGGTATTTGATTCGGCCAGACCCACGCCGGTAAGCTGGAGTTACCAGAAGTAGGGAGGGGGTCCCACGCTCATATTGTTATCATGCAGGCTTCCTGCCGCTATCAAGCGGCAGGGGCCTGTTTTCTTTTTCCTGCTCCGGGCGAACGGTTTCCCGTTGTCTACATATAATAAATCAAGGAATTGATTTCTAATTGAAAGGAGCTTCTTCATGATTCCCAAACTGGAAGTAAACGGGGTCAGCTATTCCTACCATTCGTTAGATGGTGAGACGCTGGCCCTTGACCATATATCATTTGATGTGTCACCCGGGGAATTCCTGGCTATCGTGGGACCTTCCGGATGCGGCAAGTCCACCCTTCTGTCCATGCTGTGCGGACTGACAAAGCCTGAGGGCGGCACCATCACCATAGACGGCGTCCCCCTGACCAAATCTCCTTCTGCCATTGGATACATGCTGCAGAAGGATCATTTATTTGAATGGAGAAATATTTTCTCCAATATATCCCTTGGCCTTGAAATTCAAAAGCGGTTGGACGAACCTGCCAGGCAGGAACTGCTGGAAATGATGGCAGCCTACGGTCTGGCAGGCTTTGAATATGCCAAACCTTCGGAGCTGTCCGGCGGTATGCGCCAGAGAGCGGCCCTTATACGGACCCTGGCCCTTAAGCCGGACCTTCTTCTCCTGGACGAACCATTTTCAGCCCTGGATTACCAGACCCGGCTGTCTGTGTGCGACGACATCAGCTCCATCATACGCCAGACACACAAGACCGCCATACTGGTAACCCATGACCTGTCTGAGGCCATCAGCGTGGCTGACCGCATCCTGGTCCTGTCTCCCCGTCCCGGCCGGGTCAAAAAAATCCTGTCCATTGATTTTCCGGAAAATTGCATCCGCTCCCTGGACCGCAGGAACTGCCCGGAATTTTCCACTTACTTTAATATGGTATGGAAGGAGCTGAAGACTTATGAATAGAGATAAACAGCCTGTATCAGCCTGCAATATGTCCGTGGCACAGCAGGAATATGTGGCCCGTGAAATACGGCGCCACCGCCAGGTGACCATATGCCGCGTCATGCTGCTGGTCCTTCTTCTGGCCCTGTGGGAGCTGGCGGCCGACATGCACTGGATTGACAGCTTTATTTTCAGCTCCCCTGTCATGATTGCCAAATGCCTGGTTTCCATGGCAAAGGACGGAAGCCTGTTCCTCCACACAGGGGTCACCCTTATGGAAACCCTTATCAGCTTTGCCGTATGCACCATCTTCGGCCTGGCATGCGCCCTGCTTCTGTGGTCCAGCAAAAGCGTGGCCCAGGTACTGGAGCCCTTTCTTGTCCTGTTAAACAGCCTGCCAAAATCCGCCCTGGCCCCCTTTTGATTGTGTGGCTGGGCAATAACATGCGGACCATTGTGGTGGCTGCCGTGTCCGTGGCTGTATTTGGATCCATTCTAACCTTATACACCGGATTTTCCCAGATGGATACGGAGCAAATCAAGCTGATTTACTCCCTGGGAGGAGGAAGGAAGGATGTTCTCTTAAAGGTTCTGCTGCCCGGTTCCCTGCCCCTGGTCATCAGCAATATGAAAGTAAACATCGGGCTGTGTCTGGTGGGTGTGATTATAGGGGAATTCCTGAGCGCAAAAGCAGGCCTGGGATATCTGATCACCTATGGCTCCCAGACCTTTGCCATGACCATGGTGGTGACCTCCATTGTGATCCTCTGCATTGTGTCAGGGGTGCTGTACCAGATTATCGCCTATGCGGAGCTGAAGATTAAAAAGAGACAGTGAGTTAAAACTGTCTCTGGCCTGACAATATAAGGGACAGGAGGAATGACAAACCCTCCTGTCCCTTATATCCTGATTTTATCACAGGCACACTATCCTTTGTTCCAAACAGCCTATCCAGCGTTCTCTGCTGCAAACTGGCTGTTATACAGGGCTGCATAGTAACCGCCCTTTGCCAAAAGCTCCCTGTGGTTTCCCACTTCCTTGATATCCCCATGTTCCATGTACACAATCAGTTCCGCATCCTTTATCGTGGATAAGCGGTGGGCGATGACAAAGCTGGTCCGGCCCTCCATCAGTTTATTCATGGCCTTCTGGATTGCCACCTCGGTTCTTGTATCCACGGATGAGGTTGCCTCGTCCAGAATCAGGATTTCCGGGTCTGACAGGAAGGCCCTGGCAATGGTCAGGAGCTGGCGCTGGCCCTGGGCGATATTGGAAGCCCCCTCAATAGCGATAGGTAAGCCTTTGAAGTTATCTCCAGCTTTTCCCCCGCTTCACACCGGACATGCGACTTTCACCGCATCCGGCGTTCCATCAATCAAACAGTTTTCTTAGTCTCCTTAGTCATACCATTATGAGAATTATTCGTAAGATTTAGGTTCTCCAAATCAATAGGTTTCCGATTTGCCAGAATTCGCAGTCTGTTTAGCTTCATAAGTTGTGAAGCGTCCAATTTAAGAGCGGAGAGATAAGAACAAATAGTATCCTCATTGACTGCGTGTATCAGTTCGTGTACTGGTGCAAGCACCAATACCAGATTTTCATACTTGTCACTGCCACCATTACCCTTTGGTGTTTTATGGTGACAGTGGATTTCTGAAACACACTGAAATTCCTTTCCCGTTATTGCACATTTCCCCCATTGAGCGGAGAATAGTGAAATACGGTTGTCCGCATATTCTGCACTACGGCGGTATGTAGGCGCTCTCATAAGCTGTAACAGTAAGGAAGTGTTTATCCGTAAATCGTCATGGATTGCACTTCTGCCTGTCGCTGTGTAGGCGCATACTTTTCGCCGCAAATTCATTGGATTTGTGCATTGAACATAGCTTATCGGATAAATCGGTTCTTTGGATTGTGCTATATATCTTAGCTGTTCCGATTTCCCATATCTTTGGAGCTCCATTTTTGTAAGGTCTCGACCTTCTTCTTTTAGTCGGTGCGTTTTTCCTGATTTCAGCCTGTTTTTAAGGACTATATTAACAGTTCTGCCAATATCACCGCAATCAATGCTGATGTCTGTGGCTAACTGATAATAATTCTGGATTCCCATAACCATTGAGTTAAACAGCCGTACTTCTCCGGCCTCTCCACGGTCTTTTCTTGGAAATTTGATGTTCCCGACCTGCTTTGTCAGGTTGGCCTTGACCTTTCTATAGGCTTTATCGCACATGTGCGATTGAACGACATACTTTTTCCCCTTTTTGTGCAGTCTGATTTTGAATCCGAGAAATTCAGAATAGCTCCGTCTGGTGTCAACAACTCTCGTTTTCTCTGGCGAAACATCAAGACGTAAGCGTTCTTTCAGCCAATGCGTTACCGCAATCAGCGTCCGGTCTGCCTGTTCTTTCGTCCTGCAAAGAATCCGAAAATCATCCGCATATCTGACGATATACATTTCTTTCAACCTTGTATTCCGCATTGCCCGATACGCATGGCTTTGTATCGGACAGCCCGTCGCATTTTCCCTGTAGGAGTAGTTTTCCGTTACCGGGTTGCACTGCCACTGGCTTTCTATCCAATGGTCAAGTTCATTCAGAACCACATTTGCCAGCAGTGGTGAAATAATGCCGCCCTGCGGCGTTCCCTTTGCTGGGTGTTCTATATGGCCATCCGGCATGAGGATTGGTGCTTTGAGAATCCTGCGGATTACATAGAGCAATTCTTTATCCCGAATATTAAGTGACCATAACTGTTTTATCAGCTTTGAATGGTCTACATTGTCAAAGAAGCCCTTAATATCAAACTCCACAACATAGTAAAGTCCTGACCTCTGCATAAGCCTGTAGATTGCCGCTATCGCATTTTCAACCGACCGATTCGGACGGAATCCATAGCTGTTATTGCTAAATCTGGCTTCGCAGATAGGCTCCATGACTTGCTTGATACATTGCTGTACCAATCTATCCCATATACAAGGGATTCCCAGAGGTCTGGTACTCCCGTTTGGCTTAGGGATTTCTTTGCGTCTCACGCTTCTTGGGGTGTAGCCGTTTTTACCTCCCTTTACGATTCTACGTACCCTCGCTGTTACTTCGTCAGCGGTAAGTTTACCAATATCAGAAATTTTCAGCTTATCCGTCCCCGGTGTAAAACTCCCGGTATTGGATTTGATGTTCCGATAGGCCAATAGGATATTTTCTCTCGAAAGTATCACATCCATCAGGCCGTCAAAGATTTCTCCGGCTTGACTTCTGGCATACAGCTCATCAAAGGTACTCTGCATATCGTAGTATTCAGCATGGCGGAGATACTCCACGTATTTTGTTTTTGGTTTCTTCTCATTTGGCATCAGGCATCACTCTCCTTTACGGCGAGTGACTTCTTTTTGTCATACTCGCAATCCTAATTGCGACTAAGTGCTAAGTTGTCTGTTTGACTGACTTGAGGCCATTCCTCCGTTTTCCTCTTTTTCGCAGAAAACATCATCGGTTCGACCTCTGCTTTTCAGCAGTAGTACAGCAGCTTATATGATTCGTCTGCTTACTTCCTAATGGTGGAAGCCTACTGCCTTTCCTCGTTCCAACAATCCTATCTTTACATATACCTTTAGGTCTCCGCTTTAAGCCTGTCAGCTTGAACACGCCTGTAACGTGCTATGGTGTTTCATAACATCAATTTTTACTCCACCACACTGATTAGCGATTAACGCTACCGGCACATTTCTATGCCGTCATGGTATAGACCCTTACATTCGCGGTTTTCGTCAGTCATATTTCAAACATTCTGACCTTGGGTATTTTGTAGACCTCCGGCCTATAGGTAGCACCGTCCACCTCTGGACAGCTTTCGTGAGGCTGGTATTTATCCAGCAATCCATACGGCTACTCTCAGCCGACTTCACCGAGCTTCTGACAAGTCACATTTCTGTTGAAATGCCAGTCGGAGTATTAAGGGGGCGTTTCAGGGCGTTACCCCATCATTCCACCTCTCGGATTGTTAGTTCTCCTAACATTTGAAATTTTCGTTCTTTTGTTAATGCCTGATTTTGTCCTTCAACCACGAAGGCTTTGTTCAGGAACGAGTCGCACTGAAGCTCCATGTCGTAGCCTCCCGGCATAGACATGATGAATCCATTGGCGTGGGCTGCCCTGGCAGCGTCTGTCACCTCCTGGTCAGTGGCATCCAGCCTTCCGTAGCGGATGTTCTCTTTTATGGTACCTGCGAACAGCCATGTATCCTGCAGCACCATGCCTATCATGGAGCGCAGGGCCTCCCGTTTCATATCCCGCACATCCACGCCGTCAATGGTAATGCTCCCTCCGTTTACATCGTAAAAACGCAGAATCAGATTGACCAGCGTTGTCTTTCCAGCTCCGGTGGGTCCCACAATGGCAATCTTGTCGCCTGCGTGTACATGCAGGTCCAAATCATGAATCAGGGTCCGGTCCTCTGTGTAGCCGAACCGCACATGGCTGAAATCCACATTTCCTTCCCGGCTTTCGGGGAATTGCGGCTTCTCTGCTTCCGGCACCTCCTCCTCGGCATCCAGGAACTCAAATACCCTTTGGGCCGCAGCCATGGTGGCCTGCATGATGTTGGCAATGTTGGATACCTGGTTGATGGGCTGGGAGAACTGGCGCAGATACTGGATAAAGGACTGTATCATACCGATGCTCAGCCTGCCGTTGATGCAGAGCCATCCGCTGACAACCGCCACCCCCACATAACCGATGTTGGTCAGGGCCTGTGTTAAGGGCATGATGATGCTGGAAGAAAACTGCGCTCTCCAGCCATTGTTGTAGAGACGGTTGTTTATGTCCTCAAAATTCCCGATGACGTCCTCCTCTTTTCCAAAGGCGGCAATCACGTTCTGTCCGTTGTACATCTCCTCCACATACCCTGTAAGATCCCCCAGCGCGGACTGCTGCCCCTGGAAATACCGCTGGGAATGTTTTACCACCTTCATGCTCACCAGGCCGCAAACCGGGATAACACAAATGCCGATCAGTGTCAGCACCGGGCTGACCACCAGCATCATTACGAATATGAATACCATGGTACAGACCGCTGTGATAACCTGGCTGATACTCTGCTGAAGGGAGGTATCTATGGTGTCCACATCATTGGTGACGCGGCTCAGCACATCTCCGAATGTATTGCTGTCAAAATAGGCCAGAGGCAGACGGCGGATTTTCTTGTCTACTGCCATGCGCAGATCATGCATTGTGCGCTCCGCCACTCCTGCCACAATGTACTGGCCGGAATAGTTGAACAGAAAGGCCAGTACATACACACAGCCCAATTGTATCAGAACAGTGATGAACGTTCTAAATCCCTGGAGGACCCCGGCGCTGTCCACGGCCACGGCCACCAGCGCATCCATGGCCCTGCCAAGGGTATATGGCCCCTGGGTGGTAAACACGGCTCCCATCACAAGGCAGGCCACCATGAGAATGATTCTGATTCGGTATGGTTTCATAAAACGGAACAGACGGCCCATGGTGCCCTTGGTATTGATTTTCTTATCTGCTGCCCTCACATTCATTTGCTTCATGCACTCATCTCCTCCTCTGACAACTGGCTCCGGACGATTTCCTGGTAGGTGCCGCAGGTATTTAAAAGCTCCCTGTGGGTACCAATTCCCATGACCTTCCCTTCATCCATCACTATAATCCGGTCCGCATTCATGATAGTGCTGACACGCTGTGCTACGATTACCACAGTGGCATTCCCTGTCTCTTTGGACAATGCCTGGCGCAGGGCGGAATCCGTTTTGAAATCCAGGGCGGAAAAACTGTCGTCAAACACATATATCTCCGGCTTCCTGACAATGGCCCTGGCAATTGCCAGGCGCTGCCTCTGACCGCCTGAGACATTGCTTCCGCCCTGGGAAATGGATGAGTCAAATCCGTCCGGTTTATCTTCGATGAAATCCGTGGATTGTGCAATGGCGGCCGCTTCCTTCACCCGCTCATCGCTGGCCGAATCATCCCCAAAACGGATATTTTCCATGATGGTGCCCTTAAACAGCAGGGCTTTCTGGGGCACATAACCGATTTTCCGGCGCAGGGTCCTCCTGTCATAATCCTTTACATTGACTCCGTCCACCAGGACCTCGCCCTCCTGGACATCATAAAAGCGGGGAATCAATCCCACCAGCGCCGTCTTTCCGCTTCCTGTACTTCCGATGATAGCCGTGGTCTCTCCCGGCTTAGCCTCAAAGCTGACATGGCTGACAGCCGGCTCTTTTGCCCCCGGAAAATAGAAGCTTACATCGCGGAAGGTGAGATATCCCCTCTGCCCGTCTGACAGCTTGGGAACCGCCGGATCCCCGATGGAATTTTCAGTATCCAGCACCTCACAGATACGGTCCGCTGAAGCAGCACATCTGGGATACATGACGAAAATCATGGAAAGCATGGTGACAGACATCATGATCTGCATGACATACTGGATGATTGCCAGGATATCTCCCGGCATCACAGGCTCCGTGCCGATTCCCTGGCCCGCGCGCCAGAGAAGCCCCACCACGGTCAGGTTTAATATCAGTATCAGGGACGGTCCCAACAGCGACATGGCATGCATCATTTTCATGGCATTGTTCATCAGGTCCTTGTTGGCGCCGTCAAACCGCTTTTCTTCGTAATCCTCTGTCCCAAATGCCCGGATAACCCGGATACCGGAAAGCTTTTCCCGCATAATCAGGTTGATTCGGTCAATTCTTGTCTGCATCTTTCTGGAAAGCGGCATGGCTCTCCTGCCAATCAGGCTGATAATCAGCACCATCACCGGCATGGACACCACAAGTATGCTTGACATTTTCGGATTTTTGCTGTAAGCCAGCATGATGCCCACCACGCACATGATAGGCGCTGTCAGAATAACGCGCAGAAACATGACCATGAAATTCTGTACCTGGGTAATGTCGTTGTTGGTGCGCGTAATCAAAGACGCGGTTGAAAATGTGTCGATCTCGGCCTGGGAGAAATATTCCACCTTTGTAAAAATCCTGCTCCTCACATTCCGTCCTAAACCCAACGCGATTCTGGAGGCAAAAAGCCTGTGGTAATATTACATACCATTCCCAGAATAGCGATTCCCAGCATAATAACGCCGGTGTGAAGAATGTAATTCATATCCTTATCCGCGATTCCCCTGTTGATGATATCCGACAGATAGGCGGGAAGCCCCAGCGTGGCTCCCACTCCGGCCGCCACACTGACCAGCACGCATAGAAGTTCCAGACGCCGGCAAAGCATGGAACAGTTTCCTTTTGTCACTATCAATACAGCCGTTAAAAATAAAGTGGAGTTTTATTAAATATATATAAACATTCAATAAATTGATGGGACTTACCTTATATTTTTTGAAATTAACTGCATAATTATTCTGCAAGCAAAGAAAAATTTCAGGCCGCTGATACCTCTAATCCGGGATATCAACGGCCTGCTTCACACCTTAATCCGCTCCGCAACCTCGTTTCCGATTGCAAGACGTATATTGTTCATTCCGATTATCATGCTGTCCCTTCCATGCTGGAACACATTGATGGTACTTCCCTCCCTGATGTCATGCTGATGCATGAACTCCATGACCTGGGGATTGCCGAACATCCATTTAATCGTACAGACAGCTCCTGCCTTAACCTCTGACAATGACTGCATAACCACACCTCCGTTACCGTTTGCGTTCATACCAAGTATGAGAAAAATGGCCCTTTATCATGCCGGTCCTTTTATTTACTTATATTGTAAACATCCGGAGGGCTGTTAGTCAACGGCAATGTGGGTTAGGCTTTTTTAATCTTTTATCTCCATTATCCTCTAGTCCTCCGGGTCCGTAAATCCCATCAGCCTGCACACGATAAAGCCGGCCGCGTAGGAAGCGAACAGACCTACGAAATACAGCGGGAACCGGGTGGTAATGAACGCCAGAGGAATACCTGACAGCTCAGGGACCTTGGCCGCCACCTTCATCACTGCCATGACGCTTCCGCCGCCAATGCAGGATGCTATGAACGGCTTTCCAAGAGGAATGGTACAGCCCCACATCAGGGGTTCCCCTATTCCCAGCATTCCCACGGGAAGCGCATTCTTGATGGTCTTTTTCAGTCTCTGGTTCTTTGTCTTTAAATATACGTAAAACGCAGCTCCCACCTGTCCCGCTCCGGCCATACAGGTAACGGGCAGCAGATAGGTGACGCCGAAATCCGCTATAAGCTGGGTGTTGACCGCAATGAGCCCATGGTGCATTCCCGTCATTACCAGGGGCAGATAGATGGCTGAGGTCAGACCGGCCAGCACAGGCACCTTATAGATAATGAAGCTGACAAAGGCTCCAATGGTCTCCGATATGAAGCCGCCGATGGGCTGGAATACCATCAGGCCCACAAAGGTCATGACGCAGACCGTAATCAGCGGCCGCAGGAACATGTCCAGGAAATCCGGTATGACTTTTTGAAGCTGTTTCTCCAGCAGCACTGCCACATAGGCAATAATCAGTACGGATATCACGCCGCCCCGTCCGGGGGTAATGGACACATGGAACAGCTGTACCCCTGCCAGGGATGAACTGTTCAGTATAGAGGCCAGAACAGCACCGATGATGGGACTTCCGCCGAATTCCTTGGATGTATTATACCCCACGATGATGGGCAGGATGGTAAAGACCGAGTAAGCCAGCGCGCTCATTATTTTGCCGAAATCCGTATCCTGAAAGCCCGGGAAAAAATACATAGGATGATTCGTAGACAGCAACCACCAGTCCGCAGGCAATGAACGCGGGGATTGATGGGAATGAAGATATTGGCTATCTTTTTCAGCATGTTCTTGCAGGGTACATTGTTTTTGCCCTGTTTTCCTCTTTCAGGAGAACGGCTTCGTCCACCTCTTCACTTTTAATATGGGTCATGTCACTCATAAGCTGGGCCACTGCCGCCGCAGTGCCGGGGCCCAGCACCAGCTGCACATGACTGCCCTCCTCAATAACCCCCAGTACGCCCTCCAGCTTTTTAAGCTCCTCCCGCTTCATTTTTTCCGGGTCCTTTACGGTCAGCCTGACCCGGGTATAGCAGTTTGCTATGGTCCTGATATTGGATTCGCCCACCAGATTGCAGATTGATTGTGCCAGCTCTTTCTTTGTCATAAGATACCTTCCCCTTTCTTATCTCTTGCCTGTTATACCGTCTTTTTTAGTATCGCCCACTCCTGTACCACTGAAAAACCTGCCTTCTCATAAATCCTTCTGGCAAAATTGGTTTCCGTTACAAAAATCGTCATGTATTCCGCCCCCATGTTCTTAAGCTCCTGACACAGGCTGAAGAACAGTACATTGCCGATTCCCTTTCCCCCGTCAGCCGGGTCCACTGCCAGGGCCGAAAAGAATCCCCGTCCGTTTTTCTCAGGATACACGGTTCCGGCTGTGCCAATCACCCTGCCGTCCCTGTCCTCCACTATGAGAATTTTCTTATGTTCCCGGATTCCGTCCCGGAATTTTTTCAGGAATGACTGGTCCCTCAGACGCCCAAACATTTCCTCATATCCAAAATTTCTGGCGCCGTCAAACCAGGCGACTCTGATTCCCTGCTGCTTAAGCTCCATAATGTGCTTCTGTACGTCCGCCGGAATGTAAAATTTTTCCAGTTGCAGATAATAAGAAACCTCTTTTTGAACCAGCTCATATCCTCTCCTCTGAAAAAATACGTATCCGCGGGAGTCTGTCCTGATTCCAGGCGCCTTGTTGTGCTCGTGGCCTTCCCGGTCTATGTACCAGGACATTTTAACGGGACATTTGTGACTTATTCTTATTTCATGTTTTCCCTGGCCCTTCAGAAATGCCTCCACCCTTTCCAAAAGGCTGCTTCCCACGCCTCTGCCTTCATATTCCTCCTTTACCACCAGAAGGAATATATATCCCGGCGTATTGTCCCGGTTCTGCCCCGGCAGGAATTCCTTCTGGCTGATTGCCGCCGCAAACCCCGCCAGACTGCCGGAATCCGTAAAGGCCAGGATGCATCCCTCCGGGTCAAAATCCGGTTTATCCAAAAGCTCTGCCTTCCATTCTTCCGGTGTATCATAGGCTTTATACCGGATACGCACCGCTTCCTCTTTCCACAGCCGCACCAGCTGCGGAAGCATGGCTTCCTTATACGTCCTGTATTGCATTCCGAACATACCCCCCAGCTCGATTTAATCTTGTCTTTGCGGATTTGGCGCCGCAATGCAGCAGAATCATGGTAATTGCCAGCTTTACGCTTCCCTCCGCCTCCTCCAGACAGTCCCTGGCCTCTTCCCTGGTGCATCCCGTGGCTGTCATGACAATATTTTCCGCCCTTGTAATCAGCTTCATATTTGTCTGCACAACATCCACCATCAGGTTCTGGTAAACCTTGCCGATTCCCACCATGCTTCCCGTGGATATCATGTTCAGAACCATCTTCTGGGCCGTTCCGGCCTTCAGCCTGGTGGAGCCAGTAAGGACCTCCGGGCCCGGCACCGGTTCAATGGCCAAATCTGCCTCCTTTCCTATCTCAGAATCCCGGTTGCAGGACACTGCCACGGTCCTGCATCCAGTTTTTTTGGCATACCGGAGGCCGTATATCACGTAAGGCGTCCTTCCGCTGGCCGCCAGCCCTATGACGATATCCGCCGGGGACAGATGAATCTTTTTTAAGTCTTCCTCACCCAGGGTCTGGCTGTCCTCGGCTCCCTCCACCGCCTTCACAAAGGCAGCGGAGCCGCCGGCCATCAGACCCACCACCACATCCGGCGACACCCCGAAGGTGGGCGGACATTCCACCGCGTCCAGTACCCCCAGCCTTCCGCTGGTACCGGCTCCCATATAGATGATTCTCCCCTTTTGTTTCAGACTGTCCGTACACCAGGCAATGGCCCGGGCAATCTGGGGCAGAACCTCCCCCACAGCTTCCACCGCCTTCCCATCCTCCCGGTTCATGATGGCAACAATTTCCAGAGGGGTCATCTGGTCCAGCCCCATGGTCTCCTTATTCCTGCTTTCCGTTACCAACACTGACAAATCTATCATGGCATTTCCTCCCCTTACAATACGTTTTGGTTTTCATCCGGTCCCTCGGATTTGGCTATATGGGTCTTCCTGAACTGTTCCATGCACTCGTCATACCGCTTATGCACATAGGCCGTGTACAGAATATCTATCATGTTCAGCTGGGATATCCTGGATGACATGGCCCCGCTCCTGAAAATCAGTTCCGTTGCAGCCACTGACAGGTTATAATCAGCCAGACGGACCAGGGGCGACTGCTCAAACCTGGATATGGTGATGACCGGCGCCTCCCTCAGCCTGGCCTCCCTGGCACATGTTATCATTTCCTCAGTAAGACCGGAATAGCTGACGATCAGGGCCAGGTCGCAGCTTCGGATGTTTCTGGCCTGCAGGAGCTGGGCATGCCAGTCATCGCAAATCACACATGCCTTGTTGACCCTGAGAAGCTTCAGATACATGTCCCTGGCCACCAGCAGGGAAGAACCAATTCCGAACAGATACACGGTCTGGCTCCTGTCCAGCAGCTCCACACATTGATTCAGGATATCCAGGTCCACAAGCTTCCTGGTATTGTCAAGAGACACTATGTTCTTATAGGTCACCTTGTTCACCAGTTCCTCCAGGCTGTCGCCTTTTTTTATCTCCTGCTCCATGGGCCGCGTACTCTCCCTGCGCAGGGCTGACTCATATAACAGGGATTTCTGCAGCTCCTTATAACCGTCAAACCCCATCTTCCTGCACAGGCGGACAATGGTTGCCGCTGAGGAAAATGTTTTATCTGCCAGCTGCTTTATGCTGTATCCTGCGGCTTCCTCTGGATTTTCCCTTAAAAATCTGAGGACCCCCTTCTCAGCCCCGCTGGCCTGCGCTGAATATTCCTGTATCCTGACAAGTACACTTTTCATATTGGTTCCTTCCTATGACTTTATATTACTCTTTTAAACACTTTTGTCAATATTATCTGATTTTAATGAAAAAATGTTTCATATTTTGATTTTTTCGCCTTTTATTGCGCGTAAATACTGAAAAGCCGCCGCTTTTTTACTGAGCGGCGGCCTTACCGGACCATGACTGTGCAGCATTACCTGGTATGATTTCCTGAAAGCATTGACTGGAAGCATTGACTGAAAGCATTGACTGAAAGCATTGACTGGAAGCATTAACCGGAAGCATTATTCCCCCTCCGGCCCGGCCTCCTTAGGCAGCCAGTCCGCTTTGACATAGTACAGGAACATACCTGCCGCGCAGATGACCCAGGTAATGGGCCACCCCGCCATGACCACCATCAAACTGTGAGTCATGGGCACTGCCACAAGCAGGTAAATCTGTCTCAGAACCACGAAGCTGCCCAGCATAAAGAACATGGGGACCTTGGAAAGTCCCGCGCCGCGCAGGGCGCCGTTTAGTACCTGGATCACGGGCATCACAATATATGCTCTGGAGAAAATGCGAAGCATACTGCTTCCGTTCCCAATTACCTGGGGATCATTGGTAAACACGCTGATTAACAGGGGCGCTCCGAAATACATTCCCACTGAACCTGCCAGAATAATCAGGGAACTCATAACCCAGGCGGCAAATATTCCCTTCTTCACCCGTTTATACTTGCGGGCTCCGATGTTCTGTCCCACAAAAGGTGGTGATAGCCACTATTAAAGCTCTGAAGGGGGCAAGCTGGAGAAATCCGAGTCAAATCCTCAGGGGTAAGCGGAAT
>ENA-OQCB01000783-OQCB01000783.1-human-gut-metagenome-genome-assembly--contig:-NODE-783-length-13921-cov-3.721908_pt1 | contig 13921 bp, 16 predicted proteins | sample MGYA00242493_ERZ504568 | MGnify/ENA primary metagenome ERZ504568 (study PRJEB26092, sample SAMD00036229) | human gut metagenome | host: Homo sapiens | study: EMG produced TPA metagenomics assembly of...
GCAGAAACGCCTTTAAACTGGCGTCCCTGCGGACTTTCCCCCATCGTACTGGGCCGGCGGGATTCGAACCCTCGAGTGCAGGAGTCAAAGTCCTGTGCCTTACCGCTTGGCGACGGCCCAACAAGCCATATAGTAATCCGGCATGCCAAATTATAATACCATAGAATTTACCGGTTTGCAAGTTTTTGAAACCCACTTTTACAGAATTCCTGTGTTCCGGACCCTTACACCTGCCCCGCCATCTGCCTGCGGATATGTTTCCACCATACCCATGCCAGCAATGCCGCCATTGTCTCCGAAATGGGAAAGGACCACCACAGCGCATCCAGCCCAAACATTGCTGCCAGTATGCAGGCAGCCGGCAGCAGTACAATCAGCTGCCGGAAAAAGGAGATAACCAGGCTTTCCATCCCTCTTCCCAGCGCCTGGAATACGGCGCTGTAAATAACGGAAACAGAGGCGGACAGGTAGCCGAAGCTAATCACCCTCAGCGCCGTCACCCCAATGGACATCATGTGCTCAGAGGCATTAAACATTGCCATTATCTCCACCGCAAAAACCTGGGACAGTACAAAGCCTGCCGCCATGATGGCTGTGGCATATCCCAGGCTGTAATGGATGGCCTTTCGTATACGCTCAGGTCTTCCCGCCCCCAGATTATATCCGATAATAGGTATCATGCCGTTATTGAGGCCGAATACGGGCATGAAGATAAAACTCTGGATTTTAAAATAGACTCCCATCACTGCCGCGGCTGTGGCCGTGTAGGAAATCAGTATCTGGTTCAGTCCAAAGGTCATGACAGACGCGATGGACTGCATTACAATGGCCGGGATTCCCACCCTGTATATCTGCTTTATGATTCCCATATCCGGCCTGAACCCCCGGAAAACAAACTGCACCTCATGGTTGACCCGCTTGTTAAAATAGACGTTCATCCCCATGCCGGCCAGCTGCCCTGTCACAGTGGCTATGGCTGCCCCGCTGATACCCATTCTGGGAAATCCCAATAATCCGAAAATCAGAATAGGGTCGAGAATTATATTAATAACAGCTCCCGCCCCCTGTGTAATCATGGTATAAATTGTTTTTCCGGTTCCCTGCAGTATCCGTTCCAGCACAACCTGCTCCAGCACGCCAACTGAAAAAATCAGGCAAATGGACAGGTACTGTACGCCCAGCTCTATGATTTCTTCTGAATCTGTCTGTAATTTGAAAAACGTTCTGGTGAAAAACAACCCAAACACCAGGAAGAACAGATAGGTAACCAGCATAATGAAAATCCCGTTTACAGCTGTCTTGTTGACGCCTTCCCGGTTTTGTTCCCCCAGATACCGGGACAGCAGGGAATTCACACCCACACCTGTCCCCACTGCCACTCCAATCAGAAGATTCTGCACCGAATATGCCAGCGAAACCGCGGTCAGCGCCTGTTCGCTGATTCTGGCAACGAACAGGCTGTCCACTATATTGTACATGGCCTGGATAATCATGGATATCATAATCGGCAGCGCCATGGTCACCAGCAGACGGTTGACCGGCATGACCCCCATCTTATTCTCCCCGTTTGTCCGGGTCTGTTTTTCTATTTGCCTCATGTTCTCCTCGTTTAAGCGATTGATGAATCCGCCAAATCAGAATCTGTCAAACCGGAATCCGCCAATCCATTTCCCCTCAGTTTTACTATGGTTCCATAGACCGTGCCCGACATGGCCACCGCGTTTGCCTCATCCGTGTCAATATGGGCAGCCGTGGAATAGTGTTCGCTGACCCGAACCACCATGTCCTTAAAAATCAACGACCGGTCATTGATATTTACCTCAAAAGCAACTGTTTCACGGTCAGTCACCCCCAGTCTTTCGGCATCCTCCGGCCGTGGTGTGTATGTGGCGTTTTGCCGCAATAACCCCTTCCTTCAGAATAACCGTTCCCCTGGGGCCTTCCAGTACACAGCTGCCGCTTCCCTCCACATCGCCGGATTCCCGTATGGGCGCGCTGACCCCTATGGTCCTGGCATCTGTCAGTGCAAATTTCCACCTGGGTGCGCTCTCTCACAGGCCCCAGCACAGACATGGAGAACTTACCCTTAGGTCCAATGACGCTCACCCGTTCCTCGCATGCAAATTGTCCTGGCTGGCTTAACATTTTCTTCACTGTCAGTTCATAGCCTTCCCCAAAAAGTATCTCTAAATGCTCTTTTGATAAATGAATGTGTCTTGCTGATATTTCAATCAATATATTCTGCCCCACAATTATATCCTCCTGACATACTAAATGCTCACTTTTTGAAGCGGATCCGTAAGCGCCTTCATGGGTGGCAGTATTGTTTCATATTGTCTCATGTCTTCTGACATCATATTCCGGAAATGAATCTGGTCATCCTCCGCAAACGGAAGGTGACAAAAAATAATCTCTTTTGTCCGTATGGACTGTGTAAACACCCTGCGTCCCCTGGGAAGATGCAGAAAAAGCGGATTGGCAATCACAGCGTCAAATTCCATTGCTCCTGCCATTTGTTTAAAAAACACGGAGTCATAATCCGAGTCTCCCAGGATCAATACCTTTTTTCCGTCAGCCTCCAGCACATAGCAAAGGTGGCTGACCTTCTCATACTCCCTGCCCGCATGCCTTGAGGGAAAAGCTGTCAGGCTTCCCGTCTCCCACAGACGTATGCTCCGGCACTGGCCCATCGGCAGCTCAATGGCCTCTGTGCTGCATACACCTGCCTTAAGTTTTGAGGATACGCCATTCGGTGTATCCTCCGGCATCACCAGCATCTCAGGTGCTGCCTCCTGCAAATACCGGTTTACCAGGTCCAAATCAAAATGATCCTCATGAAAATGGGTAAAAGCCACCCATCTGATTCCGTCAAAGGGAGGAATCCTTTTCATGATCTGCTCCCGTATACAGGGAGGCACAGGACTGAACATCCCGTTCTCCTGGCTGTGCAGACCGTCCAGCAGCAGCTTCCGCCCCCCGGACTCCAATAACAAGCCTGCATTGGCCACCAGGGTGATATGGATCGTTCCCATCAGGCGAGACTGCGCATCTGGTACCTTCGGTCTGTTTCATGACCAGCCCTCACAAACGTCATGTTTTCAGCCCCAAACGCCCTGGTTATCTCATCCTTTTTCCCGGAAAGCCATTCCTGGTCAAGATTCCGGTAGGATGCATGGTCCTTCCAGAAATAAAGAGACGTCACACGGCCGGGATTGGTTTCGCTCACCCAAATCTGCCACCCGCAAAAGCCATCCAGCCCAGCCAGCTCTTTTGCCATGATTTCATATTCTAATTCCACATAACGTTTTACCAGTTCCGGCCTGATTTGGAATACCAGTTCCTCGATAAAAAGGCCGGGTTCGTTTACTCTCAGTTCCATGTGCGCGCCTCCTTTTCCTGATTACCTGTTTTTTACCGGCGGCATGTGAATGGCTTTTCCCAGGAGATTGGATACCGCCTCGTCAAAGGCCTCTGAAAGCGTGGGGTGCCCGTGCATGACACCGGCTGCCTCCTCCACCGTAAACATTCCGTTCATTGCAATAGCTGCCTCCGCAATCAGATCGCTTGCATTGGGGCCGATGATATGTACCCCTAACAGCCTGGATTTGTCTTTTGCGGCAATCACCTTCACCATACCCTCGGCGTCCCCCATGGTAAGGGCCTTGCCGTTGCCGGAGAACTGGTATTTGCTGGTAATATATTCGATTCCCTGCTCCTTTGCCTGTTCTTCCGATAACCCGATGCTGGACACATCCGGAAAGGTAAAAATGGAATTGGGAATCAGGCTGTAATCCACCTCTGTCTTCTCTCCTGCCATGCGCTCAACAGCTGTCTTGCCCTCCTCCGATGCCACATGGGCCAGCATGACGCGTCCTGTCACGTCTCCGATTGCGTAGATTCCCGGCACATTGGTCTCATAATTTTCGTCTACCTTTATTCCTTTGCGGTCATACCGCACTCCCGCGCCATCCAGGTTCAGGCCATCCGCGTCCATTTCACGTCCGGTTGACACAAGAACCTGCCCGCAGGAAAGAACCTGCTTTTTGCCGCCTGCATCCACCTGCACAGACAGATTGTTTCCTTTTTTTCTCAATCTTCTCAACCTTAGATCCTGTCATGATTGAAATACCGCGCTTTTCCAGCAGACTCTTTAATCTGGATGTGATTTCCACGTCCACATTCGGAATGATGTGGGGCATAAACTCCACCACGGTTACCTTTGCGCCAAAGGACTGGTAAATGCCGGCAAATTCAATGCCAATCACTCCTCCGCCGATGATCACGATTTCCTCCGGCACCGTCTTCATATCCAGAGCCTCTTTGCTGGTAATAACGCCCTCCAGGTCCATCCCCTCAATGGGAAGCCTGGATGATTTGGAACCGGATGCAATGAGAATCCGCTTTGTCTCCAGCCGCTTTACAGTGCCGTCCTTGCCGGTCACTTCCACCAGACCGGCTTTTATGATTTTAGCGCAGCCCTTCTCAATGGCCACCTTATTGGACTTCAGCAGATATTCCACTCCGCCGGTCAGCGTCTTTACAATCTTGTTCTTGCGGGCCTGTACCTGCTCCATATCCAGCCTGTATCCGTCAATCTCAATTCCAAATTCCCTGCTGCGGTCCATATAGCCCATTACCTGGGCATTTTTATAAAGCGCTTTTGTGGGAATGCACCCATAATTCAGACAGGTCCCGCCGCATGCGTCCTTTTCTGCAATCACTACCTTCATTCCCAGCTGCGCAGCCCTGATTGCGGCCACATATCCGCCCGGTCCTGCGCCGATTACCACCAAATCCGTACCTGCCATAGTTCCTCCCATCTGACACTCACTCCGTATCAGTACTTATATCCCGACAAATCCGTCTCATTTGTAACACCGTAACGAATTTTCTGACGGGTAAATATGAAATTGCTTTCATGGATTCCCAGTGTCAGAAAATCTGCGTGGGGATGATCCATGTGCCCGAATTCCGATGCATAGCCCGGCGATTTTTGGCCGCCCGCAAATACCATGGAATAATTGATAAAGTATTCATCCAGCATTCCCTGCTGCAGCAAATGGGTGCAGTAGGACGGCGCCTCGATACAGAGCTTTTCCAGCCCCCATTTCTTAAGGGCATACATGAGCACCTTTGTATCGGGGTTCTCTCCCTGGCCCGTCACTATAACCGGGAACGCGTTAAAATCTGTGTAAAGCTCACCCAAATCCGCATGATCCACATCCTCAATTGTCTTAAAGGGCCCAATTACAGGATGCTTCAGCGGGGAATTGGCCATTATGTATTCGGCGCCCCTGGGGGATGTGGCTATCACCAGTTTATACTCTTCCTTTGGGTCTACATCGAAAATATAATGGTCAAAGGGAATATCCGTACCGTCTAACGATACAATCACGCCGCAGGGCTGGTACTTCTTCCCAAGCACTTCCCTGCGCTGCCTGGTCAGACGTTCCTCATATACATGGCAGGTGATGCCCGGTTCACTGAGCAGGGTGCGGGCGCCTATGATGATTCCGTCCGCATAGGCCCGCAGCACATTCAGCACCCAGAAATCCCCCAGGGAGCCGTCCGGGTCCAGAAAGTTATTTTTTGCTATGAGCGGTCCGGAGGGATTATCCCCATAGGCCATTTTGCCGTCCGAAGAAAGCACGATGGAGGAAAATGTATAGGGCCTGTCTGAAGGTGCCTTTGGAAAATAAATATCCGTGTAGTACTGAGCCACATCCGGCATCACCGCTGTCTCGGCAGATTCTTTCCTTATCTGTTCCAAAATCTCATCACTTTTTTTGACAATTTGAATCTTTAAATTCTGTTTTGGTATTTCAAAGAACACTAATTCGTTCATTCATTTCCTCCTATAGCCCCAGATTTCCAATCTTCCTGCCCCACTGCGTGTTACCCAGCCCCACTTCGTTTATCAGCTTTTCAGCCGCCTTCTGGGTGGCATATAATACTTTTTCTTCATCAATCATGGTCATGCGCTTGTGCTCCATTACAAACACACCGTCCACCATGACAGACTCAATATTTGCGTGACTGGAAGAATATACAATTGCGCTGACCGGGTCATGTACCGGTATGGAACGGCCCGTGGAAGGGGTCGTAGATTACCAGGTCCGCCTTCATTCCCGGCGCGATTGCCCCAGATCCCCTTCCGCATAACTGCCTTTGCGCCTCCCAGGGTTGCCAGTTCCAGAACCCTGGAGGCCGGCATGGCGGCCGCGTCTCTTAAATGTACCTTTTGGAGCAGGGCGGTTGTCTTTAACACCTCCATCATATCCTGGGTATCGTTGCTGGCTGAGCCGTCGCAGGCAAGGCTGACCGTCAGCCCTTCCTTTACCATCCTCTCAACCGGAGCCACGCCGGAGGCAAGAATCATGTTGGACACCGGATTGTGGCTGACCTTCACATCATACTGTTTGAAGATGTCAAAGTCCTCCTCTTCCATGCAGACACAGTGCACCGCGATAAAATCAGGTCCGATAAATCCCAGGCGTTCCAGATGGGGTATGGTCCTTCCTCCCCTTACTTCCCTGCAGTACTTATCGTCATCCTCTGATTCCAGCACATGCATGGTAAGGGGAATATGCATCTCATCGGCCATTTTGCGCATCTCCCGGTAGCCGTCATCCGTGTTGTCCCAGATGATGCCCGGCGCCAGGGCAACGCTCATTCTGCTGTGCCCTTCATACTTTTTGTACAGACGCCTCACATCGTCAAACATATCCTGTTCCGTATCGTGATGGGCCACCTTAAATTCCGGCGGGAAATTTGCGGTATTGGTGAAGCCCCGGCCGTATATGCCGCGTATTCCGATATCCTCCATGGCCTGGGTCACATAATCGCTGAGACCCGGGCTGGTATGGCAGTACATATAGTCCAATAGGGTGGTGGTGCCTGACTGAATGGCTTCCATACATCCTGTCAGGGCAGCGTAGTAACACATTTCCCCGTCAAACCGGTGCAGGGCCGTACGCACGGAGCTGTCCAGCCAGTCAAACAAAAGTTTATCCCTGCCCAGGCCCTTTAACATGGTCTGGAACAAATGGGAGTGGGTGCTTATCATGCCCGGAAATACGAACTTTCCCTTTGCGTCAACCACCCTGGAGGCTTCGTAGCAGGATGCCAGTTCCCCGCCTCCAACCGCTGTAATCTTGTCTTTATCAATCACAATGCATCCATTGCTGATTATGTTTCTGTCATGATCCATTGTTATGATATATGCATTTTTAATCATAACGTCTGCTTTTTTCATATGGCTTTCCTCCTGTTGGCGCGCAGATAGCGGGAATGAATATTTAAGGACTTTTTAAACCCATTTAAAATCCTGCAGGCTGGCTGTCACTTCTTTCAGGAATCTTGCCGCCGGCGCTCCGTTGACAATGCGGTGGTCATGGGTAAGGCTGAAGTTCATGACGGATGCGGGATAGAAGCCTCCGTCCTTTACCATCAGCTTCTCGATAATGGCTCCAACGCCTAAAATTGCTGATTCCGGAACATTTAATACAGGGGTAAAATAGGTGATTCCAAACATGCCCAGGTTGGTGATGGTAATGGTCGCGCCGCCCAGCTGGTCGGATGTAAGCTTATTGTCCTTAGCCCGCTGGGTAAGGTCTGATAATTCCAGGCAGATTGTGCGCAGATCCTTCATATTTGCATCACGGATCACAGGCACAATCAGACCGCCCGGGATATCCACCGCAACGCCGATGTGAATACGGCTGCTGATTTTAATATGGGTCTCGTCCGCCATGGTGCTTCTCAGAGCCTTGTGGTTCTCCAATGCCATGGCCACTGCCTTTATCAGCATGGCGGTATAGCTCAGCTTCACTCCTGCATTGGTATATTTTCCCTTTAACTGTTTGTATACCCTGACCAGTTCCGTTATTTCCGCCTCTGTGGCTATGGTGGCCTGGGCGGTTGTCAGCAGACTGTTCTGCATGGCTTTTGCGATCGCGGTCTCCATGGTGCTCATCTTGACAATGACATCCTCGCCTTCACAGGGCCGTGTGTCAAAGACTGCCTTAGGCGCTGCGGCCGGGGCAGATGCGGTTGACGGACCGGATGCTGATGCCGGGGCGGATGCTGATGACGGACCGGATGCAGATGACGAACCGGATGCAGATGACGAACCGGATGCAGATGACGAACCGGATGCTGATGACGGGACGGACGCCGATGACGGAGCAGCTGATACAGAGGCGGCGCTTGCCGGGTCCTTCCTGGGAATTCCATGTTTCTTCAAATCTGAAATTGTGATTGCGCCTAACAGGCCGGTTCCCTGGATGTGGGAATATTCAAGCCCCTGCTCCTCTGCTACCTTTTTGGCCCGCGGCGTGATTTTAATATCGGCCGGGGCGGCCTTTTCCGGGACAGGGGATGCTGCAGCAGCCTGCTCTGCGCTGTCCGCAAAAGCGCCCCCTTCACTCTGGCCTCCCCCGCACTCCGCCGATATATCCTCGTCCGCCGTGTCCGCCAGAACCGCTATGGCCTCCCCGCAGGCAGCCTCCTCCCCTTCGGGAAGCAGGATTTTTGCGGAGAATCCCGTCTTTGGGTGCTTCGCACGTATTGGTGATTTTATCTGTTGTTATTTCTGCCAGGGCGCTGCCTTTTGTGACAGAAGCCCCTTCTTCCACCAGCCAGGAGCCCAGGACTCCTGTCTCCATTGACAATCCGAATTTGGGCATAATTACTTTTGTAACCATATGTATTTCCTCTCAATCTCCACTTGTGGCTATATTTAATATTCCATCAATTCCCGGCAGGTTTTTACCAGATCATCCAGCTGCGGCAGTACGTAATCCTCCAGCACCGGCGCGTACGGTACCGGGGAATCCAGGGAGGTAACCCGTTTAATGGGCGCGCATAAATACTCAAACACATCCTCGCTTATCATGGCGGAAAGTTCGGCTCCCCAGCCCCCGCATTTGGGACCTTCCTGCGCCAGAATGATGCGGCCTGTTTTTGCCACGGATTTCTGGATCGTGTCCTTGTCATAAGGATAAATGGTTCTCGGGTCAATGATTTCCACGCTGACCCCTTCCTTTGCCATGATGTCCGCCGCCTTATGGGCTTTGTCAAGCATGATTTGGGTTGCTACGATTGTGATGTCGCTTCCCTCTCTCTCCACCTCAGCCTCGTACAGAGGAATCTCATACATCTCTTGAGGCACCTCTCCCTTTACATTATAAAGGGTCTTATGCTCTAAAAAGAGAACCGGGTTATCACTTTTAATTGCGGAGATCAGCATTCCCTTTGCCTCATAAGGGGTGGTGGGGCATACGACCACAAGTCCGGGGGTGTTCATGAACCAGGATTCCACACATGCGGAGTGATGGTAAGCACACCGGATTCCTCCGCCCTGTACGGCACGCACCGTTATACCGCAGTGTGCCTTTCCCTGATACATGAAGTTTAACTTTGCGGCGTTGTTTGTCAGCTGGTCAAAGCAAACCCCTAAAAAGTCTGCAAACATGATTTCCGGTACTGGCTTTAACCCGCACACAGCTGCCCCGCAGGATAAACCCAGAATTGCGGACTCCGATAATGCCGTATCCTTGATGCGGTTCGGCCATTTCTCCCAGATTCCCTTTGTGATTCCGAAATCTCCGCCCATCTTTGCCACATCTTCGCCTAATATAAATACTCTTTCATCTGCTCCCATCATCTGATGCAGCGCTTCATTGATTGCCATTCCATAAGAAAGTTTTCTGCCCATTATCTTAATTCCACCTCTCTATCAGCATATGTATATGTTGTTGCAGTCTCAATTCCCGGATACTCACTCTCCAGAGAGAATTTAAGCATCTCCTGCACATGTTTTTCTTCTTCCTCTTCAACCGCCTGGAGCACAGCCGGCTCAACCTGCTCCCTCTCAAGGAGGATTGCCTTGGTAAGCTTCAGGGGATCCCTGTCATTGACCCAGTAAGATACCTCGTCCTCCGGGCGGTAAGCGGCGGGATCGCCTGCGAAATGTCCCTGCCAGCGGTATGTCATAAATTCCAGTACAGTGGGGCCCTCGCCCTTTCTGGCGCGGTCCGCAGCCTTTTCCACTGCCTCGATGACTGCCTCGATGTCATTTCCGTCCAGGCGGAAGCTGGGCACTTCGTATCCCTCGCCCCATGTTTTTAACTCCTTCTGGGGATGGGCTTCCTCGTAGCGTGTGGATATGGCGTATCCGTTGTTTACCAGACAGTAGATAATGGGAAGCTTCCAGGTGGCCGCCATATTCATGCTCTCATGGCAGGTTCCCTCTCCCAGTGTTCCGTCTCCGAGGAATACTGCCGTCACGTCATCCGTCCCATTGTACACAGAGGCAAATGCGGTTCCCAGACAGGTCACCATGGTGGAGCCCTGGATTCCGTTAAATCCCATGTTCCTGCACTCCAGGTCATTGACATGCATGGAGCCGCCCCGTCCGTGGTTGATTCCTGTCTCCTTTGCAAATATCTCAGCCATCACTAATTTGGGGTCTGTTCCGCACAGAGCAATGGCTCCGTGTCCCCTGTGATCCGGGAACTTATAATCTGTCTTTTTCAGGGCGTCCACCACACCTGCCTGACACGCTTCCTGGCCAATGGACAGATGTACGAATCCGGGAATCGTTCCGTTTGCAGCATACTCCTCAATTACCTCCTCAAATCTGCGGATCATTACCATGTCCCGGTATACCTTCAGAAGCCGTTCTTTACTTAGTGCCATTTTATTTCCTCCTAATCCTCTTCTTCGCCATTGCGTATTTAAATTAATATAAAAATGACTTTTCCAATACCTTGTAATTTATTTCTCCCCCGCAGAATGCCTTTCCCGTATTAATATTGTGAATCTGCACCCTTCCCAGGGAATGTACATCGTGATCAACATAGAAGAAGTCTCTTCCCGCTTTCTCAAACACATCCTCAAATAATTGTCCGTAGCAGGGAGACGAAGTCTTGCCCACCAGCCCCGGAATCACCTTCTCAATGGCCTCGTCTGATGCATCCACCCAGATTTCCACGCTGCTGCCGTAGATAAGGGCGTCATTGATACGGCCCATTGACTTCATTTCATCCTTAACAATGGGGGCTATGGGAGCGGTTCCCCGGATCATCACAATCTGTCCCGCGTCAAATCCCTTCTCAAACATCTTGTGGCAGGTCTGTTCCAGCATCCTGCCCGACACCTGGATGGAGGCAACCACGCAGGTACTGTCGGAAATAAGGATATACGTATCCTCCGGCTTAACCTTACAGGCCTTTGCCACCTCCATGGCCATCTGGTCCGTTGGATACTTCACATCCTGCAGGCACAGCACTGCCTCGTTATTTTCTTCCCTGTAATCGGTCATCTCAAAGTACCAGTCTGAGTCCACATGGGCGATGGACCTGGCAGGCCCGGAACCAATGGTTGCGAATTCCCCGTCACCCAGTTTCCATCCTGCTATCTGGGATGCCATGCAGGCAATGAGAGGCTTGTTGACCAGCACTTCCACCGAAGCAAAGGTATAATCCTCATTGAGCCTGAATTCCCCAAGGGTAACCGTGCTCATATCTCCCATGGAGGCCCTTGTGAACAGAACCCCTGCCTTCCAGCTTCCCTCACAGTTAATTCCCATGTCAATGAGGGTTGCCCCGCAGTCCATTTTGATCACCTTACACCCAAGGGCGTCCGCGTCCTCTATAATCTCCCGTACTACTTTCATTGCTTTTGCGTTAATATTCAGCATGTATGATCCTCCGTGTTTTATTTCATCCTGCTTATAATTCAACCTGCTTATAACTCAACCTGCTTATGATTTCTTTCCAAACACATCAATGGCCGCACCCATAATCGGGGCCGCTGCGTCCGATGCCAGAAATGTCACCACTTCCGCCACATCCTCCACCTGGAGCATGGAATCCAAATCAATGGTCACTGCCTGATCGCTGTCCATCCGTTCCCTTGTATGCTCCGTATTGGTCATTCCCAGGTATATGGCATTCACATTGATTCCGTATTGCTTGACTTCCTCGGACAGCGTATGGGTGAAGCTTACGATTCCGCCTTTTGATGCTGCGTACGCGCCAAATCCGGGAAAGAAGTGTTTGGCGGCCGAGGAACTGATGTTGATGATTTTTCCGTACCGGTTCCGTATCATGGCCGGCAGGACTGCCTTTGTGCAGAAAAAGGTTCCGTTGAGATTAATGGAAATCTGGCTCAGCCATTCCTCGTTTGATGTCTCAACCACGGGAACCGACTTGTGATAGGCCGCATTATTGACAAGCACATCCACACTTCCCGCTTCCTGTTCAATTTCCCTGAAGCACTGCTCCACCTGTTCGGGCACCGCGATGTCGCAGACTTTCACAAGGGCCCGGCCGCCCTCTTTCCTGATTTCCTCTGCAACCGCCTGCAGCTTGCCTCCGGTCCTTCCTATCAGGACTGCGACAGCGCCCTCTTTGGCAAATGCCTTTGCAAAACCCGCGCCCAGCCCCTGGCCCGCGCCTGTGATTGCCGCTACTTTATCTTCAAATCTCATAAGGTGATTCCATCCCTTCTTTCAACTGTCTCATTTTCCCGGGCCAGGAGTTCAAGCACTGTATCCGGTTTTAACGGCAGACGGTGCACCTCACATCCGATTGCATTGGCCACAGCATTTGCAATTGCCCCGGCTGAGGGTACCACCGAACACTCCCCGATGCTCTTTGCCCCATATGGCCCGGTGGGTTCTGTCTCCTCCACCAGTCCCACCTTGATAGGCGGCATCTCACCGGCATTCATAATATGGTACTGCTTAAAGGTAGTGTTTTTTACCTTTCCCCCGCTGTCAATTATGATTCCCTCTGAGAGTGCGTATCCAAGTCCCATCTGCACCGCGCCTTCGATCTGGCCTTCCACAGACATGGGATTGAGCGCCTTCCCCACATCGTGCACCGCCGTATATTCCAGGACCTTTACCCCGCCGGTCCGGGTATCCACCGATACCTTTACAAAATGTGCGCCGTAAGACATGGCCAGGGCATAGGAGGCAAATGTGTCCGCACAGCATATATCCCTCTGGTTCACTTTCCTTGCGTGCGTGATGACTTCCTCCAGGGAGGCCTTCTTTTCAGGATTGTTCCTCACACAAACCCCGTTGTCCTTCAGTTCCAGATTCTGCTGTTCCTCTTCCAGCAGCTGGGCCGCCTCTTTCAGCAATTCCTGCCTGATTTTCCCTGCCGCCTTCACAGCGGCATTGCAGCTCACATACGTACCTCTGCTGGAATAATTTCCCAAATCATACATGGTGGCATCTGTATCCGCCTGTATACACTCTATCCGGTCCATGCTGATTCCCAGCTCCTGGGCCACTGCCTGGGCCTGGGTTGTCACGGAACCATTGCCCATGTCGCTGACCCCGGTGAACATGACAACCGAACCATCTTCATTCATTTTAAGTATCACGCCGGTTGTGTCCGGACACACGCCGTACACTCCGTTTCCGTGGGTGGCCGCTGCCATTCCCACTCCAATCCGGTACCTGCCCTTTGCCGCCCCGGATTCTTCCTGTTCCTTCACCGCCTCCTCCCAGCCGAACAGCTCCATCCCCTTTTTTCACACAGTCAATGGGTCTTGCATTTCCATGCCTCTGCCCGTTCCTCTGGTCAAACCCATCCGGCTCCACCAGGTTCTTAAGCTGGAGCTCTAATGATGCTTATATGTAAGTCTCTGGCAATCTTATTCATCTGGCACTGCTGGGCAAAGAACTCCTGTGGAGATCCAAAGCCCCTCATGGCACCTGCAATGGGAGTGTTGGTATAAACCGGAGTGGCCCTGAACCGGATATTAGGCGTCTTGTGGTTTTTAAAAAACTTACCGCTCATGGCCCACACAATGCTCATGGTCCCGCCCGCATATGCCCCGGCATTGATTATGACCTGCATATCCTGGGATATAATGGTCCCGTCTTTTTTAACACCGGTCT
>ENA-OQCB01000784-OQCB01000784.1-human-gut-metagenome-genome-assembly--contig:-NODE-784-length-13913-cov-22.981503_pt1 | contig 13913 bp, 12 predicted proteins | sample MGYA00242493_ERZ504568 | MGnify/ENA primary metagenome ERZ504568 (study PRJEB26092, sample SAMD00036229) | human gut metagenome | host: Homo sapiens | study: EMG produced TPA metagenomics assembly of...
AGCAAGTTCATCGAACTGAAATGCAAAGAGTTGGCTTTCCTCATCACCAATTATTATCCGACGCCTCAATTAAGTTCATTCTTCTATCCGATCAGTACGTACACAAAAAGTTTCCATTATTTTGTAACTTGCTTACTATCACAAGGAGGGCTTTTAATATCATAAAGACAACTAAAGCAACAATACCTATTAAAATTAACTTTTTCATTACTTCCCTTCTTTCTTAAATTGATATACAAATTATATTATTTTAACTATCAATGTGCAAGGCTTTTCTTATATACATTGTAAAAAGACACCAAAAATCCATTGTTTTTGATGCCTTTAAATGTACCACCATTCCTTTTACTTCACTTGGGGAAAACCGATATTATTTTTTATCCCTTATTTCTAATACCTCTTCTTCGGGGATATTCAAAAGTTTACAAATCTCAGAAATCGGATAATTATTCTGCAGCATGGTAAGAATAACTTCCTTTCTATTTTCCTTTATACCTTCTTCTCTTCCCACTTCAATGCCTTCCAATTTTCCTTCTTCTTTCAACTTTTCTAATGCCTCACACATACTGTTTACCTCCATATTTCTACTCATACGAATCAGTTCCTTTGATCCTGTCATCTGACCGACAACTGTTAATAGATCTGAACCCATCTCCTTGTTTCCATACTTCTCCTGAATTTTTTCAAAATGGCCGGCAAAGATTTCCCTGGTAATTTCAAAAACACTTTGAACATCTGTATTATTGAACACATATCGGTCTGAATCCCGTACTTCCAAGAGGTTCATTTTGTAATCTGAGAAAATAGCGGCAATTTCTTCCGGCATTTCTACAATCATATCTTTCAGACAATACGGTCCGTCCCACTGTTTTTCTCCATAATACACTGTCAATGTGATAACCGGATGAAGCCGGTCATCTTTTTTCATCTTTGATAAAAATTCATCTTCTGTCTTTTTCCCGGTATCTTTTTTATATTTGCGTGTAATTTCCTGATATTCCTTCAGGTAACTCATTGCATCATACACCATATGACGCAGCGGCATGGCATAATGAATATGCTGCTGGCTTTCAATTCCAAGAACAACAAATTCTACTCCATAAGCGGTCTTTTTAATGACATCTCTTGTTCTGGATAACGTTTCCTTATAATCTTTTAATTGAATGATACCGGAAACATCCGTATCCATTTCATGCAATGCCTCTGGCTTAATAACCTCTTTTCCTCCAAACACAACTACATTGAAAAGATCGGCAAACCGTTCATTATTCCGCCAAAAATCTTTAAATATAATATCTGCTTTTGTATGTTCCACGTAAATTCCTCTCTTTTCTACAACCAGTCACTCTCTTGTTACGATTATTATATCAAACTTCATAGGACCTGACAAATTGAATTTTCTATGATATTTCAGAGAATTCCTCTCCCTCCATTCTTTCATAATCACACTTTTCCGGGGATATTGGATGGTAGACCGATGCTTTCAGGTATTTTCCTTCAGAAGCAATTCCATGATTTCCACCTAGGGAGTCCAAATACTGCTCTTTTCCTTTGGTAGCCGAGATATAGATGTATCTACTCTCTTTTTGAAACCATCCACTTGGAATGTTCCCAAAGTAATCACGACTGATCAACAATGAGATGTTGAGTCTTCCTGCTTTTTCCTTTACCATACGAAAAAGAAGCTTAAACATCTCCTGTTCCAATCTGTCTGAAATCCCTTTTACATAGGCTTTTTCCAAAAACAGAACCAGTTGCTCTGGTTTCTCTTTCTTTCCCGTATCCTTTGTAAAATCTACAAATTGAAATTCTTTGTTCTCCCTTTCCATTTTTTCTTCAGATGCTTTTGTAAGCCGAAGGATTGCCCTAAGGACAATCTTACCTTGATAAGAAATATATATAATTTTCTTATTACTGTCAAAGCAGGATAGCAGACACTTTCGATACATTCCTGTCTTGTAACTCAAACAGGTTTTATCCGGCAGCTCCCCAATCTGCATCACCGGAAGAAAACGGTCTTCTTCCCAGATCTTCCATTCCTTTCTCTGAAGTTGCAGATTTTCTGCCCACAGTTTCATCTGTTTTTCTGAAATCGGAAAAGCAAGTTCCTTTTCCAGATCTGCATCATGGTATTTTAAGTCTTTAAATTTCCCCATAAGCTCTGCGACCAACAATCTACGCAACATTTCTGTCTGTCCGGTATCTCCTTTATAAAATTCATACAAAATTTCAGAACCGCCTTGTTCCAGAAATGTCTGGATATTTGCTTCATGCTCTCTGATAAACGAATCGGAGAAAGCAAAAGTGCTCTTCATCCATTCCCAGTGAGGATCATTTTTTAATAGTTCAGCATAGGCAGACTGAAAATTTGGGTATCCACTTAATTTTTCTTTATTTGCTATCAAATACCGCAGTTGGAAACCATTTTTCACTTCTGGAAGAAAACGTACAACTTCTTCCCAGGAAAGAAACAAATCTAGTATATCCATCCCTACTAGGCCGGAAATATTTCCCAATTCTTCTTTCACCCACTTAGATAATGGTTTGTGGGATAAAAAAGCCGCAACTCTTTCCAGCGTTTCTTCGCTGGTTACCTTGTCCAAGAGTCTCTTTTTCACCACTTCCTGCATAACTCTCAACCGATCGTCTACCCTTCTATAATTTAGTTTGTGGTACAAACGGATATACTCTCTGTCAGGACAGACAGCAAATAATTTTATTTCCGCAAAAGTATACTCTTTTTGTAGCATATCTGTCTTTTCTATAGCAGAACATTCCTTTATTTTTCTGCATTCCTTTAAATTTTGAAAATTTAATGTATTTAGATTGACATACTCCTCATAAAATGCTTTTTGAAATAAAATAGAATTCCATGGAAGTTCAAGAAACAGTTCTGTATTTTCTTCATACAACTTCAAAAAGTGTTTTTTCTGATGTTTGACTGCATAAAGAAGTACTGACTCCTGATAATATTTCAATCGGTCCACCGCTTTTATGGCATACCGGTAAACCTCCTGTATATACCCTGCTCTTGTATAGAAATTCCCTTGCGAAATCCATCCTTGTCTTACAAATCTGTTTAAATCAAACAATAACTGTTCATTCTCCAGCCACCTTGTCAAAAAACAAGATCGTATGCCTTTATGTAAACGAGGTATGATTTCTCTTAATAGAGGATAAAGTTCTTCTGCATTTTTTATAATCTGTCTGTATGCCTCTTTACTTAGCATCGGCAATTGAAACTTTGACAAATACTTCAAAAGTTCTAATACCTTCCCTTTCCCTAAATCCTGAAAGAAATTCTCCTCTGCAATCGCTATTCCTAAAAATTCTCCTGTAAAAATGGGTTCTTTTAAAACCATTCTTTCTGAAGGAGTTAAATTTTGTAGCTTTTTATCACAATATGTTTCGAGAAACTCCAGATTTCCATTTAATGTACTGCACTCTTTTTCGGACAAATGGCTGGAAAAATAATATTGGAGATATACAGCTACGTATCTGTCCGAAATTGCTTCTGTTTTCAAAGCTGCTTCCAATTCCTCATAGGAACGGTCAAATAGTTTTTCATCGGCACTGCCGATAAACATTTCTATTCTATAGGCTGAAATTCCTGCTTCCAGTAGACTTATAATCTTTGAAAGAATTTTCGGATAGGCAACCAATTTCTTTCCATACTCGATAGGAAGCTGTTTTAATATTCTTCTCTTTTCGTCTGTATCAATTTCTTTTGTAAAAGGAAGGAGCTGCTGATTTGAAAATCCTAAAATCTCCTGCCAGCCAAGTCCTTCCAACCCCTTAATAATTTCCATGTGTTCCTTCACCGTCGTAAGCATCTTCTACCTCCGTTTTTATCAACCACTCTTTTATAGTTGCAATCTCTATCCCTTCTTTTTTCCCTAAGTTTAATAGCAGTTTTAAATATTCCCAAATTGCTGCTTTTGGTAATTTCCACCCCACTTTTTCTAAATATTTTTTTAGGAACTGAACCGTTGCTTTTATATAGGCTTCTTTTTGATAAGAATAGAAAAGTGAATCGATTTTCCAAAAAATCTCTTCTGCTGTTTTCTCCTGCTGCAGTTTCCAAAAATGCTGGTATGCTTCTTTTGTCTGCTTTTCCAGTTCAGCCACTTTTTTCTGTTTTGCGGCTTCTTCCTGTTCTTTATAAAACTTCTCCCGTTCCTCTTTCTCCATGTATAGCATTCTAAATTTCTTACTTCCAGCTTCTTCTATCCCAAGCTCCATTAGTTTTTTCCAAAATTCCTGTGCCTGTTCTTTCGGAAGCCAAATAAGATTTTCCTCTTTTTCCAAGACTTTTAAAAGAAAAGCAAAATATTTTTGTGGCTGAAACCGATAAACAGATTCTTCTATCCAGAAAAACAACTGCAGGACCTGGTTTGGTTGCAAATGAAGTTTCAAAAAATTCATCTTATCATATTCTCGTCTGTAATAAAATTCCTGAATTCCGACACTCTTCCATAAGAAATTTCGTTTTTCTTCTTTTCTGATTTCTTCCATGGATCGGTTATCCAAAAGAAGTTTTGCAGTCTGAAATTTTAAATCCGTATCCAAATCTTCGATATAGGAAAGAATATAGCCATACTTCTTTTTTTCCGGTTCTTCCCATTCAGAAATCGCTTTTCCTTCTCCCTTTGTAAGCAATTCTTTTATAATCTGTCGGGGATCTAAGAAATTCTTTTCTGCAAATGTTTCAAAAATTTTATGATTTTGATAGTTCTCTTCTTGCAGCATCTGTTGAATATAATCTACATCTGTCAATTCCTGATAAATCTTCAGATACTCCTGAAGTTCCTGTTCCGTAAAAGACTGATTATATAAAGTCTCCCGTATTTTTTTATCAAAATCCTTTTTCCCCAACAGAGAAAAGATTTTCTTTGCCTGTGTTTTACATGATGGAATAAAAAACCAGCTAGGATTTGCCTGTCGCTCTCCTGCATAAGTATGAAGCAGTGCATATATCTTGGAATTTTTAACAGTTACCTGACATTTCATGGCGCCTAAAATCCCATCATATCCGCCGATTTTGATTTCATAAGAACGATGCTTTTGTATTAGTTCCCTGCAAAGCTGATAAAGCTCCTCCGAATATTCCTTTTCCTGGTTACATATAAAAATGCAAAAACTTTCTGAAGCACGCTCCCATGTTATCTGGCTTACTGTTTCTAACTTGTCTTCCTTTGCAGCCTGCAGCATCCGCAGGTTTAAATAAAAAATTTCTTCTTTTTGGTAACCTGCCTTTCGCATCTGTTGAAATAGCTCTGAACGTTCTTTTACGTGGGTATGCTGCATCTTCACCAAAAGTTTTAATCTCGAAAATATCTGTTTTCTTTCTTTTTTAATTTCCTTTTCATAAGTTCTGAAAAACCAGATATACATTTCAGCATTTTGGAAGATATTTACTGCTCTTTCATTTTCAAAGAAAGAGCATACATTTTCTTTTAGCATTTCCCAGATTTCTTTTTTCCCTTTGAATAAAAACAGGATACACATACATTCTGCAAGTTCTTTGTATGAATAACTTTTAATCCGTTCATAATAAAACTTTTGTTTCTTTTCAGACGGAGTTAAAAAACACATAGCTCCTGCCAGATAAATATCGGTTTTCGCTTCTCGTTCTATCCGTTTCAGAAAGTTTTCATATTGTGTTCCCACATACATTTGTGCTTCATGAAAATCAGACATAGTTACAAGGGCAAATGCCAGTGCCCTGCGGATTTGAACAGTATCCCCTATCTTTTCTTCATACCTCTCCAGCATCTCACCCGGATACTGAAAGGTATAAGCGTCTTCCTCCTTTTGTTCTTTCCCTATTGGAAGAAAACGTTTATCTGCCTCTTCTTTTTCAAAATACCGTATCTTATCATTCTTTGTTGAGGTAAGGAAAATGATATGCTTCATAGTCTGAAAACTGTTTGCATCTATTTTTTGCTTTTAATATATCCATTTGTTCTCCTTTCTGGAAAGGGCTGTCTTGCACAGCCCTTTATTTCTTCTTTGTGGTTAATCTGTTATGTAATTACAGTCCCGAACAATTGGGATTTTACCTTTACGAATTCCATCAAAGGCTGCTCGATACCCACTTTTTTCCGGGTTCTGTAAAATTCACTTCCCATTCTTTAATCACCTCTTCTAATGCGAGTTTTTCGGGTTTAAAATCACAAGGCCATGCAAAATTCCAGATACAATCCTTTGATATTCTTCTGCATATTCCCTAGAATCCAAATCGGTATCTGCATACCAGCAATCCAACTTTCGGATCATTTGCAGACTTTTCCATGGTGGCAGCTGCATCGGATAGTAAAATCTTGATGTTTTGGAATCGCTCTCATATTCTTCTGAAAGCCAGATAACCGTTCCCTTTGAAAAGATGGGAGGCAGATAACCATTCTTGGAATATTCCTCCATTATTCCAAGAATATCCTCCCAAGTAACTTGACGGAAGGAATAAGGTTCCTGGGTATCTGCTAAATAATAATCGTCATCTGATAAAGAAATTTCTCCTCTTTTTATCCCAGAAATTCTTCCATCTCCATCTTTTAAAATCTCCGTTACAACATCATTTGGATAGAAAAAGTCCATACCTCTGGCAATCTTTTCTGCATCTTCTGTCCTTCCCTGTTCTGCCAGTCTGCTTTCATGTTCTTTTATTCCTTCAATGATCCTCCACCATTCCTCTTTGGAACTTTTCAAACCGTTTTCTTTGCTGCTGTCTTCTGGAATTTCTTCCGAATCGGCAGCTACCAGCTCACAATTCTCCTGATCGAGTACATCACTGTTTTCGATATAATTCATTTCTCCTAATGGAATTTCATCTAAATGGTCCTTCGCGTATTCCAGTGCCTCCGGGAAGGTTTTTATTGCTTCTGGCAGCAATAATTCTCCATGATAATAAGCATTACAGAGAATGGAGCAGGAAAGTTTTTGTGGGATATTCTTTTTATCCTTGCAAAATTCAATCGTCCAAATCAGGTTTTCAGGTATATGCTCCATTTCTGGCAAATACATACTGCATGTCTCCTCCTGAAATTCCCACTGAGTTGCTTTCCCAAAATCAATCCAGCTTCCTTTTCCATGATTTGCACAACTGATCTCATGCTCCGGCTGTCCGGATATGACAGAATAAAATCCATTACTTTGTACCACGTTAGGTATTCTCTTCTGTCCTAAAAATTTTTCCTGTCGGTGTGCTCTGATAATAAATTCTCTTTTCTCTTGTATAACCCGTTTTAATTGTGCTAAATTTTTAATTTCCATCCTGTTTCCTCCTTACGCTGCATTTTTCATCTGTTTTTTCTCTACCGGCAATAATTCCGGATAAGTCTGTCTGGATAGTCCCAAACGTTTTACATAAGTCTGCATTTCCTGCGAACTGGAAAAAAGTTTTGCCTTCCCAAGTTCCGGGACAAACTGCTTTCCATTCCAAAACAACTCCTGTTCTTCTTCACTTTCAATAGATACCAGTACCCAAGCACGGTAGCAAATCTGCGGATCCATCCCCGTATACCAAAGATGTTTTTGAGCAAATATCTCAGCTTCTCTTAAGCTTTGAAAGAAAGCGGCTTTCCAAATTTTTGCGGTTACAATACGTTTGTTTCTGATTTCCTGAAAATACTGGTCTTTTCCCAGACGGATTGCATACCCTGTACGCCAGAAATCCTCAATCCATTCTTTTTTCTGCTCCATAATTCCTCCAATCAAAAAAGAGACCTGAAAAAGTCCCTTGTCCTGTTTCTCTATCCCATGTATTCTAAAAGTTTCTTTACAATCTGATGCGGAAGCTGTTCCAGATTCTCCGCATTGATACAGGCATTCCCGTAAATATTTTGAATATCCTCCTGATCCCTTCCAATCGCTGCCACAAACAAAGTAATCTGTTTCTGCTTCAGCTGCCTTTGTACCTTCTGTAAATCTTCCTTTGCTACTTTTCCGCCATAGCCTTGTGCATTTGGAAGTCCATCACAGAAAAAAATCAGGATTTTCATCTTTTCCTTTCTTTTTACCATTTTTTCTGCCATGTAAAGAAGGGCCGCCCCATCTCTGTTGGCTCCGCCTGTCTCCATATCCAAAATCCGGTACTTGCCTTCCTCTTTCTCACCAAACTCTAAATAGGAATGCAAACACACAATTTCCTCTCGTTTCCTTCCTATATGCTCTCTCCCTGTGCAGTGTCCGTTCACACATACCGGTATCCCAAATACCTGTGCAAATTCCACCACACAAAGGGCTGTCAGCACAGAGGTTTCCCACCGTTTGCTGTCAATGGAACCAGACTGGTCCAATAAAAATCCAATCGCTGTATCCATGTTTTGAGAAGGGATTTTGGTCTGAAAAATTCTTTTTTCAGGATTCCAAAGATGTGCCATATCCAATCTTTTTCCTATATACTGGTAGCGCAAAATATGGGTTTTCTTCCTTTTTAAAACCGGTAGTAAATCCTGCTTCATTTTCATTAAAGTATGTTTTATCTGCGGTTGAAAAATTCTATATTTTTGATATGCGGTTTGTGAAATGACTTCTTTTCGGAAAACACGCTTTTTAATTTCCCGGTTCACAGGTGTAAACTCCGTATTTTCTAAAATCTCTTTCAAACGCTCCCGCATCCATTCCTCATATCCCTTTTCCCTTGCTTCTCTTTTTAATTCCAGACAAATATTGTGCAGTTCTCTTCCAATATCAATTGTCTTTACAGTTTCTTGCTCCAATTCAGAAAGCAAAGGCTCTGTCTTTCCTTCTGTCAGCCTTTCCTTCTCTTTTACTACACTTTCTCTTTCTATTTGAATGGATTGCATTTCTTCTGAAAAAGTACGTTTCAGTTCTCCTCCATTCCAAAGAACATCCGAAGCTTCCTTTCGCTCCATGCGGATTTCCCTGCAGAAAGGTTCTTCCGAGTATTGTGGCAGATCTTTTTTCCACTCATCAAAAGCCTGTTTCAATACGCTCTCTTTGTTTTCTCCTGTCGATTTTATTTTTCTTTCCATACCTTCCGCTTCTTCTAAAAGCAAAGGCCACAACTTCAATAAAATCTGGTTTGTTGCAAGATACCTTGTGCTTTCCCCCATATCAACAGTCGTTTTCAAAAGAACCGGAATACAGTTTCTAAGCAGTTCCATATATTCTGCAACTTCTCCGTCCCATGTGTTGACCTTATGGGTAAACATATATTGCACCAACAGAAGTAACATAATCTTCAGCTTTGATTTCTTCTGTACAATCTGGCTTTTCAGACTAGAAATCTGCTCCATATTCCTTTTACGGTTCTGCAAAATCCCCTGCCGGATACTTCCTGGAAACCTTCTGCACATCTGTTCTTCGATAAAGGCATCTTCCAGATATCCATGCAGCCTTCCGGCTGTTTGCAGATAGAGTCCTAATAGAACCGCATCTTTCTTTTGAAAACCCTCTTTCATACTTTGTAAAAATCCAGTTTCTCGCTCCGTCTCCGGCAGCGGCCAGGCTGGATATAAAATCCCACTTGCAATTCCATCTATATATTTCCGTCTCAGATAGATACTGCTGTAATTCTGATGTCCGCATTCATGTCCTTCCACGCCTATCAGGCTTTTGCTTCTCAAATCCAAAGTCGGAAAACTTTGTGTAAGCATATTCATGGTATTGATATAAATATATCGCCCCTCAAAATAACCGGCCCTGTGATCCGTTGCATCGGAATAAAACCGGATCTGTGCATCATGCTTATCTGTAATTTCTTTTCCAATCCGTTGCACTAACCTTAAAAACTGAGGAGAAGAAAATACTTCCATATCCCGCAGCAAGCGCTTCTCTGTCTGCCTGCTATTTCCTATTTCTTTACTTCTCATACAGATCCCTTCCCTTGCTCTACATAAATCTCCATACATACCTGCCGGAGCATATCCCTATCTTCTTCATCGGATGCAAGCTTGGATAATACCGTATCTTCTGCAGCCTTTACAAGATTTTGGGTGCGCATATATTCATATACCCAGTTTTCATATTCCCGGTAGCCGCAAAGTCCGGCTTTTCCAAATTCTTCTTTTACGACTGTATCCAGTCGTTTCATTACCTTTGCCATCTGTTTTAGGACTTCCATATCCTTGCAGCCTGTACGAAACATGGCACGTTCTACCAACTGTTGCTCTGTTAAATCCTTCCGATGCTGCACTTTGTTCATTCTGGATACCACGGAAAAATCAAATTCCCTATTTGCAACATAATTCAGATTGGTAGTGATGATGATAATTGCATTTGGATGTCGTTCTACGACTTCCCCGTACAGAAGGTCCAGTTTCCTGGAGTCATCTAATAACCGGTTAAGTTTTCCAAGTGTCCCCGGCTCTACAATAAGGGAAGCCTCCATAATTTCAATCACCGAAGGCATTCGGCAGCCTTTTATGATTTCCGATTCCTGCATTACAAAATCCCCTTCATTTTTTGCTTTCTGGTAACCGGACTGATACACTGCGTCTAACAGTTCCCTAAAGGCTTCGCTTTTGGTAATCCCTTCTTTTCTTGTATGGGCTACTTCTTCTAATACCTGCATCGGATCTGTAACAAATTCCTGTAAAGAAGGAAACTTCATGCTATCTTCGGTCTTTTTCCTGGAATTTGGATAAATCCCTGCCACCAGTGTACTTTCATCTGTTTCCGGTCCACAGTTTAAAGCAAAATAAGGAACACCTAAAATCTGGGCAATCATCTGTGCGTCTGTTGTCTTTCCTGTTCCTGCATTTCCGGTGATCATAAATTTTCGGAAAGGGGACTCTACAATTGCAGAAAGGATATCCTGCGCATATTCCCCGACTTTCATATCCTCTGGAAGCCGTGGAATACGGTCTTGATAATCTTTAGAAACCTGCCAGTGCTGTCTGTAAATTTTCTGTAATTCTTTTAACGTCCATTCTCTTACTTTCTTCGTTTCTCCAAAAATCTGAAATGTACCTTTTATCGCATCGTTTGGTGCATACAGTTCACTTTCGATTGCAAGTGTGGAAAGTTGTTCCATACCATTCTTTCCAAGCTGGCTTTTCTCCAACGGAATTCCTTCATTGCTGAAATCCTGTACATTTTCGACTCTCCGGTACAGGTTATCACAACAAAGAAAAGCTGCTTTTAATGCAAGTTTTGCATTTTTCCATCCTTCTTTCATCTGCTGCATGAATAAAACAAAATTCTGAGCAAACTCCAGGTTATATAATGCTTCTTTCTTTTCCAGACTGACATAAATAAGCATTGCCAGAACTTCCTCTCCGTCACTGACGTTTCTTTCAACAAAATCCAGAGCTTTATATGTTTGTTTTTCTGTTTTACAGACACCACGTATCTTTGCACTGATCGGATTATAAACCAATGCGTAGCGTCGTTTTCCTTTTACATATTCCATGCAATAGAAATTCAACAAATCATAATTTCCTTTTTGAAACCCAAGAGCTCCTTCTGTTTGTTTCAAATAAATCCCTGCAATATTGAGCATTGCCCTCAATGTAGGGGGATGCAGTGTTGCCTGTCTTCCCTGATTATACTGGGAAAGACATTCCACCATGGTAGTGGTTTTTCGTAATCCTTCTTTTTGTAAAAACCTGCTGAATGGTTCCGGCATTTCTTCCTGAAATGTCCATGTGTCAAATAATTTTATCTCTGCCATTTTCTCTCCTTTCTGTCTGCAATTTTTAGGTATGTTCCTCCTTCCTACACGCAAAAAAAGACAAGGTATTTGTCTTTCTATACCTTGTCTTAAACTTATTCCTATATTTTATTGCAGACTATGCCAAAGTAACTCTTCTGCTGCCATGCAGAATAAAAATTCATTGCACAAATTTGCTTGTACATAAATGAATACAACTTTATCCTAACATCATATTACATTACTGTCAATATTAATTATATTTCGATAATACCAACATTATTTTCCAATATATTATAAATATGTTATCAAATATCTGTAGTACTATAGGAAAATAGAGCAATTTACTGCCTTTACAATTACTAACATTTCTATAAACTATAATTTGGGGATTGAGGATATTATTTTCATTTAGTATATTTATTTCTATGATTTTTTCTATTGATCAAAGCCTCTCTGAATGTTTGAAATTCAAAGCCACCATTTTTTTCAAATTCTATTCTTTCAGGATGCATTTCAGGATATTCATGTAAAATACTTTGATTCATTTTATACATTTTTTCTTGATGAACATTTACTAAATTGTCCATATTTTCCTCTGCATTAACAATCTCCTCTTCTATAAATCTTAAATAGCTTGATATCGCCAATTCTTGCATATTAGATAAGCAAATCGAAACTGATGGTAACGTTAGAATTCCCCAATAATTCATTATCTTGGTTAAATATTCATCTACATATTTATTTCCATTATCAGAAGATAGGCTAATAGCCATTCCTATTTTTCCTATTAAAGGCATTGTATGTGACCATGATGCAAAATTATCCAAAAATAACTTTGTATAAGCTGAAACATTATGTAGATATACTGGAGAAATAATAATTATGATATCCGACTTCATAATCTCATCCTTCACAACCTTTTTTTCTGAGTTCATTTCATATGATATAACCTCTTTCCAATTGCTCATAAAATCAAATTGAGTATTATCCATACTTCTCAAAAAAACTTTATTAATTTTTTTCATTAGAATTTAGATGCGATTCTAAATTGTGAACAAGTTTTGATGACTTCGAATTTTCATCTAATTTATTCCCATAAAAATAAAGACATTCATATTCTAAACCTCCATTCATTCTAAAAAATCACCTTGACTTTTATAAATTTCTTTATATGTATAATTACTTTTAACCAGTTCTTTATGTTTGCCTATTCCTTCGATTTTACCATTATTCATCACATATATGCGATCTGCGTCTATAATAGTAGATAATCTGTGCGATATGACAATAACAGTTATTTTACTATTCTTCAAATTTTCAAAAATTTGTTTTTCATTTAATGCATCTATTGCACTTGTAGCCTCATCTAAAATTAATAAACTTGGTCTTTTTACAATAGCTCTAGCCAACGCTAGCCTCTGGCACTGCCCCCCTGAAAAGTTTTCTCCATTATTGCTAATCACAGTGTTTAATCCCAAAGGTAAGTCCTTAATTGTATCTGCTAAATTAACAAACTTTAACGCTTTCCATATCTCACTTTCACTTAAATCATCCTTTTCAAGTATTAAATTTTCTCTTATCGTTTTATTAAATATAATTGCATTTTGTGTTACAACAGAAATTTCTCTTTGGAAAAATAAGTCTGAAATATCCTTCATTGTTTGTGAATTTATTGTTATCTCTCCAGTGTATGAAGTATATAACCCATTTAACAACTTTATAAGTGTAGATTTTCCGCTGCCTGAGGCTCCTACAATAGCCACCTTTTCTCCTTTATTAATTTGCAAATTTACCTTCTGTATAACTTCCTCCATATTGTCATTATATCTAAATGATAAGTCAAATGTATTCATTGATGTAAAACTACCAATATCATTAACCCCTGTATTTAACTGTTCTTTTTCATCAAATAAATCGTTTAAATACAATAATGATGGCTTCATTAAAAAAATTGATAGAAAGCTCCGTAAAAAATAGTGTAGCATAGGATAATATCATACCGAGTATAGAATATATATAAAATATTTCTCCAATACTAACTTCTGTAAATTTCAAAATATATAAAATGACGAAAACAGGTGTAAACAACGAATATGCATTTACAAGAACATTAAAAAAATATATTTTTTTCTTATTTTTGGCATTTTTCAAATTCAAAATTTCAAAATTATTTGTAAAATATTGCCCGAAATAACTGATTAATCGCAAACTCTTAATTTGAAATATTGTACTAATAATCTCTGTTTTTATCTCACTTACTCTTGCTTCAACTAATAGTTCATCTTGTTTCTTT
>ENA-OQCB01000786-OQCB01000786.1-human-gut-metagenome-genome-assembly--contig:-NODE-786-length-13909-cov-4.128574_pt1 | contig 13909 bp, 20 predicted proteins | sample MGYA00242493_ERZ504568 | MGnify/ENA primary metagenome ERZ504568 (study PRJEB26092, sample SAMD00036229) | human gut metagenome | host: Homo sapiens | study: EMG produced TPA metagenomics assembly of...
TTTTTGTTACCTTTACACATAAAGCCCACCACAAATGCGATTTCTTCGTTTTTTGTTACTATTTGTTACCCACTGTTAGTAACAGGTGGAATTTTAGTTTGATAATCAGAGTTATATAATGTTATTTATAATAATGACAGTATGAAATCAACGGAATATATTAAAATGGGATAAATACCTCATAATACCATTTTTTTATTAGTATTAGTCAACATTACCCGACATAAAAATGAATGCGAAAATCCTCCTATCCGCAATTGGTTTTTTTTCATGACCCATAACTTCGTCACTTTAATCATACATTCTCACCGTTTCCACTCTCTCACATAGAAAGTGGAAAATATGAAGGCAAATATAGAAATTTTTCATAAATAATGTGTCATAAATAAAAAATATAAACTTGTCATCCAACAATCTCGGCTATTTGATTATTGACGTCATCGAGTACGGAACGATCCAGATCCTTCAGATAGATACGGGTCGTCTCCTCCGACATATGCCCTAGGCATTCTCCTATAATATGGACCGGAATACCGTGCTCTTTGGCTATAGTGGCCCATGAGTGCCGTGCAGCATGAAGTCGTAATGGAGTTGACAATCCAAGAGAGCAGGAGATTTTCTTTAAGGCATAACGAATCTTGTGATAGGCATTTTTATATCCTGCATACGGTTCTTGCTCTTCTGTAAATAAAGGAAAGACATATTCTCCCACGGTATTCTCGTATTTGGTCAGAATCCGAATGATTTGCCGGTTCATCCCAACTCGCATCAACTGCCCGGTCTTATGGCGTCGGTAACAAATTTCATCCGGGAAAAGATCTGCTTTCTTCAGCAGTGCAATATCAACGAATGACATTCCACGAGTATAAAAACTGAACATGAAGATATCCCGTGCAAGAGATACCGTACTTCCCTCCTCCAGTTCCAGTCTGGATACTTTTTTGATTACATCCGTTTCCAGACACCGTTTGACGGTTTTCTCTGTTTTAAAGTGTACCTCACGAAACGGGGAAGGCTGTTCCAACCCCATCTCCTGACAACCTTTCCGATAGAGAGCTTTGATGTTATGCAGATAAAAACAGATAGTATTCTCACATACTCCCGAAGCGAGCAGTTGTTTGTGATACATGGTTATCACCTGGGGTGAGAGTTTGTTGAATGGAAAATCCCTGCTGCCTAAAAATTTTTTCATCGAACTTAGGCTGGAATTGTATGCGCGTGCCGTTCCCTCATGCCCACTTTGGCGAAGCTCCCTTATTTTATCGGAAATATAGGAATAAAAGCCTGTGCCATGTGTCAGTAAGTCATAAGTCTTGAATACATCCTCTATCTCGTAAACACATAATTTCTTTTCTGTCATAGAAACAGACTTTAACAATGTTCTTGAGATCCCCTCACATTTACTATTAATTCTTCTGATGAGTTCCGGGTCGCTTTTCCCATCGTTAATGATGCGCCCGATGGTCGGGTCGAACAGGCTTTCCGCAACGCTGAAGCCCTGTATAAACAACTTTTTCTTTCTTTTGTGAAGCACCTGTACGACCAAGGGAATCTGCCGTTTCGAGTACTTCTTCCTTTTACTAATACTGCTTTTAACTGTTGCCATAAGTCTTAAAATATTAAATGTTATCTCCTAACCTTACCTGCTTTCAGCAAGAAGGCTACAAACTTATATACATCAATGGAATTAAACTAGGAAAGTTTATTCATCCTGTCGGGATCATTGGAAAGATGATAAGTTACAGTCTGTAAAAGGATCTATTGTCTTCTCCTGAAAAAGAAGCCAGTTCTGGGATGCTAGAGGAAGTGGTGGTTACCGATATGGTTGCTACAAACAAACGGTTATTTACTGGTGCGGCAGATAAACTCTCCGCTTCGGATGTCAAAATCGATGGTATGGCCGACATAAGCAGGGGGCTGGAGGGACGTTCCGCTGGTGTGTCCATCCAGAATATTTCGGGCGCCTTTGGTGCAGCACCCAAAAAACGTGTGCATAGCAGGACTGAATCCCGACGACATAGAAAGCTTCCAGATTCTGAAAGACGGATCCGCCACATCCATTTATAGAGCTAAAGCCATGGTCAGAGTATTTGTGATCACGACCAAGAAAGGCAAGCAGGGAAACAGCAGTTTTTCCTACACCGGTGAATTCACAACCCGGTTGAAACCCAATTACCAGACTTTCAACATCATGGACTCCTAGGACCAGATGGGCATCTATCAGAAACTTTAGGTAAAAGGATGGCTGAATTTTGCATCCATATACAGGGCCAGCAACAGTGGAGCCTATGGAAAGCTGTACCAGCTTGCCCTCTTCTACAATCCTGTGACAGGGTAGTTCGAGCTTCTCAACACTCCGGAATAGGTTATGTATATCTCAAGTCTATTAAAACAGACAATATCTACTATAGTTGAGACAATGTATGAAAATACCTGACCCCATCTGTGTTTACCTTTCATTATTTTCTTATTTTTGCACCGCTTTAACGTGAATATGTTAAAGTCGGATTGCTTTTCTTTACATTCGGCAAACTATATGGCAGTATATATTATATACTTTTGGGCCTTATGCCTTGAACTGGTGTGGATTGAAAAAGCCTGTTGTCATACAGACTGGTATGGATGGAAGTCTGTTCCAAGGAGCCGGGATATTCGTCCGGAATGTATCAATTTGTCTGTAAGCAAAAAAGTATGTACATCAGAATTAAATATGCTTGAACATTATTGTCCACTAAAAAGCGGACAGTTAAAAATTAAATAAACTTGGTTTACTAAAACCGCATCGTTCTTTGTCATTATTGAAATGAGTTTTGTCAAAGAGGTCTCTAAGTTTGGTTTTATCTGTTAGTGATATGCTCAGGGTCTGAAGAATCTCATAAGTGGTTTACAATTTCCATATCATGCTGAATAATTGCTACAAGGCAATAGGCAATGACTGCATAGTATATTTGTGTTCTTACGGTATTCTCTGTGTTACCCCAGAATCTCTTTATTTTCATATGTTACTTAAGCCATTTAAAGAAAAGTTCAATCCGCCACTTGTTTTTTATAATGTTCTGCAATTTGTAGCGGAGATAAATCTATAGCATTGGTAAGGAATGTAAACTTACGTTTTTGTTCTTCATCCCAAAAACAAACCTTTCGTCTGTGAGTAGGATAGTCCTTGGTACTTTTATAAATACTGAGTTCGCCAATTGCATCAGAGAGTATATTTCTGGGTAAACGGCGTTTCCAATTTATAGCTTTGCTATCATGAACCGAAACTGTAGTCATATGGAAAAATGCAGGTATTTGAGTTTCTATATCATATAGTGTATGTATTTTAATACCTCCTTTTTTCTTACGGAATTTTGCCCACCAAAATACAACCAAACACAAGTCAATGATTGTAGAATCGAAAGCATAAACATTACCACTGAGATTAAAGATACTAGTTTAGAGTTTTTTTTGTGCCTGTTACAACCATGTAATAAGCAAGAGATTCAAAAATACGGTAGTCTCTATTTTGATTCGCTTTGGATAAATTGCTCCTGGTTACATTTTTCCCAAGATCTAAATGGTATGTTTTCCCTTGATGGGCTTCCAATGCAATAATAAGGTTGCGTAGACTTCCTCTGTTTGAGAGTTGCCCGAACATCAAAGCTAGTAGTTGATTTCAGCATGTGAAGTGCTTCACGTATTTGTCTCCACCATACTTAGCAACGATGCGATTAAATTTACTTCGGTCAAGGAATGATACCAACTGTGAGAAAACGTATTGATCTTGATGCATCTGCTATCATATTTAGTATGATGCAAATCTACAGTTTCAAATCCGTTCTCTCGGAAGACCTCTATAACAAATTATATTTCAAGTATTTCAAATAACTATTGCGTTTTTTTAGTGGACCCTAATGATATTTTAATTGCAATGAAACATATATTTTATCATCTGACCGCTGTTATGGTCGTCGTGGTATGGGGAATGACTTTTATTTCCACCAAGGTTCTAATAGTTCATGGTCTGTCTCCCCAGGAGATTTTCCTCTTCCGTTTTTTGCTGGCTTATGTTGCTGTGTGTCCTATCTCCTCCCATAGTTTTTTTGCCCGTAATCTGAAAGATGAGCTATGCCTGGCGGGTGGCGGAGTATTGGGTGGTTCCCTGTTCTTCTTTTTACAGAACATGGCACTGGGGCTGACACAGGCGTCAAATGTTTCTTTCATCATATGTACGGCCCCGCTATTGACAGCTGTTCTGACCGTATTGTCCGTTCGGACGGAAAAGGTCTCAAGAGGTTTCATATACGGATCTATTGTCGCTCTGTTGGGTGTGGGCTTGCTGATATTCAACGGAAGTTTCATTCTCCGGATATCACCTTTGGGTGATTTACTGACTCTTCTGGCTTCCCTGTCATGGGCGTTTTACAGCCTTGTCATTCGGAGTCTCACCCGGAAATATTCTCCGGCTTTCATCACCAGAAAAATATTTTTCTATGGCATAATAACAATTCTGCCCACTTTCCTTTTTCTGCCTTCATTGACAAAGCCTGCTGTATTGCTGGACAGTGAAGTGTGGAGCAATCTCCTTTTTTTAGGTGTCATAGCTTCGTCTGCCTGTTATCTGTTGTGGAATATTGTCGTAAAACAACTGGGGACGATACAGGCATCCAACTATCTTTATCTGAATCCTCTTGCCACAACGGTTGGGGCGACTATATTCCTACATGAGGAGGTGACCCCAGTCGCGATAGGCGGAATCGTCTTGGTTCTCTCGGGTGTATATCTGGCTACCAGAAACTCCCGTCCTCAAAACAGTACTGCTATAAAAAAGCAAGCGGATTGAGTTCTGTTTATTTTATTATTACTATAATCATATGCAGACCACACTTGGTGATAAATTTGAGATTCAAACAATGTATTGTTTGTGTTGTAATTAACCAAATACGGTTCCATTTGGAACATGGAGTAATAGTCACGATTTCCGAACTTTGCATATGACAATTAATATAGATAACGAAGATTATTTCAGGAAGATATTAAATTAATATTATTAGCCTCTAAAAGCTTATAGATCAAATGCTGATGGGAGCTGGTTTTTTCCTTTGGGGATAATCTGATATAGAAGTTCATTATAACAATATTCATAGCTTTTGTCGCTGTGAAAATAATAACCAATAACCAATATTAATATGAGAAGTATAACAACATTTGATTTACAGTATGCACACAGATTTTATGGTTTTCGAGGAGAAGCCCAGTATCTTCATGGACATACCGGTGTTCTGACTATTGAAGTGGAGGATACTATAAATACGGGAGTAAATATGGTATATCCTTGTAATGAAATCCAGAAAATAGCATGGAATGTGCTGAAAAACTTTGACCATGCTTTAATCCTCAGGGAGGACGATCCGCTTTTACCCGCAATTCTTGGGGTATATGAAAAACAAGGTATCAAGAATGGAAATCCTCAAAACACAATGAAGGGTGAGGCTTTCAAGACCGAGTTGGCCACGGCATACCCTGACGCGCGTCTTGTGGTGACAAAAGAAACCATGACTGTGGAAGGCATGATAAAGATCGTATACGATCTTCTTAAAGACAAACTGAATATAGCAAAAATCACATTCACAAGCGGAGTAAATGCAGCTTCTGCTGAATTTGTTACAAAAAATAAGATTCAACGCTGTCCTCTTTGTGGTGTTACACTGAATGAGGAAGGTATATGTCCTAAATGCGGATACAGGAAATAAATCATATCCGGTAACGCAGTCCAATGATGTTGGACTGTGTTACTTGTTTTTTCGTGCCATATTCATGAACATAAAATAAAGACATGGTGAGATTATAAAATAGAGCAGGGAGGCATATAGTAATAGATAATGGATGTCAGAAGGTTTTATAGTTGTTAATATTTTGTCATCTCCAAATTGAGGACTTCAATAAATCTCTTATAATCTGCGATATTATGCAGCCAATTTTTATTTTTTCATGAAAGAAAGAATCATCTCGTTTTTATGGCAACATTTATTGCTCATTGTGTCATTGTTCATAATGGCATGTGGAGTAGCCCTCTGTGTACGGTCAAATTTAGGCAGTAGTGTGATTGCCACCATCCCGTTTGTTATGACACTCGCAGGAGAAGCCGGCATGGCTCCCCAATTTACGATTGGAGAATATACTTACATGATGAACATCCTTTTTATCGGGCTTCAGATTCTCATCCTCCGCCGAGGTTTCCCACGGATGCAACTTTTCCAATTCATTATTGGTTTTGTTTTCGGTTTCCTATTAGATATTAATATGTGGCTTACATCAATCATAGTATGTAATACCATATTATGGAAAGTGGTGGTACAATTAATCGGGTGTGTGCTGCTTGCCGTAGGCATCTCTTTAGAGATACGATGCGGCTCAGTCACTATGTCAGGTGAAGGTATTGTAGTAGCGGTTGGCAAAGCTACAGACATTCCATTTGCCAAAGCTAAAATCATGGTTGATATCACTTTGGTTGTTATAGCAGTAGGTTGGGGGTATTTCTACTTTGGTACATGGCAATGGAAAGTAGTGGGTGCTGGTACTCTTATATCCATGATTATTGTAGGAGTTATGGTGAAATTATTCGACAAGCATCTTGAATGGTTCAGTCAATTACTCTACTATCGTTCCGGATTTCACCAATATATTTATGGTTTGGCCCGGTACATTTACGAGAAAATTCGGTAATATTTTGATCAGATGTCAGATATTTTAGTAGAAAACTTATCTTTGTGACCAAGCGAGTTATTTGACGGTACAACATTGTGGACTGCTGAAAATTGCGCGGTTGCTAATTCGCTATCGCTGTTCTGCAAATACATCCTAAATATTTATTTATCAGTAAATAGTATTAGACCATTGGAAAACTAAATAATACTTTAATTATAAATGTCTTTTCGAAAAACATAGTGGCTCTCTGAATTTGTTGAAATTCAATTTGTCGTAAACATTTTGTTGGTGCGATGATTTGAGATTATCTTTGTGGCATACTCAGACAGTTATGCATAAAGACAAATATGTTTTTACCTGAACAGTCAAGTCTCTTGGCAGCGTACAAGTGCGGACACATTGTAGATAAGTATGATGGCGGTAGGTGTATTGTAAGTTATGCCTTTTGTAATCAGCCGTTTATAATGGCATCATTTTTTTAATATCAAAGATCTCTAAATGATTCAAGTGGACCGAACTTGTTTAATTTTTAACTATGTCCATTTTTTAGTGGGCAGTAATAAATTATGATAAGATGATATTGCAAAATTACACCATACCTATAAATGAGAACGACGGTTTACCGTTATCCAAGCGTTATTGGGCTATTTTAGCCACTGCTTTGGGAGTTGGAATATCCGTGATAGACGTTACAATCGCCAATGTGGCCTTACCGACCATCGCCCGCGACCTGGGAACTTCACCGTCCGTAACGATCTGGATAGTAAATGCTTATCAGATGGCTATTACCATTTCACTCCTCTCTTTCTCTTCATTGGGAGATATTTACGGTTACCGGAAAATTTACTTATCTGGCGTTTTGCTATTCAGCATCACCTCAGGGATCTGTGCTTGTGCCGACTCGTTCTGGACGCTGACAGCCGCCCGTATTTTACAAGGATTCGGCGCTGCCGCAATCACTAGTGTGAATACGGCGCTACTCCGGATCATCTATCCCAAACGTTTTCTTGGTCGCGGAATGGGCATCAACGCCCTTGTCATTGCCGTGTCGACCGCTGCCGGACCGACAATCGCTTCGATTATTCTCTCATTGGGTTCATGGCATTGGCTTTTTGCCATCAATATCCCTGTGGGAATTGCTGCACTCATAATCGGACTGATATACCTTCCTGACAATCCGGTAAAAGTAACCGGACGCCGTTTCGACAAGTTCAGTTGTCTGATGAATGCAGTCACTTTTGGTCTGCTTATATTCTCATTGGAGGGTATTACCCACAAAGAAAACACAACATTGATCATAGTCGGGGTATTTGCGTTGTTGACAATTGGTTATTTCTTTGTACGTCGCCAGTTACGCCAACAATTTCCTTTATTACCAGTCGACCTGATGCGTATCCCTATTTTCTCCATGTCTATCGGCACATCCATCTGTTCCTTCACCGGGCAAATGCTAGCCATGCTCTCCCTTCCCTTTTTCCTCCAGGAGACTCTGGAACGTAGCGATGTGATAACCGGATTACTCCTTACTCCCTGGCCGATAGCGACAATGATTATGGCTCCGCTTGCCGGACGATTGGTAGAACGTATCCACGCCGGAATACTGGGAGGTATCGGCATGACAATATTTGCTACAGGACTTTTCCTGCTCGCAGTACTCCCTTCCAACCCTACTAATGTGGATATTATATGGCGGCTGTTCATTTGTGGATCCGGTTTCGGCTTATTTCAGACCCCAATAACAGTACTATCATCTCATCCGCCCATCCAACCGTAGTGGAGGAGCGAGCGGTATGTTGGGTACTGCCCGTCTACTGGGACAAACACTGGGAGCGACACAGGTTGCCATGATATTCTATTTAGTTCCAATCAACAGTTCGCAAACATGTCTGTATTCAGCAACTGGTTTTGCTGTTGTTGCCGCAATAGTCAGTTGCCTGAGAATTTCACAACCACATCCATTATAAGTATTCAATTTAATTGAATACTTATAAGCATACGCTATAATATACAACTCTATACTTTATAAGGAAACAAGCGATAGAAAACAACAGCTGCAACCATTAGAAACAACTGCTACTGTCATTACCGATATTTTTTATATTGTTGCCATAATTAGAGACATTCAGTAAATATTATAAAATTAGCCAACTAATTTATATTTTAATTATTGCGAATTAGTTGGCTTTTTGTATCTTTAGATATTCCTTCGCAGAAAAGGTTTGACTGCCAAAACGGGGGAAATATCCGAACTAAGATATGACCAAGATACGAAATATTTCCGAAATCCACCCAATTTTGGGCTTTACAGAATTCGATATTTTGGAAAAAACTATAAAAGTTTTAGAAAAAGTAAGCTTGGCAGGCTTCATTCCGTATTTCCGTCTGACAGTATAGCAAAAGAAACAGGTCTATCGGAGCAGCGTCTTGGACACAAGAGCATTTTCAGGCCTTGTGCAGAGATCAGTCTTATAGTCTTGAAGTCCTACATCGGATTCTCCGACAGACAGCCGGTAGAACATCTTAACGGAACATACACTATTAGGTATTCTGCGGAGTTATGATAGATCCATCCAGTCCTTTGACTAACTACAAGATAGTCAGTCTTATCCGTAATAAAATAGCATCTATCCTTGACATTGATTCCCTTCAGAAAGTGCTCGCCTCACCCTGAAAACCTTGTTTCGGGAACCTTCATGTGTGTATGACTGATGCTACATGTTATGAGAGCCACATGAGTTTTCCTACAGACACGAAGCTCCTTTAAGAAAGTATCAGGTAGCTTCCATAGGTATACTTATCAGCATTGCAGGGATCTTGGCATAAGGCGTTCGCATAACAAATATAGATATATGTCAGATTCCTGTCTGTCCTACTGCAAGAAAAGAAAAAAGGAAGGCTTGATGGACAAGGATGCTCAAGCATCGTATACTCAGGACCCTTGAAAAGCTCATCATGCAGAGGGATGGGATTCACAGGAAGTGCGGTACCTCACCCTGATATACATAGGATTATCAGAAGCGGCTTTCCATGATCAGAAAGGTTTTTATACAGGAAAAAGGAAATATTTGAAAGCAGGAAGGTCAGTGACCGTATTGACAACATTGACCGTCATTATATACGTCCCATCATGAGAGGTAAGGAAACAAAGTCCATTGGGTTTGGTGCAAAAGTTAATAATATATAGACAGCATATCCTTCATCGGACACATCTCGTTCAAGGTGTTCAATGGGGGATATATGCCTGAAAGACTGTTTCTACTAAATCCTACAAATCCTCAGTATCTCGCTGACTGACAGAACTCGTCTTAGTGACTTGTTTAACAAGTCAAATTTTTGAAAAGCCAAAGAACTAAATGATTCAAGTGAACCGAATTCGTTCAATTTTTCAACCATGTCTGTTTTTTAGTGGACAGCAATGTTATTTAATGTATAATCGAATAGACAATCATTTGTCAGTTCGGTTATTTTTCCTCCTCAACTGGCTGGGAGACACTCCCAATACTCTTTTGCAATATGTCGTGAAATAGGCGAGCGAACTGAACCCGAATTGTTTGGCTATTATTTTTAAGGAGAATTCTGAATCTCTGATTATTTCCCTTATTTGTTCCGCCTTCTTTTTTTGTATCCATTTATAGGGACTTTCTCCGAAACAAGAATGAAACTTCCGGCTGAAAGTTCGTTCTGAAACATAATATAAACCAGCAAACTCCTTGACAGAGTTCACTTTCCTATAGTTCTCCAGAACAAACCTCTCAAACCGTTGTCTGGCCTCAGCTGATGCAGCAAAAAAGCCGTCAATTCTTTCTTGGTATAAAAGCCTCTTAATACAACAAACAGTTCCTGCTGTTTCAGCAAGTGCATATGCCTGCACAATAATCCTGTTTCCTGATATGTTCTGACAGATCCCAACACTTCCAGAAGAGGTCTTTTAATCGGAATAATCATATCATCCGTATCTGTTGTTGCATCCAGGATGGACAATGATCTTAAAAATAATTTGTCACAAATACTCATATTCTTGTTCCAGAACAAGAGAATGCATTCTGAACAGGTCGTAGCCCTTATACCGGATTCTCATGTTTTGGGGAATGAACATCATCCGGCCCTGTACAATCCGTAGTCCTTGGCTTTCGCCCAAATCGCAATTTACCTCACCCTCAATCATGAAAAGAGTGCATGATGATTTATTGTTATCAACTCGGTATATGTCATCCTTGTCAAGCCGGTAACAACCAAATCCAAAGTCAGAATCCATTTGTTCATTTAAATCGGATGAATGCCCGTTCATACATAATAGTCTCATATTCTTTTCCTGAGTATAATCAAAGTTACTTTATCGCAATTATTTTGCAAATGTAATTGTCTGATAATCCATATCTATTGCCTTTTCAGTCCTATTATTTGTTTTTTTACCCCATATCTTTATTCGTTTTAATAATATCAATTTTATATTAGAAAATCGAAGACGAATACAGAGAAGTTCCTTATACGGAAGTCAGTTCTGACAGTATCCTTAAGCCGATTGTATTCAGATTTGTTATATTTTTATCATCAGTAGATTAGTATATAACGAGATTTTTATAGATAATGTACAAATGCCAAATTTTATACACATTTATGAAGAAGAAAATTTTATATATTCTGAATATTTAATCTCCACGTGCGGGTTGTCGCTTGATATGGTTTGTCGTATTGCTTTAATCCGTTTCCAAAGCCACCAGCCTTTGTATTCCACCCACACAGCCTGATGGATAGTCACTGGCACTTTTATATCCCCTCTGAGATGTCTGTCCTCAATCAAACCAGTCAGTTGTATATGTGGCGTTACCATTTCCACTTTTTGTCTGACCCGGAAAATGGAATCACGGATAATGAGTGTATCCCGGATACTGGCATCAACCGGTACCCTTACCTCTATTTTATGCCGTGCGGCTGCTTCGAGTTTCTTGATTTTGACTCCAAACCTCCTGATGGTTTCAGCGTCTTCGGCCCGGTACTCTTTGTATTCATCCACAGTAAGTCGCAATACTTTTGTTTCAAGGGCCATCGTTGCAGAATCGATCTGCATCCTTTTCATACAGGAAAGCAGCGCAGTATTGTTCATTTGGAAACGGTCGCGTTCCTCAGTGAGATATACCGCATGTCTGTGTTGCAGCCAGACAATCCCTCCGAGGAGAAGAAGGGCTGTTGATAATATTCCATTTAATTTATTCATAAGATATGGATTCTTCGGGGATGAACCACAGGAATTCATCCATATAAGTTTCTTCCAACAGTACAAGACCGCCATAATTCGTCTCTCTGTTTTGTGAGAGGTCCTCTACGACCATACCACGGCGACCAATCAGCTCGTCCAATCTCATTTGCGAGAGTTCGGGCGAGAAGATGATGGTGACATATGCATTCTTTATCATAACAGGTCTTTCCTAAATGTTTCTATTTGTGCGGTCCCTGGCATTTGAGCAGTTCACGGATATCCGCGCGAATTTCATGCAGATCATTTTGTAAAGTATTGAGCTGCATCATGGTGGCCTCAAAAACAGACTTGTCCAGTTTCATGGCGTTAATACGGTCATACTGGTTTTTGGATTTCGGTCTCCATACCGGCACATTTCGTTTCCAACCTAGCAATCTGCGCCGTGTTGTTGATATGTTGTATGTACAGCGTCAGTGAAAACGATAGTACCACTACAATAACCTTGAAGTACTTTATTACAAATTCCTTGAATTGTTCCATATAATTATTCCATTAAAAGAGTGTATGCGTCCTTGATAGCCCTGAGCAGGAGTTCTGCCGCCGTGCTATCCCAAAATCCATAGACAATCAATGCGACCATGATTGCCAGATAAGTCCACCAGGCTATCTCCTGTTTGTCAATCTTATGCTTCCCTCTGGTCATCTTCTGTCGTTTTTTGGGGTACAATTACATTAAAAATCACATTGCCGTCATTACCCTCTATGCGCAAGCGGCTCTCTTCCTTGTGCCTGATGGGGAAAATTTCCATCAGCGCCTTGGCGGCATTGACCGACACGGCCCTAAGTGCCGCAGGAGAGAGGGGGACTCCGAAACGGTCCGTATAGTCCGAAGTGGCCGCCTCGTCCATGACGGCTTTGAGGGTTTCGGTCACTTGCAGTTTCACGGCCATTGTTTCCATTTCAAAGCGTTCCGAAGACAGCAATGTCCTGATGTGTGCCAATACATGGGGCTTGTTCATCAGGTAGTTGGCGGAAGCATTAGGATTCTTTACCGCATTCTCCCCAAACACTTCCACGAAACATTTCTTCGGTCGTCCCGCATATTCCAGGCCGCCATTCACATAGAGGTTGCAAAATTGCAGTTCCTGTTCTGTAAGTGGCTTTCCTTCCGGTTTATCCGGCATGTCCATTATCTTGTCTGATTTCATTTCCTTCTTTTTCTGAAAGAGTAGCGGGTTTCCAGTGATGAGGTTTTACAAAATCCGCTTTCTCATTAATTAATTGTTCCATCAGTGCTTCATAAAACACTTGTGCCAGCGCGTCGGCACACGCCTCGGCATCCGCCAGTGAATTTATAATCCGCAAATTGAACTTAATTTCAAGGTCATAGCCCGATATAAACGCCATAAGCTCATTGCCGTCATAACCTAATGCCCCATATGTCATACGGTCTGCAGTATGAAACGTGATGGTTTCCGGAATCGGGCCCTGCTGAATGTCTTTCGCATCTTTTTTATTGATATCCGTCATCATATTTTAAAGTGTTTACGGGTTTTCTCTTTTGTCTGTATTGTGATTGCTCCCCTTTCCACATGACGTAACCGGGAGGTATAGATACCAAGTATGTCAAGTGTGGCCGTTACATCGGCAGCCGCATCATGTGCATCATTCAATTCCACTCCCAATCGGGAGGCGATCAGCTCCAATTTGTAAGAAGTCACTTCCGGATCGGCTGCAAATGCCAGCCTCCCTACTGTAAGCGTATCGATATAGTGGGGCTGGAAATTACCGTAATAGTCCTTCGTTCCGGCAAAAGTTTTTTCAAACTCGGCAACCAGCCCGGCATAGTTCATCAATTGTTGTAAGAAACCGATATCAAAAGTGACATTCTGTCCGATCAGTATAGGTTTACACTGGTTGCCTTTCGACAAGGCGCTACGTTTGGCGAAGGCGATGATTTCTCCGGCCACCGTCTTCATATCCACCCCTTGTGTACGTAACATTTCCATTGTGATGGCGGAATAG
>ENA-OQCB01000788-OQCB01000788.1-human-gut-metagenome-genome-assembly--contig:-NODE-788-length-13899-cov-2.610006_pt1 | contig 13899 bp, 16 predicted proteins | sample MGYA00242493_ERZ504568 | MGnify/ENA primary metagenome ERZ504568 (study PRJEB26092, sample SAMD00036229) | human gut metagenome | host: Homo sapiens | study: EMG produced TPA metagenomics assembly of...
ACGGCAGATTCCTTTGGCACATTCCACTGTCTTTCCAGGCCAGTTTCCTGTGTGCTGATTCATGCCGGTGAGCGCGTTGAAGACTGTACTTTTTCCCACATTGGGGTTTCCAGCTAACGCTATAACTCTTTTCATTGATCTACCTCACTGATATAGATTTGTTCTGCGTCTTCCCTGCGCAGCGCGATGACTGTCTTTCGGATTAGGTAAGCGCTGGGGTCTCCGAGAGGACTTCTGTTGATACACTCTATTTTCGTGCCGCGGATGACTCCTAAGTCTTGGAGACGCCGGCGTATCTGTGAGCTCTTTGCAAAGCCGGTGACAATTCCATAGTGTCCGGGCTTTATATCTGATAAATTCATAGATAGTTCCTCCTTTATTGGCAGAAGTGCTTTAGCCGCATGATAAACGATACTATAGAGTATGCAGCGGACGAGCTGAGAGTGAAAAAACAGAAAAAATGTAGATGAATAAGAAGTGATTGTGATATTATGAAATAGAAATCATGTGGGAAAGTTAGGGGGAAACAATATGAAGTTCCGAAAAAAATGGGTAAAAATTGCAATGATTGTGGTTTTTTTGCTTGTGATTTTGATTCCGCTCACTGTGATGGTCGTGTCAAAACATTTTACAGCTCAAGAACAGGCAATCAGAGATGACTGGTCAGAGGAGGTCAGCAGTCTGGTGGGAACAGATGAGGAAGAAAAAGTCCGGCTAAATGATGCGGGATTGGAATCAGACTTGCCTATTTTGCGGCTTGTTCCGTTTGAAATCGAAAAAGAAGGATTTACTTACTATGACACGGATGTTCAGGACCGGCTAAGAGGAACCTTAGAGACACTGAAAGAATTTAGGACTGACTGGGATGCGGATGCCCCATTGGCTGTGCTGAATCCTTATGGCACCGGCAGCAACGGCCTGTATCTTTACTTTACCACAGATTATGCCACTAAAATAAGCTATACGATTTCCGTGGAAGACGATTCGATCTTAGATTACTCAGCCGTTGCCAGAGACAGCAGTGCAAAAGAATATACAAAAGAACATGAATTTCAGATCATTGGACTTGTACCAGGAAAGACCAACAAGGTGACCATGACGATGACAGGTACCTGGGGAAATATGAGAAAAAAAGTTTCTTTTGAGATTACAATGCCAGAGAACAAGTCTGGATATCCCACACAGTTGGAGTACACGCAGGGTGAGAGTGTGAACGAACTTTCTGACGGTCTGTATGCGATGATGCGAACCAATGGATATCTAGGTTATGGATTCTTTTTCGACAACGAGGGAGTGATGAGGTATGAGATGGTTCTGGAAGGCTATGGCCTCGATCGAATTTTAGATCAGGGAGACGGCACGATTTTGACTTGTGTGTCCTCATCAAAACTTGCCCGGATGGATGGGGTAGGACAGACGTAATTCAGACCGTATTCTCTGGATGGATATCAGCTGCATCATGACATTCAGCCGGCGCAAGAGGGGAAAATTCTAGGCACTGGCGGAACAGGAAGACACGGCGAATGTGGAGGACCTGGTGTTGGAGATTGATTTGAAATCGGGCGAAGTGACAGAGCTTTTGGATTTTAAAAAGATCATGAAAGAATACTATGAGCAGGAGACACGCCCGGTCTCTGCCGCCGATGATTTCTTCTGGCAGGCAGGGGAGGAGGACTGGATTCATCTGAATACACTGCAGTATATGGAGGAGGATGACAGTCTCATCGTCTCTTCTAGAGAGACCTCCACGATCATAAAAGTTCAGAGTATACATAATCGTCCGAGCCTGGACTGGTTGGCTGGGGACAGCGCTTTTTGGGAGGACACTGCGTATGCAGACTTATGTCTGACAAAAGAAGGAGATTTTGTGCCTCAGTATGGACAGCACAGCGTCGAGTATGCAGGGGCGAAGGATGAGCCGGGTGTCTATAAACTGCGGATGTACAATAATAATTTTTGGTCTTTGAATACCCGTGATTATGAAGCCGATTTGGAGGACTCTGTGGGGACGGAGCTGTACGGAGGCGAAGGGGTCAGCAGTCAGGTCTATATCTATGAGATTGATGAGAATGAGCGGACATTTCGGTTGGAGAGCTCTTTTGAGGTGCCATATTCTAGTATTGTCTCTAACGCAGCTCCTGCCGGCAGCACGGATAATTGGATCGTGAACAGCGGAATGGCAAATGTCTTTGGCGAATATGACAGTCAAGGAGAGTTGATTCGAGAGTATGCCTATACTTGTACGATGCAGGGATACCGTACCTTTAAACTCACGATGGAAAACTTTTGGTTTTCGGGGACATAACAGGCGGTATACAAAGCTGCTTTTGGCTTAAGATAAAATTTCTGTCTTGACAGCAAAAGAGAGATTTGTTATATTACATATAGAACAGTAATTACCTGAGCATTTCAGATCTATCTCCCCCGGGGCGACTCGGGGGGAGTTGCCTTATGGAAATGCGAGAGGAGCTGCCGAAAAATGTGTGCGATACTCTGATTTCGGCGGCGAAGTTTTAAACAGAAATGAGGGTGATGCGAAATGACGGCAAAGAGAGATTATTATGAAGTTCTTGGCGTTGACAGAAGCGCAGATGAAAAGGCTTTGAAGAAAGCTTATAGAAAACTGGCGGAAAAAAATATCATCCTGATACGAATCCAGGGAACGGGAACGCGGAACAAAGATTTAAGGAAGTGACAGAGGCGTATAACATACTCAGCGACCCGGAAAAAAGGACGCTTTATGATCGGTTCGGCCATGAGGCTTTCGAGGAAGGCGGCACAGGGACTTATCACGGGTTTGGAGGACAGAATGGGAACTATCGGGAATCCCATTATGAGAATGGGAGTATGGATGATATCTTGAAAGAGATGTTTGGCAGTTTCTTTCACGGTGAGAATTTTGGAGGAAATGGGTTTCACCGGCAGGACTATTCCGGCAGAAAGGGCGCAGACTTGAGGACGGAGGTTACAGTCAGTTTCGACGAGGCTGCTTTTGGGTGCGAAAAAGTTATCAGTATCCAACAGCCAGACGGAAGGGTGCAGTCTTTGCAGGTTTGCATTCCGGCAGGGATTGAGGACGGAAAGAGTATTCGGCTTCGGGGAAAAGGGGAGCCAGGCTTCAGCGGTGGTCAGCCAGGAGATTTGCTGATGAAGGTAAGAGTAAAGGAAAAACGTGGCTTTCGCCGGGAAGGACTGGATGTGTATACAACGGCGGAGATTCCGTTTACGACGGCTGTGTTCGGAGGCGAGGCGTTGATTCAAACCTTGGACGGTCAGGCAAGATGCCAGATCAAGGCGGGGACTCAGTCTGGGACGAAGATTCGGTTGAGAGGAAAAGGAATCGTGTCTATGAAGAACTCTTCCATACGAGGTGATTTATATGCGACGGTGCAGATTCAAGTTCCGAGAGCTCTCAGCTCGGAAGAGAGACAAAAATTTAAGAGAGTATGAGAGTGTGTGCAAGCAGGGAAAGAAGCGCAGGGAAGGTGTGGCATAAGTCAGTATTTCATGAAAAAGCAGACACAGACAGGTTATCACCAGCGGGAACTGTTGCGCATCGTGCGGAGTCTTCTGGAAAATCGGGGGATTCATAAGATTTTATTGAAATAATCTCAGTGGATATGAGAAAGGCGGTACACGTTCTGAGTCGTGTACCGCCTTTTTATGAAAATTTTCAAGTATTAAGAGAGGGTTTGGATGAAGCGCAGAAAAGCTTCGGTGCCCTCAGGGTATATTTGTATACGCCAGCGTCTTCTAAGACACGGCAAAATACTTTGCCGATTTCCTGCTGTAAGATTTGTTGAACATTTTCCTCTGTGACGGAAGTATAGGAAGGGAGAAACTCTTCCACCCAGTCGGCGTGTTTGAGAATGTCAGGATTGCTTCGGAGGTCTTTTCCTTCGAGGATATATTTTGCGAGCAAGTCCATTTCATGCTTCAGACGGCTAGGAAGAACGGCCAGTCCCATCACTTCGATCAGACCGATATTTTCCTTCTTGATGTGGTGAAGAGCTTCGTGGGGATGAAAGACACCCAGAGGATGCTCATCGGTGGTGATGTTGTTGCGCAGCACCAGGTCCAGCTCATACAGCTCTCCATTTTTGCGGGCAATTGGTGTAATGGTGTTGTGGGGAACCCCATCTGTCTCGGCAAAGATAAAGGCAGCCTCATCGGTGTAACCACGCCAGCTTTTCAGGATATGGTCGGCCAGGGAGGTGAGCCGGTCTGTGTCGCTTCCCCTCAGGCGGATTACGGAGAGCGGCCATTTTACAATGCCGGCCTCAATTTCTTCGTATCCGGCCACAGTGAACGGCCTGACGATGGGAGCCTTTGCCATGGCAAAGGTATAATGGCCGCCTTGGAAGTGGTCGTGGCTGAGGATGGAACCACCTACGATGGGAAGGTCTGCGTTGGAGCCAAGAAAATAGTGAGGGAACAGTTTGATAAAATCAAACAGTCTGGTGAAGGTGTGCCTGTCAATTTTCATAGGGACATGCTCGCCGTTGAAGACGATGCAGTGTTCGTTGTAATAGACATAGGGGGAGTACTGAAAGCCCCATTCTCTGCCGTCCAGCGTCAACGGTATGATTCGATGATTGTCCCGGGCAGGATGGTTGACTCTTCCAGCGTACCCTTCGTTTTCCATACAGAGCAGACATTTAGGGTAGGTGGAGGACTTTGCCTTGCCGGCCGCTGCGATTGCCTTCGGGTCTTTTTTCCGGCTTAGACAGGTTGATGGTGATGTCCAGAGGACCGTACTCAGTGTCCACTTTCCATTTCTGATCTTTTTTGATTCGATAGCGGCGGATGTAGTCGCTGTCCTGGCTGAGCTTATAGTAATACTCCGTGGCCGCCAAAGGGGACTGCTGGTATCTCGTCTGAAATTCCTGCTGAATCTGGGCAGGACGGGGCAGCAGGCAGTTCATAAGCTTAGCGTCGAACAAATCCCGGTAAGTACTGGTGTCTTCTATGATTCCCCTGGAGACGGCTTCATCCAGAAGGCACGTGAGAATTTCTTCCAGTTCCAGGTGTGCCAGGTCGCAGGGGATGTCCTCATAGTTCTCCTCCTGAAACAGAGAAAGCAGCTGGTTGGTGGTATAAATCTTTTCTGAACGTGGGGTCAGTCCTGTATCAATCCCATATTGAACTAATTTTTTGATTCCTTCAAATAACATTTTGCAACCTCCTCTCAGTCATCCAGGCGGGAAGCTCCGTCTCCGATATCTACGGTGTAAAATTCCGCCTCGTATCCGGTCTTTTCTCTGTATGCATCTTTGATAGTTTCAATGAAAGTGTCGACGGCCTCGTTTTTAACCAGGCTGACGGTGCAGCCGCCGAATCCGCCGCCGGTGATGCGGGAGCCGATGACACCGGGTATCTTCCAGGCCAGGTCTACCAGAATGTCAATCTCTTCGCAGGACACCTCATAGTCGTCCCGCAAGGAGACGTGAGACTGGTTCATCAGCTGTCCAAATTGTGTGATGTCGCCTTTTTTAAGGACGGCAGCAGCAGTGATGGTGCGCTGGTTTTCATAGACAGCATGTTTGGCACGTCTGCGGTGCAGGTCGTCCCGGATACAGTCTTTGTTTTTCTCGAATTCCTCTGGCGTGAGATCTCCCAGAGAGGAAATTGGAAGCTTCGTCTTCAAGTCTGCTAGGGCTTCCGCGCATTCCCGATGGCGGTCGTTGTAGGCGGAACTCACCAGACTGTGCTTTACTTTGCTGTTCGTGATGATGATTTTGGCGTCTTTGAGCTGAATAGGCGCGTACTCATAGTTCAAGGAGCTGGTATCAAGGAAAATTGCGTGATCTTTCTTACCCATGGCGACTGCGAATTGGTCCATAATGCCGCAGTTGCAGCCGTTAAAATTGTTCTCAGAGTACTGCCCTAACAAGGCCAGGTCCACGGGGGAGAGTGTCTGGATAGCGAATAAATCCACGAGTGTGACTCCGGTCAGCACTTCCAGAGAGGCGGAGGAAGACAGACCAGCCCCGTTGGGAATGTTGCCCCAGACCACCAGGTCAAACCCCTGTTCTAACTCATAACCTTTCTGGGCGAAAGCCCAGACGACTCCGAGGGGGTAATTGGCCCAGCCGTAGCTGTCTTTGTTGGTGATATCATCTAAGGAAGCTTCCACGACTCCCATGTTGTCTAAGTTACAGGAATAAAAATGCATCAGCCGGTCATTTCGTCTGCGGGCGACTCCATAGGTGCCTAAGGTCAGTGAGCAAGGAAAGACATGCCCTCCGTTGTAGTCTGTGTGTTCTCCGATCAGGTTGACACGGCCAGGTGAGAAATAAAAATGAGCATCTGTGGCATCGGAGAAAAGTTCGGCAAATTTTTCGTACAGCTTTTGTTTCATAGTTTGTGTTCCTCCTGATATATGAATGTAAGTTCCAGATTTTCTGTTTTTATTATAAAGGCAAAAAAAACGGGAGTACATTGAAAATCTGTACAATCTTATGTAAAAATGTTGTCCGAGGGCTGGTCAAGAGATATAATGGAAGTGGGAAGGCAGGTGGAAAAATGACAGAAACATACAAGTATTCGTATAAAATTGAAGAGAACCGTTTAAACGCACTTTCCGTTTACAATGTGGGGTACCAGAAATGCGAACCGGGATACCAGTGGGGACCGGGAATCCGAGATCACTACTGCATCCATCATATTTTGTCAGGAAGTGGCTATTATTCTGCCAGGCAGGAATCTTGGCATTTGGGAGTGGGAGATACGTTCATCCTCTATCCAGGAGAAGAGGTGCATTACTATGCAGATCAGGCAGAGCCATGGGAGTATGCCTGGGTGGGCTTTATGGGGTCAGATGCCGGTTCAGTGATTCGAAATACTGGATTTTCCAGAGAAAAACCCTATATTAAAGAAGGCTGTATACCAGGTGAGCAGTTACGCAGCGGGTTGGAGAGAATCTATCAGTTGAAGGGAAATACCTATGAGGCGTCGGTGGCTATGACGGGTGCTCTGTACAGCCTTCTGTCTGTGTTTATGCACTATTATGACAGAGAAGATCAGGGAAAAGATATACAAATGTTGTATGTGGAACAAGCTCAGAAGTACATAGAGACGAATTACTCCTATCCGATTACGATAGAAGACGTGGCAGCCTATGTGGGAATCAGCCGCAGTCATCTGTTTCGCTCTTTTCAGATGCACACAGGAAAATCGCCGAAGGAGTATTTGTCGGAATACCGAATGAAGCAGGCATGTCGTCTGTTGAAGGAAACGCAGCTGTCCGTCTCTGCGATTGCCTATTCGGTGGGGTTTGAGAACAATCTGTACTTCTCCAAGGCGTTTAAAAAGTACAGAAAACGAAGTCCGTCTGTCTATCGCAGACTACCGGAAGATTCTGAGCGGCGGGGAGATGGATGAGAGATGTCAGGAAATCAAAAGTTTGGTATTGTAAAAGTTGAAGATTTTATATAAAATATAATAGATTATATATTATCTGAAAACTATGGAGGGTTTGTTACAATGAGAGATTTTATTTATGAGATTCCGGTAAAAGTCTATTTTGGCCGGGAACAGTTTGGCCATCTTGGCCAGGAGCTGAGCAGACATGGAAAAAAGTACTGCTCATATATGGAGGAGGTTCTATCAAGAGGACGGGGCTGTATGACAAGGTTGTTTCTGAGATCGAGAAGGCCGATCTGAAGCTTTATGAGTATTCTGGAATTGAGCCTAATCCACGAATCGATTCGGTCAGAAAAGGAGCGCAGCTTTGCAAGGAAGAACATATTGATGTGCTTTTAGCTGTGGGAGGCGGTTCTACGATCGATGCGGCAAAATATATAGCGGCTGCTGCCTGTGCAGACTGTGATCCCTGGGATTTTTTAGAGAAAAAAGCTCCTGTCAAAGAGGCGCTGCCGATCGTCACGATACTGACGCTGGCGGCCACCGGGTCGGAGATGGACGCCTGTGGTGTAATCAGCAATCCCGAGACTCATGACAAGATTGTGGGAATGTCGCCGAAGCTATTTCCAAAGGCTTCTTTTTTGGACCCGACAAATACCTACACGGTGAGCGCCTATCAGACGGCCTGTGGCGCAGCGGATATCATGTCTCATGTCATCGAGACCTACTTTAACATGGAAGATGGTCTGTATATGTTGGACTGTTTTATGGAGGGGCTGATGCAGACCGTGGTGAAGTTCGCGCCGGTCGCGCTGCGTGACCCGGAAAATTATGAGGCGCGCGCGAATCTGATGTGGGCCTCCTCCTGGGCGATTAACGGTTTCATCAGTGGCGGGAGAAGTCACCTTTGGAGCTGCCATCCTATAGAACATGAGCTGTCTGCGATCTATGACATCACCCATGGGTTAGGACTTGCGATTTTGACTCCACGTTGGATGGAATACTGTCTGAATGAAAGGACAGTCTCTAAGTATTATCAGTTTGGAACCAGAGTTTTTGGGATTGACGCTTCTTTGGAACCAATGACTGTGGCTAGAAAAAGTATTGAGCTGCTGTCAGAATTTTCTTTAAGACGCTGGGGCTAAGAGTACATTTACGGAAGTGGGAATTCAGAAAAAGGATTTTGCCCGTATGGCTCGGAAAGCCTGTGAAGGAGATGTACTGCAAAGCGGCTTAGGGCCTTTGAGACAGGAGGACATCGAGAAAATTTTTGAGATGTGTCTCTAGAATAAGGCTTGACATTGTTGCCTGTGATTCGTATAATGTAAACCAAATATTCAGATTGTTTTTGGAATCAGGAAAGGAAATTAGCAAGCATTATGGACGACGCCGATAGCGACGCTGACCAGGGAAATTACATATGGTTTCAAATGGTAGAAGACATAACCTGTGAGCCCTTCTCGGGAGACAGGCTATGTCTTTTTGTGCTGCTAGGAGACAAGGCTGCGAAAGATTTCATGTCTGATTTTTACCAAAAGCGGTCAGAATATAAATAAAATATGAGAAAAAGAAAGGAGTGGTATATCCGATATGGATAATCACAGACAGATGCCTTGGCATTCGAGAGAGCTAGGAGAAGTATATCAAAGGTTGGACACTTCAGAGGAGGGTCTCAGTGATGCCGAGGCAGAAAAAAGATTACAGAAAAATGGTTACAATGAGTTGAGGGCGAAACCGCCGAAGACCATCCTGCAGATGCTTTGGACCCAGATATCAGACCCAATGGTATTGATTTTGATTGGAGCGGCTGTATTTTCAGGGGTTCTCAGAGAGTGGACGGAAGCGATCGTGATCGCGACCATTGTGGTGGTAAACGCGGTGATTGGAATTGTGCAGGAGAAAAAAGCACAGTCTTCTCTAGAAGCACTGCGAAATATGAGTGCTCCCACTGCCCGGGCCTTACGCCAGGGAGAGGAAAGTCTGATATCGGCGAAAGAACTGGTAGTGGGAGATGTGGTGCTTTTAAGTGACGGCGACATGGTGCCGGCAGACATCCGTCTGATTGATTCGGCAAACCTGAAGGTTCAGGAGGCATCGCTTACAGGAGAATCGATTCCCTCGGAAAAAGAAGCAGATCAGGTGCTTCCTGTGGAGTGCGCATTAGGTGACCGGGGAAATATGCTGTATACTTCCTCGATTGTTACCTATGGCCGTGCGACGGGCGTTGTGGTCGCCACAGGTATGGACACAGAGATGGGAAGTATCGCACAGATGTTGGACAGTCAAGATGAACTGGACACCCCGCTAAAACGAAAGCTGAGTGTTCTAGGACAGACATTGACATTCGTGGGGCTGGCAGTGTGTGTGCTGATTTTCGTCATTGGAATGTTGTATCAAAGACCTTTGGTGCCGCAGTTTTTGGTGGCGATCTCTTTGGCAATCTCCATCATCCCGGAAGGCCTTCCTGCCACAGCCACGATTGTCATGGCTTTGGGAGTACAGCGGATGGCAAAGAAGAATGCTCTGATTCGGAAACTGCCTGCTGTGGAAACCTTGGGAAATGCGACAGTGATTTGCAGTGATAAGACGGGAACCCTCACTTTAAATAAAATGACAGCGACAAAGATCGCGGTCAACGGAGATTTTGAGGCAGGAACTCCCACGCAGATTGAGAATGCGGCAGACCAGCACCCTGGTGTGTATAAGGAGTTGGTCTATGCGGCTGCCCTGTGTAATGACGCTAGTTTCGACCCGGACAGAAAGGGAGAGATTATCGGAGACCCCACGGAGGGGGCTCTCATTTACATGGCTCAGGCGTTTGGGATTGACCATGAGCTGTTGGAGGATGAGTATCCTAGACTGTATGAGCAGCCTTTTGACTCGGAGCGGAAACGGATGACAACGGTGCATTCCATTGCGGGAAAAGTGGTTGCTTATACGAAGGGAGCGGTAGACGAGATGCTGCCTTTGTGTACTCAGATTATGACCGCTCAGGGGATACGTCCGATCACAGACGGTGATAGAGAAAATGTCTTATCTCTTTGTTCTAAGATGTCTCAGGAGGCACTGCGAGTACTGGGCTTTTCCATGCGTATTCTTCCGGAGGTTCCGGGGGAAGACGAAAATCTGGAATTTCAGATGACGTTTATCGGAGTGGTGGGAATGATAGACCCACCGAGGAAAGAGGTTGCCGATTCCGTTCAGATCTGTCGGAACGCAGGTATACGTACGGTGATGATTACTGGGGACCATAAGGTCACAGCTTTGGCTATCGCGAGAGAATTGGGAATTTATCAGGAGGGCAACACGATTCTTACGGGTGACGAGTTGGATGCGATGGACGACGAGGCTTTGGATGCTGTGGTGGGAACTGCCACGGTCTTTGCTAGAGTATCTCCTGCGGATAAGCTGAGGATTATTCAGTCCTTGAAGCGCACTGGAGAGGTGACAGCAATGACGGGAGATGGGGTCAATGACTCTCCGGCACTGAAAGCTGCTGACATTGGCGTAGCCATGGGTGTCACTGGAACCGATGTGGCAAAAGATGCCTCGGACATGGTTCTCCTGGACGACAGTTTTACAACGATTGTGTATGCGATCAAAGAAGGACGCCGTGTATACCGCAATATTCAGAAGGTGATTCAGTTTTTGCTGGCTGGAAATATCGCGGTAAATTCTCACGTTGTTTGTGGCAACGGTGCTGAACTGGGAAGCTCCGCTTTTGGCGGTCCACATTTTGTGGGTGAATCTGGCGACGGCTTCCTTTCCCGCACTGGCATTGGGCATAGACCCTCCCAGTAAGAATATCATGAGGCATCGCCCGTGAAGTCGGGAACTTTGTTGAGAGAGATCTGGTATACCGGGTGGTTATCCAGGGAGTATTTGTCTCGAGCTATGACAAGTCTGTGCCTACTGGATAGGAACGAGCATGACAGGACATTCGGCCGGGCAGACGATGGCATTTTGTGTGCTGGCCTTCTCGCAGATGCTTCGGGCATTTAACCAGAGGTCGAACACGGAGCCAATCTGGGTGAGAGCCGAGAATTTGAACCCGTGGCTGGTGGTTTCTTTTTTGGCGTCTGCGGCTTTGATGTTGTGTATTTTACTCGTGCCGGCGTTACAGGCGGCCTTTCAATTAACGGCGCTGTCTGCACTCCAGTGGATGATCGTCGTGGCTTTGTCCGTGCTTTCCATTGTGCAGATGGAAGTGATGAAGGTTCTCCGGCGCGGAAAATGATTTCAGATTCCTATTGTCTGAATTTATACAAAAGTGGTATAATGTTTTTGACAATAGAAATGCACCTCTCATTTTAGAGAGATCAGGAAAAGGAGGATTCAGAAGATGGCAGTTTTTGAAGGCTGTGAAGGTAACTCCAAGACATGGGATCTGGAAGAACGTAAATGTCCGAAATGTGGCGAGGAGATGGATGTGTACACGTACAAAGGAAGAGTTGTGGAGGATTCCATCTGTGGAAAATGTGGCTATGTGGTGAAGGCACAGGAACAGGTAGTGCCCGGACTGAAAAAAGAGAAAGAAGAATAAGACAGGAGGCTGCGGATTTGCCGCAGCCTTCTCTCTTTACTTTTTGTGAAGGTAGCGCCTTTCTGCAAGATTAATCAGGCTGTACAGCGCCATGGCAATGATACAGAGAATTACGATGGACATCAAAACCCAAGAGAGTTTAAACACCTGACTTCCATAGATAATCAGATACCCCAATCCCTGCCTGGCGCCGATGAATTCGCCGATGATGACACCCACGAGACACAGTCCTATGTTGACTTTCATCACGCTGAGAATCAGAGGAATCGAGGAGGGAAGTACGACCTTTAGCAAAGTGTCCAGCTTCGTTCCGCCTAAGGTAGCGATTAATTTTATTTTGTCCTTGTCGATTTCATGAAAGCCTGTGTAAAGGTTGATGATAGAGCCAAAGATTGCGACAGAGATACCTGCCACAATGATGGTCTTTTGGTTTGCGCCCAGCCATACAATTAACAGAGGAGCCAGGGCGGATTTCGGAAGACTGTTGAGCACTACTAGATAAGGCTCTAGGATTTTGGAGAGCTTTGGGAATATCCAGAGCAAGATAGCAATGCCAAGTCCGAAAAGAACCACGAAAAAGAAACTGGCGATGGTCTCCCAGAGAGTGATTCCTATGTGAGTAAAAAGGCTTTGGTTTAGACACATATCGTAAAAAGTACCGGCGATGATGCTAGGAGAACAAAAGATAAACGAGTCAATCCAGCCTCTGTCAGCTGCGGTTTCCCACAATATGAGAAAGGCGAGAAAGATAGCGACACGGAAAAACCAGATCAGGATTTTTTTCTTTCGCACCTAATAAATCGTCAGAGGTTGAGATCAGGTATTCAGGACGTCCAGGAACAGCTGCACCAAAATCTTTTGCAGCTTCGGCATCTTGGTTCCCTTTTTCTACTTTGTAATCAGCTTTCTCCCAAGCCTTCAATCCGCCATCAAGAATTTTTACTTGATCGACACCTAACCAGTAAGCAACAAAGGCTACACGTGCTGCCGCATTGATATCACTAGAATAGACGACTACTGGTGTGGTCTTTGTCACACCGCGTTTTCAAGAAGACTTCCTTGCAGGTTTCCGCATCTAAAATATTCCAATTGTTTTCTTCAGTTTCGATTTCCATCGTGTCGATATGCAATGCGCCTGGGATATGAGCTTTTTTATAATCTTTCCCTTCGCCGTAAGAAGCCTCAATTACTACGGTCTTATCATTGTCTTTCATCTGCTTATTCAACCATTTTGCATCCACAAAAAAATCATCCTTCTTAATATCTTTACTGTCTACCAAACGTTGAACTTTGTTCGTCTTCTTTGCTGCTTGAACCTGTTCTGTTTTAGCGAACACGACCAATGCGGTCAATAATAAGCAACTTACTACTGTTAATACTTTTTTCATCTTACTGCTCCTCTAAGTTTATTTTTTCACTTGAACCGTTTTCAACAACAGTTTACTGATCTTTTAAGCACAACAAAAAAACATACTTAATAAGTATGTTTCCTCCTAAGCACTAATTAATTGTAGGCGGAATAACCCTTTCAATGCAACGCAAAAAAAGGTTCTGGGAGGAAATTCAATTGTTCTACTTGCTTAGAAACTCTAAGTAACGATTGAGATCATAGTCACCGCTGATAGTTTTTAAACATGAGAACACCTCCTGAATCCATTTTATAACTGAGTTCTTTTCCCTACCGAGTATAACGAAACAATATATGTTTAGCAAGGAAATTTAAGTCAAAAAAGAACAAAAACTATTTTTGTGAAGGAATGATTATTCGATTGTACGCTTTCGATAGTCTTTCTGTTAAAAATCAGCTAGAATGAACTTATTCAATCAGAGAAAGAAGGGAATCTATCTATGAGTATTTTTGATGGTTTAATGGGAAATGCTAGTCAACATGACAATAAAGCAGTTGAAAAAAAGTTAGAGGATGTTTTAATATCAGGAGAGACGGTTTCTTTGGCTTTTAAACTAGTTCGGGATTTGATTGTCTTTACAGA
>ENA-OQCB01000789-OQCB01000789.1-human-gut-metagenome-genome-assembly--contig:-NODE-789-length-13896-cov-2.588060_pt1 | contig 13896 bp, 20 predicted proteins | sample MGYA00242493_ERZ504568 | MGnify/ENA primary metagenome ERZ504568 (study PRJEB26092, sample SAMD00036229) | human gut metagenome | host: Homo sapiens | study: EMG produced TPA metagenomics assembly of...
AAAGTTTGCCCTTTTTTCCACAACAACAAAATATACAGAAAAAGCGAGTAACAGCACGATTACGCCCGAAAATGGGAGTAGTCGTGCTGTTTGTGTTTTTCGGTATTTTATTTCTCATACGGCATGGCTATGGGACGGATAGCCATAGGAGCTGAAAGAAAAATGAAAGGAGAGAAAAACGTGCGAAAAAAACACAAGAAGCTGACTGCCTGCGCGGTGGCGGTAATGCTGGGGCTGTCCTGCATGGTCTACCCCGTTCACGCGGAGGAAGCACAGTCTGGCGGGCAGGCGGACACGGGCGGACTTCTGGAAGTAGACGAAACGGCTGTGCCTGTGGAAGAAGCTGCCGAACCGCAAGCTACGCCAACACCAGAAGCAGACGAACCAGAACCCACGACACAAGAGCAGACAGAAGATGAAGCAGATAAGGAAGAAGTCATAAGTGAACCTGTGGAAACAGAGCCGGAAGCTACGGAACAGATAAACGGAGAAGCAGAGCCACAGGAGCAGACGGAAACTGTTAATACGTTTTCATCAGAAAGGGCAAGTGCTGTAACCTACCGTTATTATGAAAATGGTACATGGAAAACTGGCACGGTCACTGATTATACCACCGTTACTTCTGGTATGAATACCATTTGGGAAAGTGGGTGGTATGTAGTGGACAGGAATGTGACCTTTGATAGCCGTATTGTTGTGAAACAGGAATACGGCGCTTCGCATACTGTAAACCTCATTTTGAAAGACGGCTGTACTCTTACAGCAAATAAAGGAATTGAGATTGAGAATGACGGTTTTTCTAATACCCTTAACATTTATGCTCAATCCACAGGCTCAAAGATGGGTGCTTTGATTGCACAAGGCGAAGATACACAAGGCTGGGGAGCCCAGTACGATGCGATTGGTAGATGCGTTGATGGCGCTGACATTGGTAATATTTCTATCTACGGCGGACGAATAACCGCGACAGCTAATGAAACTGTTTACGGTCCTAACATTTGTGGAATCACTAGCCCGACCATTTATGGTGGTATTGTAACTGCTACATCTAACGCTAGGGCGGGATATGGAATCGGCGTTAAGCCAGAGGCTTTTAAGCCTTATAGTAATGCTATTGTTTTTGCAGACCGTATTGAAAAGACAGGAGATACCAGCGGTTGGAAAGGAGTTATATTTGAAGGGAGCTGGGGGAAGGTCTATGGCACACAAACCACTATTGACACCAGTTTTGAAATTCCCGGCGGATATACACTGGAAAATCCAACAGGCTCAACGCTTGTTGTTCCAAATGGCGTAACGATAAACAATCTAGGAAGCATTGCAAATAATGGAACGATTGACTTGCGGCAGGGCGGCAAAATTACTGGAAATCCGCCGACTGGCAGTGGCACTATCCTTTATCCCAAAGCTCCTACGCCAACGGTAACGATTGACACTTCCAAAACAACGGCAAGCTCTATCACAGTAACAGAACTGGAAAATAAAGACACCTATGGCGGAGCAGAATACAGCCTTGACGGTTATAACTGGCAGACCAGCAATGTACTGACTGATTTACATTCTAATACAGCATATACTGTTTATGCCAGATACAAAGGAAACAACGATGGTTACGCGCAGTCTGACGCAGGAAAAATAGAAAATATATCAACGAAGCCAGCAAATTATACGATTACGATTCCGGCAGAACCAGTAGAAGCAGGAAACAGCGAAAGCAAGGCAGAACTGAAACCGTCTGACAAGTTTGATTTAGGTTATAACGGAACAGCTACGGTAAAAGTCAAGAAAGATAGTGGTGTGGACAATGACGGAAAGCTGACGCTGACACGACAGAATGATACAGAAAATCACACGATCGCTTCTGCCCTGCTTGTGAATAACAATGCTTTAGGAGATATAAATAAAAGTGTTGCTATATTCACAATGGACAACAAAACACCTGTTTCCGTTTCCTTTGCGAAGCCGACAGAAACGGATATTCCAGCAGGTACATACAACGGAACGATTACCTTTGAGGTATCATACAGCGAGCAATAAGGGGGATTTTCAGACATGAACAAGACAGCAAAAACAATCCTTATCGCTGTACTCGCGATCGTCCTTGTAGGCGGCGGTATCTTTGTCGGTATGAACTGGAACAACTGGTTCGGGGATAAGCCTGTTACTGCTGACGTGGACGACAATGCCGAGGACTACACGGGAAACAAGGACACCTATACAGGCAAGAAAAATACAGATACCATTGATATTCCGGGCTTTGACGTGATGAACTTTAAGGCAGATACCAAAGAGCAGAGCGTAAACCTCTACAATCCAAAGGAAAATACCTGCTATTTTAAAATGACAATTCTGTTAAATGACGGTACGGTTCTCTGGGAGAGCAAGCTGGTAGAGCCAAACAAGGCGATTTACGATATTACCTTGAACCAGAGCCTTTCCGCCGGGGAATATAAGGACTGTACGCTGAAATATGAGTGCTTCAAAATGGACGAAGCACAGACACCGTTAAACGGTTCAGAAATCAAATTTACATTGAATGTCTTAGAGTAAAGGAGAAATACGATTATGAAGAAAAACAAACTGATTGCGGGAGCTATGGGCGCGATGATGTTAGGGGCAATGGTGCTTCCCGTCCATGCGGAAGAAATGAGCGTTACATACAGACAGCCAAACGCTTATACGGTTACGATACCACAGAGCATAGATTTAAGTGCAGGAGCGGATTCTAATGAAATTGAGGTAACAGGTGTAAACCTTGAACCAAACAAGGAAATCAAAATCAAGATTTCACAGGGCGTTGATAACAACGGCGTGATAGAGCTTTCCAGAAAACAGGACACTGATACAAAGGCAGTAACAACAATCAGCAAAACAAGCGGCGGAGCTGGTATCGCACAGGGTACGGATTTTGTTACCTTTACAACAAACGGAAAACAGGCACTTTATTACTCTGCGATTGCGGCAAAGGACGGCGGAACAATCAAAGCAGGCGATTACAGCGGAACGATTACCTTTGAGGTTAGCGCGCCAGAGAAGAACTAAGGGAGAAAGGACGGTAATACAATATGAGAGCGAAAAAAATCACAATGGGGCTGACAGCCTTTGCACTTATGGGAGCTATGGCACTTCCTGTATCAGCACAGGACAATACCGAGAGCAAAGATACCACAATCAAAGCAAATATACAGTCTGTCTATACACTGACGATACCAGCCGAAACACAGATTAAGTTTGAAGATACTTCTACTAATCTTGACGGAGCTTTGAGAGTAACAGGAAATGTGCTTCCCTCACAGGAGGTTGAGGTAACAGCGGCGGCAGGAGCTTTCCATAACACGGTGCAAGATACAGACCTGCCGTATAAGCTGATGAACGGGCAGGAAGAATTTACAACAGCTACATGGAATGAAACAGAATTAAGAAACGGATTTGAAAACGAAGAAAATGCAAAGGAAATCCCGTTAAGTATTGCAATCAAGGAAAGCGACTGGCAATTTGCCGAAGCTGGCGATTATGAGGGAAGTATCACATTCACAGCAAACTTGCAGAATGTGCAGGATACAGAATAAAGCAGGACAAAAAATACAAGACGAAAGGGGGTATCTGATTTGAAGCTAAAAAAATTTCTGGCTGGTGTCGGGGCGTTGCTCCTCTGCTCTGCCCTGCTGGTGTCTGTCCCTGCACAGGCGGCAGATCAAAGCGAGGGCGTAACGACCATAACGACCAGAGTACCAGATACACACACTGTCCTGCTGGAGATTGGGGAGCATGGTTCTGTCCTTATGGGTGGCAAGACCTATACCTCAAAGGACAAACAGATGGAAGTCGCAAGGCTGGCGGAGCAGAACTATACCATACAGCCGGATAATGGCTGGCAGGTGGAACAGGTCAAGTATGGACAGAACGGCGCGCAGGAAGCCGTGAAGCTGACGGACAATTCTTTTACTGCTCCTGCCGTCAACCGCGATGATAATAAGCTGACGGTAACATTCAAAAAAGGTTCTGCTGGAAACGGTACGGATAAGCCGACGACACCAGGGAAAGGAAACGGCACAGGGGTAAAGACAGGAGATAACGCTCCTATCCTGCTGTGGGGGACGGTCGCTGTCATAGCTTTGGCTGGTATCGCCCTGACGGCAGGCATGAAGCGGAAGAAAAGCAGATAAGGCGTAATAGGGACAGGGACAAGGGTTTCTGTCCTGTCCTTTTCTTCTCCACTTCACACCCTGTCTTTTCTGCCCGCCAGGTCGAAAACAGCATATCGGAAGCAAAAAATACAAGGTATATGCTCCTATGGGCGTATGCCTTTTTTGATTGGAGGAACGAACATGAATGACATGGAATTTATCGAAGCATTGAAAGCAAAACGGAACGCCTGCGGTTATTCTCAAAGCAGACTGGCAAAGGAACCGCATATCAGCAGGCAAAATCTGAATGAGATTGAGAATGAGAAAACAAGAGTCAGCAAGGAAATGAAGCATACGCTCCTGCATTATCTCGACTACTGCAAATGCACACAGCCTTTTACACTGAACGTTGATTATCTGCGTGTTCGCTTCCCTGCGACGGACGCACTGGAGATTATCAAAAACGTGCTGGCAATGAAAGCTGAATACTTTATCCATGAGGATTACGGGCTGTTCGGCCATGAGGAATTATACCGTTATGGCGAGATATCGTTACAACTTCCAAAGACGCTTCTATGGGCGTTTTACTGGAATTAAAGGGCATGGGCTGTCGACACTTGGACACGTCTTACAGGTAAGGAAAACAGGCTGGTATCATTTCCTGAGCCGTTGCATGGACTATGAGGGCGTGGACAGCGGGAAGCTATCAGGAGCAGACAGAGATACCGCAATGACCTTTTATATCGGTTCAAAGAACAGCCCTATCTATTTTTGTCTGTACGAGAAAGAAAAGGAGCAGAGGAACAAGGGCATACAGAGCGACATCAAGAACCGCTTTGAAATCCATCTGAAAAATGAAAAGACAGGGCAGGCGTCAACATGGACAAGACCATACGCTGGCTGGAAAGACAGGTCATGCCCTCCCTGCTGATGATAAAGGAGATTGAAAAGGAAACGGGAACGAACTACTTGGAAGCAATCGACAGGCAGACGAAATTAACGGAAAAACAGGAATTGAAAATCAAGCAAATTATCCACAATCTCCGTTGGAACTGATACCTATCTGGTTGGATAAATCCAAGGTAGCCTTTTCCAATTCATCAATCGGAACTTCCGTGGCATCTGCAATGGTGTATACCTTTGCCATTGCATCTTCAAAATCCAATGCCTCCTTTGTACTGGCTGTCCCCACTGCCACAATACCCGCGGATACTATAGACATCTTCTTCCCAACATCCGTGACCCTATCTCCGGCTGACTTTAAAGACTCTCCCGCATTGGCAACCTTCTGTAATGCCACCGCCGACTGCTCTACCTGTTCTCTCATATTTTCCAGTGCCTTCTCCGTCGCTATGATTTCTCTCTGGGGTGTATCATACTGGTCTTTGCTTATCGTTCCCTGTTCCAATGCGGCATTGGCCTGTTCACTGGCAGTCTTTAAGGCTTCCAGTTTTTCCACATCACGAAGCTGTGACTGAGTATTACGGATTTCACTGTTCACGCTCTTTAATTCTGCTTGCCATTTATCCTCTCACCTCCCGTTTTAAGCATAAAAAAAGAAGCATTTCTGCTCCGTCAAATCAATCTATTCCCTAAGATTCACAAGACCTTTTGTCTTCTGATCTACATCTGTTACATATGGTGGCTTATCACAATCCACCCACTTCCCTATTTCCGTATCTTTAACCCTCCAATACAAATCATCATCCTTCGGTCTGGAGAGTCTCAAAACAACTAGACATTCATCCATCAATTTCTGTTTTTCTTTCCTATCACACAAAAACAACAGATATCTGTACTGTTTTCCTTTAAAATGGAGAATGCCATGTTACTTCATCTGCTCCGTTGTCGGTCTTACCGTAATCCTGCCATCTTTCTGTCCACCCGGCACCAGAAAAGATTTCATCTGTCGGACATATATCTTCACACCGTCTTTCATGTACATTTCCCCATCAGAATATCCGGCATAGATAACATTAGATGCCTGATACACATATCCAACCTTACCAACCATTCCATCTGCCCAGGTAAATAAAACTTTCAACTCTGGAAGATGTTTCTCAAGCCATTTCACAAGTTGTGACAACATCTGTGATTCACTGTTTCGTGGCATTTCTTCTGTCATACACATACGCCCTATTTCTAGATAGTCCTTTGTATCCAGACTCGGAAAGATTCTCTGAATAGTATACCTCGCCTTCCCCATCCAAGAGTGACTACACCGACTAGCTCCTTCTCAAGAAAGAATCCCAGAAAATACTTATTTATCTTAGGAAGAGTATTGGAATAGTAATATTTTCTAATCATTTTCAAAGCCTCTTCTTTTGAAATCTCCTTTATACTAAATTTGTACATTTCCTCACTTCCTTACATAATAAAAGCACCTACCATTTCTGATAAATGCTTCACCTCATTTATATAATTTTTAACAGCTTACTCAAGCACTTTCCAATAACCAGTCTTTTTAGATCCAACTCTTTCTACATATCCATTCTCTTTCAGGAATGTAAGATTGTTTTCCACTGCTGTTTCACTAATTGCCAGTATTTGATGTAATTCACTTGTGGTAATATTAGGATTGTCTCTCATTTCTGTTATGATTCGTTGTTTTCTTGCATTTAATCCTTTTTATCCCAACTTTTTATCTGTGAAGCGGAATTGTCACAACGATTGAATTTTCTCTAAAAGTAAATGCTTCTTTTCCATAAGTTTCAATAATCTTAGGCACACCTCGACCTGATTTTTCACTGATATGCAACTGCAAAAAGATTTCTGATAACTTTTCGTTTGCCGGAATCGATTCTCTCAAGAAAAATCCCTCCATAGTTTGTGCCGGTGCCAATGTTCCTCTTGATAAGATTTCTATCCTGTTTGAGAATACGGATATCATTGGTTCATTTCCACTTATCCAAAGATTATGCAAAATAGCATTTATAATTGCTTCTCTAAAAGTTTTGTTATCAAACAGAGGTGTTTCTGGACGCTCCACAACTCGCTCACTCTCATCTGTCTGAATCAAATTTAATACATCTGCATATCTTAAAACGTCATCCAAAGTATAGAGCAAACAATTATTACCAAATTCTCGTACAGAGAATAAATTAGAACCTTTGGTTTCTCCTTCAAAAAGCCTTGTCGGTTGCTCCGTATCGAATCACAACCCTTCCCGCAAATCTGGAAAGAGTGCTGTTACGCATTCCCGCCGTAATCACACCACTGTCATAGGAGCCGTGTTCGCTCTCTTCCACATTCACAATGTCATCAATCAATGCGCCGCCATCATGCCAAATACACTCTCCGGCATCTGCACCATAAATGAAGCGTCCTGCATCCAGAGCATTTCCATCAAAAAACGGAAAGCGTTTCCAGATAGCACGCTTTAAGACAGCACGTTTTGATGAATCAGTAATCGCATAAATAAAGAAATACACATGGAATCTCGGTCTTGCCGGTTTCCCGTCTTTCTCTTTCATGTTGTTGCGGCTCGGAGCAATGGCAAATACTACTGTCGGCAATAAGGCTTTCAGCTTATCAGGAATCATCCAGTCCCCCGGAAGTTCGGAATAATCATTGTCACAGTCCATCACTACCACCACAGACTGCATGAAATTGGCATTGCTTCTGTAATCATTGCGGTACTCTACACAAATATGGTCCATCATCACAGCCTTCTGCAACTCTGCAGCATTCTTTGCCACTACTCTGTTTGGGTAATAACAGTTCTTCTTGTTTCTGTCTGATTTGCTGTAAAAATCAATCATTCCATTCGACTTTCCTCTTGTAAAAATGAAAAAACTCAGAGGATATAATTCCCCTCCTGAATCACGGCAAAAAAATCTGCCAGTATTTAACCTGGTAGAAAATTATTTATTATAGTTTAATCATTTATATGCGACAACTTTTCCACATCAATAAAGAATGTTCCAAGTACCATAAAATATGCAGCGTATGTCTTTGTCCGAATATTTTGTATGTCGCTCCATTCATACAAATTATCTTTATGCATATACCCATTTCTCATTTTATCAACATACTCTTCTAAATATTCAAGCACACGATTTGTCATCTTTGTTTTTCTTAGTACATCCTTTTTATTTGGTCTTATCGTTTTAAGAATATTATTCGCCATTGTAAAAACCAACTTCTGATTTTCTTTAGTTAGTGGTAACTTTTGCTTCCCGGTTTGCTCTTTTACTTCTGGTTTTGCCCAGAAAAGAAACTCATTATTTTCATCCTCACTTAACACAAGTAAAATAGAAATCAATATCTGTTCCAATGACTTTAAATATCCTGCAACAATCGCAGTTTGGTCTATCCCTCCATTTGTCATCACTTGCAAATCATAATACCATTCTGAGCTAATAAAACTTTTAGCAAAATCAGCATCACTTGTCAAAACTTCATAATTCTTTTCAAACCAAGCTTTCATATCCACTATTTCCTTTTCGTCAAAAATAGTCCTAATCTCACTTTCATAAAAACATCCCAAAAGTCTTTCTCTTATTTTTTCTTTGTGTTTGACTACGGCTTTTGCGGTAGGAATTGCAGACACTGTTATTCCTAACATCTGTTCTGCATCATAATTATATCTTCCGACACATTCTCTGAAATCCTCATAATCATCTCTGCCAAGCATTTCTAAAAATTGCTTTATTGTAATATTTTTAATTTTATGTCCATATTCATAGCTTCTGTACTTGAAACTATTAGGTGGATAAAAAACTGGCATTTTCTCTGTTGCTTCCTGCAGAACAACCACTATAAGTTGGTCTAATATGTCTATTAGTAATGCATCCGTTTTGGGCATGTAATTTGTCATGAACGATACTAAAATCCCAATTTTTCTACCTTGCATCTCCACAACTAAATCAATGTCATTTTCTTGTGAAAGAACATCTATTTTAAATCCACTCGCTTCACACAATTCCGTACATAATTTCTGACATACTCTAAGAACTTGTCCGTTACTGCATTCTGAAACTGTTTTCATTAACGGAAATTGCTTATTAGATACGCAAAACAGAGGTTTCATTGGATATGCTTCATATCCTTTTGAAAAATTCTCTATTGTATCTTCTAATAATTCCGCCATATCTGCTATTGCTGATTCATAAAGCGTCTTCATACGACACCTCCTACGTATGGAAAAAGACATATAGTATAAACCGCATGCCCAGGCAATTAACAGAACACTCTTTCAAAGAGGTTATTCTACCTTGTTTGGCTCTAACAAAACAGCCACTTTACGAGTGGCAGGAACTACTATTGAAACAATAGCAGCAACTCTTTCAAACCAGTCAAGAACGACTTCGGCCTTTTGTCTCATAGTGCTACCTCCTTTCCTGGGCAGTGCCCAAAGAATACATTCAGTAGTACCACGTCGCTAACATGCCACCCATATTATATTACAAAATCATGAGAATTTCAATTACACCACTGTTCCTATTGCATCAATCTTTTTTATAAAACAGAGTTTCATACCCATCCGCCCTAAGCTCCATTCTCCCATCAACTTGCAGACAGTTTCCAAAGATTCATCCATCCCGCATTCCACGATTATTTCATCATGCACATGCGCACAAATCTCATATTCTTTCAGCTTTCTCATGGAATAACAAAGTAAATCTCGACTGATAGCCTGAACAATATTCTCCACGAATTTGAGACCATAACTCTCAATACGCTCCCATTTCTTTGTAGCACCGACACCTTCATAAGTCACAGCTTCTCCCCCAAACTAGTTCTCTCCCATCTTTGGTTTCACATAACAGAGTCTACGTCCAGAAGGTAGTTTAATAAACAACATTCCACTCTGGTAACAGAACTGAATCCCGTGCGTTTCCGACAAAGTTCTACCTTTTACAGCAAATTTCACAGCCCTGTCTACATCCCACCAGAACCGTACAATGTTGGGATTAGACTGTCTCCACATATCCACAAGCGGCTGCAGTTCCTCTTCCTTTAATCCCATATCCAATGCTCCCATTGATTTCAGAGCACCAACAGAACCGCCATATCCTAATGCCAGTTCCGCAATCTTACCTTTCTGTCTCAAATGACTGTTCACACCATGTTTTTCAACCGGAACTCCGAACATGGCAGAAGCAGACGCACAATAAATATCTCCATTGTTACGGAATGCTTCTGTTCTCCATTCTTCTCCAGACAGCCAGGAAAGAACCCTTGCTTCTACAGCAGAAAAGTCCGCTACCACGAATTTGCAATTCTCTTTTGGAATAAATGCAGTTCTTATGAGTTCTGACAATACGTTAGGTACAGAATCATAGAGCATGGACAGAGCTTCATAATCTCCAGACTTCACAAGTGCTCTTGCCTCTTCCAAATCTGGCATATGGTTCTGTGGTAGATTCTGCAACTGAATCAATCTGCCCGCCCATCTTCCGGAACGATTGGCACCATAAAACTGGAACATTCCATGCACCCTATCATCATCACATACCACATTTTCCATAGCCTGATACTTCTTTACAGAAGATTTTGCAATCTGCTGTCGCAATGACAGCACCTCATACAGTTCTGCATCCACATCTTTCATCATCGTGGTCACAGCTTTTTTATCCAGAGAATCTGTTTCCACACCACGTTCCAAAAGCCACTCTCTCATCTGGAGCACACTGTTTGGATTCTCCAGTTTTGTGATCTCCTTCATGGCAGAAAGTAGTTCTTCCTTTGATATTGCATCAATCTGAATTGCATTCTCCACAACCTGCCAGTCCAGAGCAATGCCCCTGTCATTTATACGCTGATCCGTGTGGTACTCTTCCCATACAAAATCAGGAATCGGAAACTTATGAAGTTTCTGTTGAATAGACATTTACACTTCTACATCCCGCTTATTGTATGCTTTGAACAGTTCCCATTTTTCTGGATTATGAACCGGAAGATTTCTTGTCCGCCCACCATTGGTCTTTGTCGGCTTGCATGGTACACAGAAATAACGAATCAGGTCTTTGCCCTCTTTCAGCTTCTGTTCTTCCGGGGAAGGCTGGTAATAACGGATCATTTCCGGAAGCGCGGCGGCATGTCCGTTCTTCTCAAACATAGCAGCAGTCATGGCCCAGTTGTTTGGAAACCCCGTCTTTTCCGGATGGACGAACAGGGTTCCCTCATGCTTGTTGGTACCGATGAGAAGCTTTACTCCCTCTGCGCTGCCGCTGCGGATGGCATCAATGGGGCGTACGGGAAGCAGATCGTCCTGTATAGGGCCGGGAAGAAAGATTCCCGGGTTTTTGTACTGGTGCTTTCTGCCACATAAGTATTGCCTTTCTGCAATTCAAAGGGATTTATGGTTCTGAGCTTCTGCAGATCCCCCACGTTCCACCCCATACCTTCCAGAAACAGATCTGTATTCTCTCCGGCTGTCCTGTGGGTGGCAATACAGTTCGGCAGGGGGCTTTGTGCGATTGCCTGGCTGAACATACCTTTTACGGCGGGAGCTGCCAGCATATTGACCACAGAGGCTCCGCCGGCTGATTCTCCGGCTATGGTGATGCGGCCGGGGTCGCCGCCGAAGGCTTTTATATTTTCATGTATCCAGGTTATGGCAAGGATCTGGTCAGATACACCGCAGTTACTCTCAAAATCTTCGCAGCCGGGGTATGTGGTAAAGTCATAAAATCCCAGTACATTTAAACGATACTGAACGGAGACAAAGACAATACCTTTTTCCGCAAATGAGACACCGCTGTAAAGGGGAACGGACGCTGATCCCGTATTGTATCCGCCGCCGTGTATCCACACAAGAACCGGCAGATCCTTTCCCTCCATGGGGCGTCTTATGTTCAGGGTAAGGCAGTCTTCGCTGCCTTTTAACTGTCCTTCGTCCAGTTGGACGGCTTCTTTTCCATAGTCTCCGGCATCATAAATCCCTTGCCATGGAGCCACAGGCTGTGCTCTTTTAAAGCGCAGGCTGCCAACGGGAGGCTGTGCAAATGGGATGCCCAGATATTCCACCAGATTGTTTCTCAGATAGCCTTTTACTTTCCCGGATGTGTATTTACCACGTATTCTTTCATTGCGGTTTCCTCATGATTTCTTCCTTAAAAGTGCCACTTTTTTTCCCTGCTGCAGCTAGGTCTTCGTTACCGCCCGCTGCCTCCTGTAAGACATATGCCTTTAATCTTGGCCTGCAGTTCTTATGGGGTTCCTCGAAAAATCCGAAGTACACTTCTGCCCGGCCGCCGATCTGGTTTTTCTCTATGCCCTGCTTTTCCAGCATTCCTGTCTCGGTCAGCAGCCGGAAATTATAGATAGTCCGGACATAAGGGAGTTCTCCCGCAAGCTGCAGCAATTTACGTGTATATTCAGCCTGCATTTTTTCAAGCTTGGGATCTCCGCAGTCTGTAAAACCTGTTTCCGTTAGGATGACCTGTTTCTCTGCATCACCGTATTTGCACATGACACGGTATGCTGCGTCGTTATAATCCTTCCACAGATGGTCCGGTTCCTCAATGTGCAGGAACAGATCCGCCTCTCTTTTATCCTGGCAGGTACTCATCTGATAGGGGTGCCATGCCACCAGGTCAAAGTAATCATCCGGGTCTGTGGACCAGAATTTTCCTGACCGGATGCGGCTGTAAATCTTGTCCAGAGTCCACGCGATTCCATACATGGGCGGCAGGAAGTCCGGCAGATTTCCTCCCAGCCAGGGCGTGCTCAGCGCCGGGGAAAAGGAAACAACTTTTGCATTGGGGTTCGCTCTTCTGATGCCCTTTGCAGCAAAATACATGAGGTCAACCGCTATATCCAGCTTCTCCTCCGGGCTAAACGGCTTTGACATATCGCTGTCAAGAAATCCGTCAGGCTGCAGAAATGCATTGATGTTCCACTCGTTCCCCACCTCCCACTGGGACACCTGTGGAAACAGGGATACCATGGTAAACCAGGACTGCTCCAGCATCTCAAGTGTCTGACGGTAAAGACTGCCTTCTGTCAAATCCCGCCTTGGAACTGCATGCCCTGTATGCTGAATACATCCCTCCGGCAGAAACCACTCGTGGCTCATGCCCGTCACTTCCAGATCCAGCTCCACTGCCCTGTCCAAAAGCTCTGTATGAGCGGAAACAGCCTCCTCATCAGGTGTAAGAGGGTCCTTCAGGATCTCTGTCAGATGCATCCAGGAACGGTATGCCGTACATCCCAATGCCTTTACCAAATCCAGATATTCTGCTGCCGGTACATGGGTATCCCGCTCCCGCTGGATCAGCGGTTCCCCGATTCCGTAAAAACGTTCTGAAATCATGTGCTTTCTCCTTTGATTGTCTTGTGTTTTGATGTATTTATAATAACAGGGGATAGGGAATTTATATATTGTTATTTTGTTGTTTTTGTAATTATTTTGTTGCAATAATGGTGTTGTGCAGGGATTGGGAAAGAAGGGGAAGGAGCGTTTGGGGATGGGCGGAAAATATATCATTATCTGGTAAAATAATAAAAACCCTTTTGGCATACAGACTGCCACTTTGGTGTTACAGCCGTATGTAAAAGGGGTTAGTGTAATGATTTTATTTTTAGTTTAATTTCATCATTACGGTAATTCATCAGCGTACGATTTAATGTCTGATATATGGATACGGGGCTTGCTCTCATGTCCGTGTGGGATACAGTTTCTCCCTGTCCGTACTGCCGCTGAGTTTGTTTTTGGCGATTTCATGCCTCTACCTATTAAGGGAGGAAAATCCCCGGCTTAATAGGTTGAATTTTTTTAGAAATCTATAATCTGAAGATGGTATAGTTAACCGAAAATACG
>ENA-OQCB01000790-OQCB01000790.1-human-gut-metagenome-genome-assembly--contig:-NODE-790-length-13887-cov-7.040334_pt1 | contig 13887 bp, 14 predicted proteins | sample MGYA00242493_ERZ504568 | MGnify/ENA primary metagenome ERZ504568 (study PRJEB26092, sample SAMD00036229) | human gut metagenome | host: Homo sapiens | study: EMG produced TPA metagenomics assembly of...
TATTCGGTTCTATTCCCCAAACGGCTTTTATACTTCCTTTTTTTCTTAGTAGGATTTTTGTACCGTTATTTTTTTATATAGTTGATATTCAATTACAAAACTCCTCTCATATGAATTCCACATGAACAGCGTGGTCAGACAGCTGCTGGAGCAAAAGACGGATGTGGTCATGGTTGATACGGGTGATTCCTATGAAGGTATCTGCGGTTACTATAAAGGTACTTACATATCCTATTCCAAGGAGAAGCCTATCTCCATGAATCCTTTCAAGGTAACAAAGGAAGAGTATGACTTGAACTTCGGGGAAAAGAAGAACTTCTTGAAGTCTTTGATATTCCTGATATTCAAAGGCAACGACTTTCCAAGTAAGATTGAGGACATGCTCATCAACCAGACCATCGTGGAATACTACGAAGCCTACTTCCAACCCTTTACCAAGTTCACCGAAAAGGAACGTGAAGGGTTGAGACAAAAGCTGTTGGTTGCCTCCAAGATGGAAGAAGACTACGACAAGTTCTCCCACAGCATGGAAGACATTGATGCCCAAATCAGAGAAGCCGAAATGGACAAGCAGGCGGAAAGCAAGGCACTCATGCTTCCGGCAGAAGCCCGGCGACTCAAGTTGCTTCGCCAATGCCGTTCGCTCTATGCCCTTGCCCAGGATGAAGCTGCCAGCAAAGGTGAAAAGGAACGTGCCCTGCAGATTATCGAGAACTACAAGAAGGAACTCTACAACAACTCCATGCTTATCAAGATAGACAAGCAGATAGACCACATCGAGGAACAGAAACGCAGACTAAAAGTCCGGGAACTGTCCTTCAATTCCTACTATGAGTTTGCACTGGAACGCATACCGCAAATCGTGGCACAGGAGAAGATTCAGTTCAACATCCGGGACTTCGCAGCTATCCTGAAGCAGTTCTACCGGGGCGGCGAACTGGAAATGACCCTGAACTCCGATTTGGATGTGAACCTCTTCGATGAGCAGTTCATTGTCTTCGAGATTGACAAGATTAAAGATGACCCCGTGCTTTTCCCGATAGTTGTCTTGATTATCATGGACGTGTTCCTGCAGAAGATGCGCATCAAGAAAGGACGTAAGGCACTCATCATCGAGGAAGCGTGGAAGGCGATTGCTTCGCCCACCATGGCGGAATACATCAAGTACCTTTATAAGACCGTCCGCAAGTTTCATGGCATAGCAGGTGTCGTTACCCAGGAGTTGAATGACGTGATAGATTCGCCCATCGTGAAGGAAGCCATCATCAACAATTCTGATGTGAAGATACTGCTCGACCAGACCAAGTTCAAGGACCGCTACGAGGACATTGCCGCCATCCTGGGACTGATCCCCATCCAGCGGAAGCAGATTTTTACCATCAAATGCCCTGAACAACCGGGAAGGACGCAGCTACTTCAAGGAGGTGTGGATATGCCGGGGACAAAACTCGGATGTGTACGGTGTGGAGGAAGCACCGGAATGCTACTGGGCCTACACCACCGAACGCACGGAGAAGGAAGCCCTCAAACTCTATCTGGCCCACTACGGAACCATGCAGGAAGCCATCACACACATTGAGGCAGACCGCAAGCGGGACGGCGGGCATAAGTACCTGGAATTTGCCAGAAAAGTCAATCAACATCAAAAAGTCATGTCATTATGGTCAAGTTAAGATTCCTGTTGATGGCGGTACTGATGCTTGTCGCTTCAACGCAAATGTATGCCGGATGGCGGGTTGTGGTCGACAAGAACTGCATCAAAATCGTATCGTCCAACCTTGCCGCCCAGAAACTCATCGAGGAACAGCACAATGCCCGGCTGGACACCATCGCTGCCAAGCAGCAGAAGGTGGAACTCTATTCGGTCAGCATGGCCACGATGAAGGAACTCTACAAACTGTCAATGCAGAACATCTCCGGTTTCGGCACGGAGAGCCTGTACTACAAAGAAATCGGCAGCTGTGCCTTCGACATCATCCGGAATGTACCGGAACTGATAAAGACGGTCAGCAAGGCGAAGTTCACCAACCAGCTCTACTGCCTGACGGAATTGGGAGGGTTGGTGATGGAAACACAGCAGCTGGTGGGCAACTTCGTAAACATCGTGAACAATGCGAGGATTCCCAATCCGCTCAAGGGAGAAGGCACTGCCGAGAAGAAGAGCGACGGCTACAACATGCTCGACCGCTACGAACGGATGTCGCTGGCCAACTCCATCTACACCCACCTGAATGAGATCCGCTACAAGGTGGACGGCATGATGCTCATGGCACAGTATGCCACGCTGAATGACCTCTGCTTTGCCATCGACCCCGAGGGATGGGCCAACATTGTCACCATGAAAAACCATGTGGACGGACTGGTATCGGACTGGAACGGACTGGTGGCTGCTAACTAAAAGATGAAAAAGCTATGGAACACTGGAAAAAGAAATTGGGCGCATTGTGTTTGATGCTATCTGTCATGACCTCAAACATAAGCTATGCAGTCGTCATCCCCAAGGACTTGCCCACCATTGAAGCCCTGATAGCCCTGCACAAGTGCATCAAGAAGGACGAGGACCAGGCACTGGGCAGAGTGGCCACCAGCTTCGGGGAACAGTCGCTGGTGACGAAAGGCGCCAACAAGTTCAACGAGGTGCGGACCACGCTGAACACCAAGATGAGCAATGCCCATTCCTACCTGGTACTGGCAGGAGCCATTTCCTCCACCGCCAACTCGCTCTACATGTTGGTAAAGGAATACAAGGACTTTACCTCCAACACTTTCAAGCATGTCAAGAAGAAGCCCTTTGTGGGATGGTATTATGCCGATGCCAACGTGGCGATAGCCCGGGAAGTGCAGCACTGCTACAAGCTCTACGCTTCCGTGGCCGCTTCGGGCATCAACCTGATGAAGGCCTCCATGGACGAGAAGCTGAACCTGGTGATGACGCTCAAAGCCACCATCGACAAGGTACGCTACATCGTGGACAATGCGAACCTCTACTGCTTTCTCATCACCGACTGCGGCTGGAAGCCCGACTACATCTGGGAAATACTCAACTCCAACGTGAAGGACGAGATAGCAAACCGTGTCATCAATCAATGGAACAAAGGATATGTCAGCTAAAGCAATCATCACAGGCATCATCGTACTGATGCTGCTGGGGTGTCCCTACAGCGGACATGCCCAGCGAAAGGCCAACGATAAGGAGAAACAGCGGCAGTGGCGCTCCATGGAGAACGGCCCCTGGGATTTCGCACCGGACTGGTACTACTTCCTGTTGCACAAGAAATACTCGGGTGCGGAAATGTACTGGAAGTGGGCAGGATTCCAATCCGGCTTCCGGGTGCGCTTCAAGGAGCACAAGTCCAACGTGAAACGTATCATGCCCACCCGGGTAACGGCGGAAGAGACCCAGCGGCAGAAAATCAAAAAGGTGGAGGAAGAGCGGCAGAAGATGGAGGAACTCTATCAGGAGGAACTGCTCCGCGAGGCAGACCGCAACGTGGATCTGATGTTCCCTTCCTATAAGGACGAGTTCAACCGGATGCAGGACTGCATCACCGACGGACTGCTCTACTGCATGCAGAAAAGCAAGGGCAAGCTCCAGTACCAGGTGGACGAACTGAGCCGTCAGAATGAAATACTCTGTGCCGACATCGCCTACATCCACAAGATGGGAGTCGGTTACGGACTGGAGAATGCCAAGCGGCAGAAGGCTTACGAGGAAGCCCGGCAAAAGATGGAGGAACTGGTCAAACGGACCGCCAACCTCTGTGCGGTGGCTTCCACGCACTATTAAAAGGATTATGTAACAAAAATAGAAATGAAATATGAATCTACTGTTAGTACCATTAACCATCGGATTGCCTGCCATTGACGAGAGTCTGGACAAGTTGCTGGTCGCCATGGAGACCTTTCCCAATGTGGCGGTGCTGGGTGATGCCGTCGGACTGGCACGCATTATCGGCTTGCTGCTGGCGCTCTGTGTAGGCTCCTACGAATGCTGGATGATGATGCTCGGACGGCGCGGCATGGACGTGATGAAACTCCTGCGCATCATCGGCATTTCCATCTGTATCTCTTCTTCCTCGTGGATCTGTCAGGCTCTGCAGGTTCCCGGCAAAGGACTGGAAACCGCTACCAAGGCCATGGCAAAAGCCAAGAACAAGGAAGTGGCCGCTTTCGAACTGAAGGTGGCACAGAAACAGAGTGAATACCTCGACCGCCTGCGGGAGGTGCAGGACTCCATTTCCACCGCCCAGCAGGTAGCCGCCATCGGACAGGATGCTGCCTGGTGGGACAAGCTCATCTACAACGTGGAGAATCTGGGCAACACCATCAATAACTATGCGCAGCGGGCAGCGGTGGCGGCTGAAACCAAGATGAGCGAATGGATCAACGATGTCATACGCTTTGTGGGGGAACTGATATTCCAGATGTCCTACTACGGCATTCTGGTGGCGCAGCGCATCTTCATGGCCATCATGATGATTTTCTGTCCCATCATGTTCGCCCTGTCCCTGGCTCCGCCCTGGAACTCGGCCTGGAGCCAGTGGATGTCGAAATTCCTTTCCCTCTCGTTGTGGGGCTTCGTTACCTATATGTGCATCTACTACATCGACTTCATCCTGCTTTATAACTTGCAGCAGGATTTGATTGCCTACAACCACCTGCTTCACGGTTCGGTAAACTCCTGGGAACAGATTGGCGCACTGGGACTGCAGGGCATCGGTTCCAACTGCATGTATGCCATGGGGATGCTGGTGGGTACCTATATCATCCGCTTTGTGCCCGAAGTGGCTTCGTGGCTCATTCCAGGCGGTGTCAGCTCCGGTGCAGGTTCAGCAGCCGGCAGTACCGTGATGGGCATGACAGCGATGGCAGGAGGTATGGCAGGAAGTGTGGTCGGCTCTGCAGCCAGCGGTGCCGCTTCTCTGGTCAGACCGGGCAAATCCAAGAACAGTAACAACAAGAAGTAATCACTCAAACCATTCCCTATGCTTATAGAATCCTTAGCACAGAAAACGAAACTCGCCCTGATGACGGTGCTGGCCACGATAGGTGGCTGCACCCTCATCTGCGGGTTCACCGTCTGGTGCTGCATCTCGCTCGTGACAAAAGAACGGGAGCAGATTTACATACTGGACGGTGACATTCCCTTCCTGGCACAGCGTGCCCAACTGGAAGCGAACTTCACGATGGAAGCCAAGGCGCATATCCAGCTCTTCCATCAGTATTTCTTCAACCTGCCTCCCGACAACGATTACATCAAGTGGACAGTCGGCAAGGCGATGTACATGGCGGACGGTACCGCCCTCAAGCAGAAGCAGGCATTGGACGAGAACGGATTCTACTCCGACATCATCTCCTCTTCGGCGGTGTGTACCATCATGTGTGATTCCATTCAGTTCGATGAACATGAACGGAAGTTCACCTACTACGGAACACAGCTCATCAAGCGCCGTACCCGGGATTTGAAACGCTCCATGGTCACTACAGGCTACATCGAATCAGTCCCCCGTACCCGGAACAATCCGCACGGTCTGATGATCACGAACTGGAGGACACTGGAGAACAAGGACCTCGATTACTGAAAAATAACCGGATAATAAATTCAAAATCATTGCATACATGAAATCATTCAGAAAGACACTTCAGGAAAGCAGGCTCAAGACGCATCACTTGATACGCTCCTGGCTGCAACCCAAACTGGGAGCCGTTGGCACCAGATACCGCCTGGCAGGACGCATCCGTTTGGCTAACATCTGGGCAAGGAAGCATCCCAGACGCACCTTTGCCTATGTCACCGGTTCGCTGTTTTTCCTGCTGGCAAGCAGCGTGGCAATCGACAGCATGACCTTGTCAGACAAGCGTGAGCCGGATGTCAGCAGCATTGCCCAGTTGGAACCCATCTTTGCCGGGTTCCGTACCATTCAGGCCAACAAGAGCGTACATCGTACCACACTGACGGAGTTGACCCAGGAAGGGCAACTGCTTCGGGAGGAACTGGACTCGCTCATTGCGATACCGCGTAAAAGTCATCAGGATTCCATCCACATCGTACAAAGTTACAACCGGCTGGAATCCATCGTCAAATCACTTCAAAACAATGACCATCCATGATTAGAAAAATCAATTTCAAACAGCCCAAGTACGTCTTCCCGCTGGTGGTGTTCATTCCCCTGTGTGCGCTGGTGTACTTCGTGATGCAGACATTCGGGGGCGGCGAAGATGCCCAGCAGACGGTTGCCACCGACCGCATCAATACGCAACTGCCGCAGGCCAACGCGGAGGAAGCCGGAGACAAGATGTATGAGATGTCGCGCCGTTTCGGGGACGAGGATGCCTTTACCGCCGTCGGTGCCATCGGAGAAGAACAGAAGAAAGCCGAAGAACTGGAGCACGGCTACAGCGAGGAGGAACTCAACAAGCTGGATGCTGCGGAAGCGGAACGCATCCGTCAGCAACAGGAAATGGAGGAACTGGAAAGGTCGTTGGCCGAGTCCAGAAGACACATCAACTCCTTTGCCTACGGGGATAATGCTCCTTCAGGAAATAGGTCAAACAATGGAAGCAGGACCGCTACTTCTACAACTACCGATGGCTATACCTCACAGGATGACTTCGCTAAAGACCTGGAAGAAATCCAACGCAGAAGTTACGAACGTCAGAAGACCATTGAAAGCGGTTTGGGTATCGGCCGCTTTGACCGGGATGAACAAGCAGAGAAGCTACGGAAGGATTCCATAGCAAGAGTCCGTCAGGCTGAGAAGGAACGCAACCGCCCCAAACTTGTCATCAAGTCCGGTGATACCAATGCGGAGAAGTTCCATACAGTGACTTCTCCTGATGATGTAGCTGAAGCCAAGCTTATTCGGGCGATGATTGACCAAACTACCAAAGCTAAGGAAGGTACTCGTTTACGCTTCAAACTTTTGGATGATATTACTGTCAGCAATACCAAATTGAAGAAAGGCACCTACCTGTATGGGACAGTGACAGGATTCGGACAGCAGCGTGTGAAGGCTACCATTACCAGCATTCTGGTCGGTGATAAGTTCATCAACGTGAAGCTTTCTGTGTTCGACAATGACGGTATGGAAGGGTTCTATGTACCGGAATCTTCCTTCCGTGAGTTTGTAAAGGATGCCAGCTCCAGTGCCGTGCAACAGAACATCAGTTTTGAATCGGAAGATGGCTATGGCTCCGGTATCTCAGGTGAAGCCCTGGCACTGCAAGCCTTGTAAAATGTCTATAATTCAGCTTCTTCAGCTATTTCATCCAATATCCGCAAGAACAAGGCGAAAATCAAGTACAACACGATTGTTTACCTGATTAACTCGGAGGAAGCAAGGTAAAAGGTCAAGAATGAAAATAGGTAAACTATATTACTAATCACAAAGTAAGTAAAGTTACAAGTAATAGAGTAAGCAAGATTACAAATAATAAAGTAAGCAATTCAACCAATCAGTAAATCATAAAAATTACCCAATATGAAAGCGAAATTATTTTTACTCTTCTTCGGTCTTCTCGGTTTTGTTGTACAGGCTGCAGCCAAGGAGAAGATCTACGTGAACAGTGAGGTCACCACCCACATCGTCATGCCCGAAAACATCAAGCTGGTGGACATCTCCACGACCAAGATTATGGGCAACCAGTGTGCCGACAACATGGTACGCATCAAGCCTTATCTGGAACAGGATTCCATCAAGACCTCCTTTGACGAGAATGAGTTGCTGGGCACCATCACCCTGATTGGAGAGCGCCATATCGCTCAGTATGATGTGGTTTATACCCATTATCCCAGTATGGCAGCCTCCATCTTTGAGGTAGCTTACAGCGATATCCAGTCCTATATCAACCCTGAGGTATCGATGCCCAAGGCCGAAATGGTGCGCTATGCGTGGGCGGTGTATGGCAGCAAGCGCAAGTACAATCAGGTGGTGTCGAATGCCCACGGCATGAAGGCCATCGTCAACAACATCTATACCATCGGTGACTACTTCTTTATTGATTATTCCTTACAGAACAAGACGAAGATTGCCTACGACATTGAGGAACTTCGCGTGAAGCTGACGGACAAGAAAGAGACGAAAGCCACCAACTCGCAGACCATTGAACTGACACCGGTTTATTCGTTGAATCCGGTCAAGAAGTTCAAGAAGAATTACCGCAATGTGCTGGTGATTGAGAAGCTGACCTTCCCGGATGAAAAGGTGCTCTGTCTGGAAATCTCAGAGAACCAAATCAGTGGCCGTGTCATTGCGCTCACCATTGAATACGAAGATATCCTCAATGCCGATGGCTTTGATTCGGACATTTTGAAGAACTCTTCGTGCTATCCATACTATTACATTTACCACTAAATCCGACCCTATATGAAGAAGATTTTAATGATCATCTGTTGTGCGTTTGCCGTTCTTTCGGCATCCGCACAGGACAAGAAACTCACGCTGAATGCAGGTTTCCTATTCCCGAACACCTTGAATGCGATGATTGGATACGAACATCCGTTGAGCTATGGCAATGCCGTGGAAATCTACGGCGAAGTGGGGAATCATTGGCAGGAACCCACCTGCTGCCGGTTCTGGAAGGGTTACTACTGGGATGGCGGATTGGTCTATAAGCAGCGACTGGCACGTTACAAGAACGGTATGTTGCGCTTCCGTTTCGGTCCTCAGTTCGGAGCCACTCAGAAGAAGTTCTTCCTCGGTGTGGAAGCCGGCTTTGAATACAGCTATGTCTTTCAGAACGGCTGGGAGTTCTCGCTGATCCAGAAGAACAACGTCAACTTCCTACATGGAGATACCTTTCGTAACGGACTCTTACTGGGTGTAAAGATTCCTTTTTAGTTTTCACTCAATCTGATGGTTTATGGCATTCGAAGAAACCCGGGAACAGCAGCAGATGTACAACTATTTCCGCAGTTGCATCTATATTTTTCTCATCATCGAGATTGTGATGAATCTTCCCATTACGGCGGATAACCGTGTCACGCAGTTTATACTGGATATTCTGGCCCGATTCAAGGTGTTCAATTCCGTGTCGGGCTGCAAGGTGGCTGAACTGATCTGCATCTGTGTGGTCTGCATCGGCACCAAGGCAAAGAAGGCATTGAAGTTCAATGTCAAGACGATGGTCATCTATCCGGTGCTGGCCGGATTGACGTTAGTCGGCATGTGCTTTATCTTTCACGGCATGAATATCGGCATGAGCTGGTTCGGCTTCCCGGCCAACCGCATCCTCTATGCCCTTTGCTCGGTGGCAGGTACCATGCTGGTGCATCAGGGACTGGACGGCATCGCCAAGTATTACAACTACAAGGTGGGTGAAGACCGCTTCAACTTCGAGAATGAATCGTTCCAGCAGTCAGAAGATTTGGTAGCCAATGACTATTCGGTGAACATCCCGATGATTTACTACTGGAAGCAGAAGATGCACAAGGGCTGGATCAATATTATCAATCCCTTCCGTGGGACGATTGTACTGGGTACACCGGGTTCGGGTAAGTCCTTCGGCATCATCGATCCCTTCATCCGTCAGCACGCTGCCAAGGGGTTCTCTATGATGGTGTATGACTTTAAGTTTCCAACATTGGCCAAGACGCTATTCTATCAGTATTGCAAGAATATGAAACTGAAAAAACTGCCTGAAAACTGCGGATTTAGAATCGTGAACTTCACCGATGTGGAATACTCCAATCGTATCAATCCGATTCAGCGCAAATATATTCCTGACCTGTCGGCAGCATCTGAAACGGCAGCTACCTTGCTGGCTTCCCTGAACAAGGGAGGCGGTGAAAAGAAAGGCGGTTCGGAAGCGTTTTTTACCAACTCGGCAGAGAACTTTCTGGCGGCCATCATCTACTTCTTTGTCAATTTTCATCCGGTCGGATTCAAGAACGGCAAGAAACTAAAACGCTATATCTCGCTGGCGAAAGAACCGGAAGAAAACAAAGAGGAGAACGCATTTAATCAATCCAATGAGCAGCAACCTGTGGATGCTTCCAAAGAGCAGTCTGAATCACAGCAACAATCCGAATCCGAGGAACAGACAATGTCCAAGGAGCAGACCAACTCCAAGGAGGAGTTACCGGAGGGAAATAAATTCGAGCTAGTGATACGCAACTGGGACGATTACCAGGCAATCGATGCCAAGAACAATGTCATCCTGGACTTTGTGGATGAGAACGGAAACGATGTGTCAACGGATGAAGACCGGATGTTTGTGGATTTGAACGGCTTCTCCTACAAAGACCGAACGGGTAAGCTGGTGAAGATAGAGCGGTGCTGGTATGAGGATGAAAATGGTCAGGAGGTAGAGCCGGACACCATCACCGGGGAGTATTCGGACATGCCGCATGTACTTTCTTTTTTGGGAAGACCCTACGACCAGGTGTTCAACATTCTGATGCAGGACGACAAGATTGCTTCCCTCATGGCTCCCTTCAAGAGTGCCTATGACAACAAGGCGAACGACCAGCTGGAAGGTATGGTGGGTACCCTTCGTGTGAATGCCGCCCGACTGGTATCTCCGGAAGCCTACTGGGTGTTTACGGGAGATGATTTCGACTTGAAGATTTCGGACAAGGCCAATCCGAGTTACCTGGTGATTGCCAACGACCCGGAAAAGGAACAGGTCATCGGTTCATTGAATGCACTGGTGCTGAACAGACTCATTACCCGTGTAAACTCTAAAGGCAACATTCCGGTGAGCATCATCGTAGATGAGTTGCCCACACTCTACTTCCACAAGATAGACCGCTTGATTGGTACGGCTCGCTCCAACAAGGTGGCGGTGACCCTGGGATTTCAGGAGTTGCCGCAGCTGGAAGCGGACTACGGCAAGGTGGGGATGCAGAAGATTATAACGACCTGCGGTAACATCTTCATGGGTGCTGCCCGTAACAAGGAAACCCTGGAATGGGCGCAGAATGATGTGTTCGGCAAGGCGAAGCAGACTTCCCGGTCCATTTCTATCAACGACAACAAGGTATCGACTACCATCTCCGAGAAGATGGACTACCTGGTGCCTGCCGCCAAGATTGCGGATATGGCGACCGGTTGGCTGGCGGGTCAGGCTGCCCGTGACTTCACGGCTACGGATGAGCGGATGCTGAACCATTTCGACATCGAACAGTCGGAAGAGTTCAAGACCACGAAGTACTTCTGCAAGACGCACTTCGATATGAAGAAAATTAAGGACGAGGAGGAGCACTATGTGTCGCTGCCGAAAATCTACGAGTTCAAGAATGACCGCGAGAAGGAAATCATGCTGAACCGCAACTTCAAACGGGTGAACGATGAAGTGGAGAAAATGGTCAAGGAACTGCTGGGTATGGCATAAATGATTAGTATAATGGCATCCTTACAATCTGCATCTGAACATTCAATCTTATTACCTTCATTGAGTGGTAGTGCACTGAAGGTCATCGCCCTTGTTTCAATGGTGACAGACCACTGTGCCTACTACTTAATGGAACACGGCACGCTCCTTTACGAGGTTATGCGCTGCTTCGGGCGCATCGCTTTTCCGGTGTTCGCCTTCCTCATAGCAGAGGGCTTCCGGCATACCCGAAACCGGATGAAGTACTTCCTGCAGCTGCTCGGGTTTGCTGTAGTCAGTGAAGTGCCTTGGTACTTGCTGAACGGAGCGGACGGAGCGCACAATGTGCTCTTCACACTGGCACTGGGTGTAATGGCACTGGCAACTTTTGAAACATTAAAAAAGGATGGTATCCTCTGTGGGGCTGTCATCCTTTCTATAGCTGGTTTCGCCACTTGGTTGGGTGTGGATTATGAGTGGCGAGGGATTCTGATGATGGTGGTGTTCTACCTGCTGGGGAATGTCAGTAATCCTTCTTTTCCCTCGGGTAGAAAGGCGCAGCTATTTTGTGCCTTTCCGCTGATGATGCACTATGGGATAGTCGGCGCTTTGCTGGTTTGCTTAACAATTGCTTGCTATGATGGAACGCGTGGGTTCATCCATGGCAAGGTGGCAAAGTATGGGTTCTATGCGTTCTATCCGATGCATTTACTCTTGATACAGTTGCTAAAGTTTCTATTTCTCTATTTGTACTGTTGATTTCTCTTTCCTTAGTTCCTTATTGATAGTAGGAATAATACACTCGTTCAGCATATGTTTCAACTCATCACTGTCCTTGGCATATTGCCCGGATATGTAGTAAACTTCTTTAATGGCTGTATTTCTAAACTCTTTAATAGTGTTTCCTTCAGGAATCAGTTTTTCTTTCTGCCAGTAGTTAAGTACTAAATCAACCATCGCTGTGCGAAGTAGTTTTCTAGTGTCTGCGGACAGTTTCTTAAAAGATAGTTGTTCCACCATCCTAGTCTCACCGGGGATGAGAGGACAGTCGTTAACTGTATCGTATTGGAAGCCATATTGCATATAATTCTCCCACATACCAAAACTCTTTTCCACTTCCATATAGGCAACTCCTTGATTATTCTTATGATGTTTTTTCTTTGCCATAATATTTTCTTCTATGCTGTTTTTGAATCTGTATACTCTTAATGACTTTTGTTGTAAGTATTTCAACTCTCACATTCGTTATAAAACATTTTCAATAACGTCTGATGATTTATAACCATTTTTTAACAATTGCCTCTGTGTAATCCCAAAGTTCCTTTGTTTTGCTATGCTGTGTGTACCGGTTAGATAGCGTACAAGGATGACAACTGGCTTGAAGGGTACCTGTACAAGAATCAGCTTCAACATCCAGCAGCAAGTGGATGGCAGTAGCTGCTCCCTGGCGGGGGATCGGATAAAAGGACGGAAGAAAAGATCGGTCAACGGATCAAACCATTGATGCATGGTAATCATATTGGTAGATACGACACCGGGATCTGCAGCATTTACTCGGATTCCTCGTTCTTGTAAGCGGTGAGCCAAATCGAAGGTAAACAAGGTGAGTGCTAACTTTGTGTTGCTATATACGGGAATGCGCCAAAATCGGCCTTTTTTCCCTTGGGTGAAAAAATCGGGGAAGTCCAGGCGCCCGATGGCGTAGGTACACGATACCATGTTGACAATGCGGCTTCCTTTCTTCATGCAGGAAAGCAATTTCCGCGTTAGTAGATAAGGAGCGACATAGTTTACACTAACTGTTTGTTCTAGTCCGTCTTCAGTCAGATGACGTCCTGTTTCCAGTGTACCTGCATTGTTCATCAGTAGAGCGATGCATTCCTGTCGTGTTAACAGTTGTTCGGCAGCTTGAGCCACCGATTTAAGTGAGGAAAAATCGGCTTCCAACACTTCAATGGCAGTGTTACCTGTCTCATCTATTAAGATTTGGCGTGCTTTTTCCGCTTCGTTCCGGTGGTGACACATCATTATCACCCGAAAACCGGCCTTAGCTACATATCGAGTGATTTCCATGCCCATTCCTCCGTCAGCTCCCGTAATCACTGCCAATTTTCCGTGGCCTTTCTGATGACTTTTCGGTTGAATACAATTTTTCATCTTTTAATCCTTGTGTTATTCGATTTGTTTTTTTCTGATCGGGCTTCGATTCTTTCAATTTCCCTCTGCAGGCAAGGAGGAAGTATTTCAGACAGGTGCTGGTGACAGGCCATATCAATGGAGTACATCCGGGCAATGCAGTAGCTGCTATGTTTGCATGCTGAGCGAGCATCTTCCTCCTTTCGCATACGGTTTACAAAATCGGGTTCGTTCAAGAGTGAAGTGCACCCCAAAAGTTAGACAAAAAACTTTTGGGGTGCATTCTTTATGAAATACACTTTTGAAAAAAACTCAATATAGTGAGCAGGGTAAAAGCCGGTTGTCCAATTAGACAGTTGGCAAAAGAAAACAACCTACACGAGAATAAAATTCTCGATTGGGTACGTTTATATGATAGATACGGGGTTGATATCCTAA
>ENA-OQCB01000792-OQCB01000792.1-human-gut-metagenome-genome-assembly--contig:-NODE-792-length-13876-cov-30.935850_pt1 | contig 13876 bp, 9 predicted proteins | sample MGYA00242493_ERZ504568 | MGnify/ENA primary metagenome ERZ504568 (study PRJEB26092, sample SAMD00036229) | human gut metagenome | host: Homo sapiens | study: EMG produced TPA metagenomics assembly of...
TACGCCTTGGGCATAGAAAATACCTGTAGGTAAACGCAAGATAGTATGCAAATTAAAATCCTGCAATAAGCGTTTACGAATAGTCTCACCTGCTCCAGCCTCAAAGAGAACATTATCAGGAAGTACAACTGCTGCACGTCCTCCCGTTTTGAGCATAAGCATCATGTGCTGGAGGAAATTTAACTGGTTATTCTTGGTCTCTACATAAAAATCCGGGCGGTTAATATCCACCGATCCAGCCGGACGAGTTCCAAAAGGAGGATTGGCAAGAATCACATCTACAAGAGTTGACGGTTCTTTTTCCAAAGAATCCTCACAAACAATCGGACTACGGTCTGTACCAATACCATGCAAATAAAGATTCATGGAAGCAAGCGTCACCACTAAAGGCGTATTATCCACACCATGCAAAGCTTTGTCACGCAAGAAATCACGTTTTTCTTTACTTGCTGACTGACCTTTCATATAATCGTAAGCTGTAAGCAAGAATCCACCCGTTCCACAAGCCGGGTCACAAACCGTTTCCCCCATTTGCGGATTGATACAATCTACCATTGCCTGAATAAGTGGACGAGGAGTAAAATACTGTCCTGCCCCGCTTTTCTTGTCTTGTCCATTCTTTTCAAGAATGCTTTCGTAGATAGCTCCTTTCACATCACCGTCCATAATGAGCCATTGCTCCTCATCAATCATAGTGATGACCTTTTTCAGATAAACAGGCTTGTCTATCTTGTTTTGCGCCTTCGTATAAATCGTACCTATCAGATTATCCTGCTCACTAAGCAATTTAAGGGTCTCTTCATATTGTTTTACCAAATCCAAGCCATCAAGTACTATCAAATCTGCCCACTGATAACCAGTTGGAATAGCCGACTCTTCTCCAAACATTTCTACATTTTCGGCATCCATCTTCAAGAATAAAAGATAGGTCAGTTGGGTAATATAATCAGTGAATCCAATTCCTTGTCCGGCAAGAGTGGTTGCCAGATTCCATACTTTTTTGGTGAGCGATTGCTCTGTTGTATTATTTGTTGCCATTTCTTTATGCTGCTTTTCTTAAAACTACAAATGTGTAAAGGGAATGAAGTGCCTCGTCTGCCTTCTGCATATTGCCAAACGCTCTAATCATTTGGGCTGCATGGGTAGCATCATCTTCACGAATATCTCTGATAGTACAAGCTCCGTTAGAAGCGATGTAATCCACAATACGACTGATAACCTCTCGCTGTTTGTCAGTTATTTCACGCTGGGTTTGTCCTAACCAAAGATTGAAAAACTGTTTAGAGGTAGTAACTACACTATCCAATCGTTCGATTTGGTGGAAAGCAAAGCGCACAAGTTGTATGATATTGGTCAATGCATCGCTTTCTTCTTTGGTAATGGAACGCCTTACCACTTTAGGGTTAACTATGGCATAAGAGTTCCAGAGTTGTTTGGATGTAAAATGATTGTTTGCCATTTTAAGTCTGTTCTCCAAATCCTTTAGCATCGAATAGGTTATAGGCTCTCCCTCATTGTTGTAAATGATGCGCAGTGCCTCTATTTCGTCATAGTACTTTTTACAAAAATCTTCAAAAGCCTCTGTCGTATTTTTTGCTTCCTCAATGGAGAACCCTTTGGAGATAAGCGTATCTTCACCCGGCATCAATGTATTGACGAATCCGGCTGCAAGTATAAGAAGGTATTTCCGAGCATCTGCATGATTGGCAAGCGGAGCGACTAGCCCCTTACGTTCATTGTTAGGCTCATCAGTGATTACAAACGGTGGAAGAATGCCTTTCTCCAGTGCATCGTATATTCTGGCAGAAAGTTCCTTCATGTCATCATGAGACAAACGGACAAACTCTTTCCGTTGCGGATCATCCGCCTTGTTGTATATTCGGGCAAGCGTTGCAGCAAGCCGTTTGAGATACTCGTCAGGAATATAGCCATGACTAATACGTTCTAATAGCTCCTTTAGAGTAATCGTCTTTGTTGTAGGAGCATCATCTATAGGTGCCACTGTTTGCGCATGTTCCGTCACGCCTACCGCATCAACCAAATAAAAACAATCCTTGCTGAATGCGTTCGGGGTAACATTGCGAAGTTGCTCATCACCAATAGTACGTACTCCACGCCCTTTCATCTGAATATACAAAGGCAATGACTCCACATCACGCATGAACATCACCACTTCCAGCGGCTTTACATCTGTTCCGGTGGCAACCAACGTACAGGTGACAGCAATACGGAAATCCTTGTCGTTACGGAATTGGCGTATCAGTTCGTTACTGTCGCCTGCCGAATAGGTAATTTTCTGAACAAAGCGGTCATCAGTCCGTCCAAACACCTCTTTAGCTATTTGTACGATATTTGTAGCATGAGCTTCATTGAGAGCAAAAATCAATGTTTTGGGCAAAAAGTCCATATTTGGTTCACGTTGCGGGTCATTAAACAATTCCGTATAAACCACATCCCGATAGGTCGAAAGGACTAACTTTATCTGTGCCGGATTGATAATACTCCGATTAAGTTCTTTATTTGTATAGATTTTGGTTTCCTTACTACTTACAATCTTAACCTCACCTGTATATCTTGTTTCTTCTTTAAATTTCTCACCCTCTAATATAGCCCCACCCGTTTCTGTGACTTGCGTTTTTATTCTATATACCCGACAATCCACATTCACGCCATCAACAATACTCTTTTCCAATGTGTAGTTAACAATGCAGTTATTATTGAAGAATGCCATTGTTTCAGGGATAGGAGTTGCGGTCAGACCAACCAATCTTGCCGTATCGAAATACTCCAGCACCTTGCGCCAGTTCCCATAAATGGAGCGATGGCACTCGTCTATGATAATCATATCAAAGTAGTCGTGCGGTAAGTTGGGATTAGGAGGCAAGGTTACTTCCTCTATAGGTTCATTCTCGTCATCATCATTATCCTCAATAGTTTCTCCTTTCAAGAATGAGAATAGACGTTGTATTGTAGAAATAACGACATTGCTATCAGAAGGAATAGAAGACGAGCGAAGGCGATTGACCGTAAAGATAGTATTGAAAGCCTCCCCGTTCTCTGTCAGACGGAAGGTCCCAAATTCTCCTTCTGCTTGTTTTCCAAGATTATTTCGGTCTACAAGAAACAACACTCTACGCATTGGTGTATAAGAAAGCATCCGGTAGGCAGCAAGACAAGCAGTATATGTTTTACCCACACCGGTGGCAAGAACCATCAACGCCCGATTTTGCCCGGCACGGAAACTCTTTTCAAGTTCTGTCACTGCCTCATATTGGCAATCACGCAGCCCTTTCTTTTTCAATGTAGGAAGTCCGGCAAATGCATCTTCAATTCCCAGCCTCTTTACCAATTCATGTGGTGTAGGGATATTCATGATCTGCCTGAAACAAGAATCTTGTTCACGAAAATCACAGCAATATAGTTCCTTACCATTCGAAGTGAAGATAAAAGGCAATGGCTTTTGATATGCCTGATAGATATTCGGAACACTTCTTGCATATAAGGCTGCTTGCTCGCATACCTCTGAAGCAAAAGCATCCGTTTCTTCACGCTTAGCTTCAAGTACCCCTACTGCTTTTCCATTAATGAAAAGGAAATAATCTGCCTCAAGATTTCCTTTCAATAAACCTTCTCTTATGGCTACAGCCGTACAAGTAGGTTCATAATCCTCCCTGTTGACTACTTTCCAACCAGCATCGGCAAACCACTGATCTATCTTTATTCTTGCTTTTTCTTCAGGAGTCATGTTCTTGATATTGTAAATTATCGGAAGTTTATGTCAAAAAACAAATTGATATTCAAAGCTATAACTTTACTCTTTCAATAATTGATTCGCTCTAAGGAAATTCACAAACGAATCAATAATTTTAGAATTACGATTAATAATATCAGTTTCAGTAAAATCACTATATGAATTACTTATCTCTGCCAATTCTACAATTTGAGAGCCATTCTTTTCCTGACCATTAGCAGTGGTAAAACCTTTATAATATTTTACTTTATCTACAAAGCGATAGTCGGAAGCTCTGATATTCAATCTTTTCTCAAGAAGAACTTTATTCCCAAGTATTTCTACATTCTGAGGATTTGATAAGCTTTTTTCTTTATCCCGTCTGTTTCGTGCATATATATGTTCTATATCGAATCTAGTTTCCAATGACAATAATGATTGATTATCATGTTGAAAAGCCCACCAAGTAATCATTGATTTTGTAATCGCACGACTATTATTGAATACATAATTTGTTATTTGCGCACGATAACGTTCTTCTGAAAATTTGAAATCTGAGAATGTTACTTCTTCGCCTTTGATTATTTTAACCATTTCCGCATACACAGGGGTACGCAAAGAATTAACACCTGGATTAGTTATAGCATACGCCCATATGAAAGCTGTTATACAGTCTAAGAAACGACAAAAAGCATTTTCTTCTATTTCATCATTTTCATCACGATGGTACATAAAATACACAGAAGTGATATACGTCCACATTCCATTAGGAGCATAACTAAGTACGAACAAACGCTTTAGAACTTTATCTGAGAAACGTTCTGTTTCTTGATTGTTAACATCTTGCCAAAATTTGGCAAGGCTTACAAGATTACTCAATGTCTTTGGCTGATGCAAAAGAGGATAACTGCCATCTCCTTCATAAAACTTGCGCAAAGCTTCTGTTGTTGATGATTTTATCTCTGCAAGTGCTCGTTCATAATACATATATCTTGTAAACAATTCATCTAATGGTGTACCATAAATTGGATGAAACACTTCGCTAGTAATCTTATCTAGATTTTTCCACGTTTCTATAAATTCATCTTTTTTGCCAAATGATGAATAATATTTATAAAGTTGCGCCTTAAAAATATCTGCATCAGAGAGAGGTTTCCCTCTATCATTCAAGGTTGAGAAAATTCTTAACGCCGTGTTTTGTGATTCTGCCTCTATTGGTAAAAGGACACAGTTATTCAACACACGAGCCGGGAAATATGCAAAATAAGATGGATAATTACTTAGAAAAGCATCTATCTTTTCAACGAAAAAATTGAAATTCTTTGCGTAACGACTTTTTTTGCCAATTCCTTGTCCATCTTTCAATATTGCAATAAACTCTTCTTTATCTTCATCTGTAGCAACTTGTGAATTGATTTTCAGAGCAGATGTTTCAAACTCCCCAAATTCATTAGCTCTCCAAATACATTTTTCAATATCCTCCTTCATCCGTTTTGAGCGAGAGTCTTTCATACTACCTAGTTTATTATAAAAAGCCCTTAACAAAAGCATAAGTGTCGTTAAACGTTGCTGCCCATCAATTACCTCCATTTGGTTTCTATTCTTAAATGTTACTATGGGACCAAGAAAATACTCTTCATCGTCAACAAATTGGTCACAGTCATCATTTGGGAAAGAGAACGAAAACAAATCGTCCCATAAAGTTTTACACTCCATCTCACCCCACGCATATGGGCGTTGGTAATCAGGTATAAGGAAGTTGTATTTCGATTCTTGAAAAAGGCTTTTCACCTTTTTCTGTTCAATATTTAAGTTTGCCATCTTATTGCTTATTTTTATATTCTAATCAATTAAACTCAATAATAACATCAGAAAGGCTTGTATATTATTACCTATCTTTTTTATCAATTATTAAGTCCTTCAAATCTACCTGCAATATCTCTGCAATCTGTTGTAGAATATCCAAATTAGGCTGAATCCGATTACAAGCATAGGCATTTACCATGCTGAAACTCTTATCAAGCTGTTTCGCCAACCACGTCTGAGAGATACCTTTTTCCAAAAGAACCGCCTTTATTCTATTTAGCTTCACTGTTTGGTACGATTTTATAATGCAAATGTAGTGAATTATATTCAATATCTGGATTATTATTGTACTTTTGTAGCTATATGAATCCCCAACTTATGGCGTGAAAATCAAAAAGATGATAAGAATATGCACAACATAGTTCGTAAACATATAGAAGGAGAAATTTCAATGGACGAAGTTAGGCGATTGATTGACGAACTATAAAAAGAAGTAACATTAACTATCGAATTGTACAATTAAAAAAACAATGGAATTAGTCTATTAAAAAAAGATGAATCACAACGGCATATTCTCACTATCTTTTCCCGAAGCCAAGACAATTATTGTTTCTGGTGATATTCATGGAAACTTTAATCAGTTGGTGTTCAAACTCTGTATCCAATATCAGCTTACAGACACTTTGCTAATTGTAGCCGGGGATTGTGGCTTCGGCTTCGAAAAGAAAGAGTACTATGAGCAGATAGTTAGACGAAACGCCAAGCGAATGAACCAAGCCAACAATTGGATTGTGTTTGTGCGAGGCAATCATGATAATCCTGCTTATTTCGATGGCGCAATGCTCAACTTCAAACGCTTCGTTGCTGTTCCCGATTATTCCATTCTACAAGTTTGTAATCATACCATCCTTTGTGTAGGTGGAGCTATCTCTATTGACCGTATCTATCGCATAAATGAATGGAATAGAAACAAATACCGTGTTCATTCAAATGAGTCGCAAGAAAATGATATTTCTCGCAATTTATATTGGCAGAACGAAGTTCCTGTTTATGATCCAAATAAGATGAATGCCATCCCTGCTAGCTTCCTGATTGATACAGTTGTCACACACATACCGCACCTTCACATTGTGAACTATTCTCCAAAAACGACCTTAGCCAATGGACTATAAACGATCCTTCATTGATTGAGGATATACAATTTGGACGGGAAACGATGGATATGCTTCTGCACCATCTCAAAACCGACAACCATCCGATAAGCCATTGATACTATGGTCATTTTCATCAAAGTTGGCATTCTGCCATTGACGGAATACTATATTAAATGCTCGACATTATGGAGTTCAGTCAAATCTATTGATTTATACCATTTCAGGTATAATATTGGTATAACAAACAGAATTATACCCGATAAGATATAATAGTTCTTGCCTGAATATAATTGTTCCTGTTAGAGCATACAAACATTTTCCATAGTGGACAAACGGAGGCAGTTACATTTTTCCAAACGAATAAATCTGATTTATAACACTTTTTCCAACGGCCAGCTCTACTCCTATACCTTTTCTTTCAGAGATGAGAAAAATAAACATCAACGACCTTTACTCATCCAAGGATACTTGACAAGATACCATCAGATCAAAAGCTCAGAAGGACGGTATAGGGATTACACTTTATCATCAATACAAACAAAATGTAACTTCACAGAGTTCAATGAAGAGCAGTTCATGTTACAGAACATTTTCCACATATCTGCTTTACTCCTAGCAACATCCCATTATGAAATTCCATGAAACTTTCGTCGACCTCCGCACATTCTTCTCACTCGTTCCGCTTCGCATCATCACCTGCACCCATACTCTCAAGATACTGCAATTCCCGTTCCGCAAACTCACGATTCTCCTCCTCTCCCAGCATTTGATAAAGCAGTTCCCTAGCTTGCGAATAATATTTCAAGTTTACTAATACTTGTGCTACCCTGCGCCGAAGAAAATGATAAAGTGGAAACAAGGTATTCTTTTCATCACCATACATCTTTATCTGACTGCCAACCAAACTCACCATAGAATAAATATACTCAAGAGCTCCTGTATCCTTCATTTCGACGAGACAGTTGGTAAAATCACGAATCGCATGAATGGATGAATTTCTTTTAGCATTAGTCAAATAATAATAAGCCTTTTCAAAATGCCCTAATGTGAGATAAACAAAACCGATATGATAACAAATCACATAATATTCTTCCTTGCCACGCTCCGGCAATTCCGTCCAGTGGACTTGATAATACCGAAAAATAGAAAGATAACACCCCAACGCCTGAAGATAACATTGCTGCCTGAAAAATTTCTTCCCCCAATAAATAGTAGTCTGCAAGGTAGGCTCGGTATAAGCCAGCAACGCCTGTTGTTCCTCCGTCAGTTCGTCAAACTGTTTGTTTTCCGCTTTTTCTTTAGCATCGTCCAACATATATTTCAACTCCCAATAATCATCATGATCCGTTGTCAATCTAACCTCAATCATACTACTGAATACTCTGCCTTTTTGGGTTTCATCGAAAAAAGCATCCACTCTGTCCGTCCGCATAGCCGACAACTTATAATAAAGAGATCGTTCATTACTGCCTTCAGCTTTCTCCAACGCAATCACCAACTGCCCTTCAGCAAGTGTGATACAGATCAGAGCATCTTTTCCCGCCTGTCCTTTTTCATCCATCACAGCATCTTTCAACCGAAAAGAAAGAATAGACAATAATTCGGTACGCCTCTCTATCCGCCCATTGCAAACCAGTGTCATTCCCTTTATATCTTCCTGTTTCACTGTACCAAAAAGAGAAAGAATATCCTCTATCTGATCCATATCTTGCCGGGAAACATCGACAGGTTCCAACAACTTACCATGTCCAATCTCCAATTTTCGTCTTAACAAAGCCAAACGATTTTCGAATTCTTTTTTCACCAACACGTCTTGTATTGAAGCAGATTGTTCTGCCAACTCTTTAAAACTACGGGCTATCATAAAAGATGACTCAAGCAATACCCGCAAATGTTGTTTTAACTGAGTTTCACTGCCCGACAAGAACAGACAGGCAGACAGACAAGCCGTAAAAGGTGTCTCACTTTCTCCGTCCTCATGACTTTTACGCAAATAGCAAGTCCAAGCTGTGTATCGGCAGTTAATGTTGTTAATGTCAAAAACTATTTTTTTAGACTGTTCATAGCTACATGCATAGAAATCTTTATAATATAACTGAATATTCTGACCTGTTTTTTCTCTTAATAAATGAAAATAACCTCCTTGAAAACCGATGATAATGGCATCAGCATCAATTCTCTTCACTAGTTCACAGTGCATGGACTGCACGAACCTGATAAGCTCATCGGTGGTCATCGCCGAATAAATCTTTTCTTGCTGCTTTTTCGGCTTTGTAACAAAATGATAAACTGTTACGAAAACCACCATCATAGATACTAAGACGACAGAAATAATCATATCTTGTTACAGTTAATCTTTGTATGTCTGTAAAATACAAAATTAATCGGGAAATGTTAGAAGTGATAGGATATTTTAATGAATTCCCCTAAGAAGTTACTTAAAATCCGGTTCAATCAATTCCTTCCGATGCATCCGGTGCCACCTCCACAAAATCATAAAACATAGAGGGAATTTCCATCGGAGATATTCTGAAATACCTAAAAATAGGGATTGTCCATTTCCACATTTTCATCGAACTTTGCAACCCCAAAAAACGAATAAATGAAGAAACTTTATATAATACTGTTTATACAAATAGGATGGATATTCCCGCTCTCCGCACAAAAACAAGATTCCATTTATATCGGAACGCGTCATACATTGTTTTCTGAAATACTGAATGAAGAAAAAAAATATTGGATTTATGTACCTGAGACCAAAGCAGGTGAAAAAGGAAAGGCTTATCCGGTTCTTTATCTATTGGATGGAGATTCCTTCTTTCATTCCGTGGTTGGCTTTACGCGTTTCTTCTCTTCTTCTAAAACCTCAAATTTACCTCCTTGCATCGTTGTTGCTGTCTTAAACACAAACCGGACCAGAGATTTCACTCCTACCTGCTCAGCCGCCCGCCGGGATGGTACTATTTGTCCCTATGATAAGCCGGCAGGTGGTGGAGCTGAACAGTTCTATCGCTTTCTGATAGAGGAACTACGTCTGGAAGTGGAAAATAAAGTTCCTGCCAACGGTACAAACTTTCTTGTCGGACATTCATACGCAGGTTTATTTACCCTACAGACACTGTCAAATCACCCCGAGTCTTTTGACTCGTATATAGCAATAGATCCAAGCTTATGGTGGGACCGAGGAGTTTTTCTACAACAAGCTGCAAAGAATGTTTATCAAAAAGACTTCTCCGGCAAACATTTGTATGTTGCTTTCGCCACCCGCCAACGTCCTGCAATCAAACTTATCCAGTTTTCATTGGCCGACAGCTTAAAAAATAAGATCATCCCTGAAATGAAAAACAAGCATTTGCATGTCGTTTATAAAAAATTTCCCGACGAGGTGCATGGCACCATTGCTCTTCCTGCCATTTTCGATGGATTAAAATCTCTATTTCATAACACTATTTCAACCAAAGAGGCAACATGATAATTTCTTGCAGTATTCGGTTTCTCATCTGTTACAAATACGCTCCGGTTTACTATTGGTAAAAATAACATAACTGATGCTGATAGTGTAGTCACTCGCTCGATTCCGGGGTATTACGTAGCTGTAATCCTTGCCTAATTTCCTGTTTAACATCAATTTAAGATTTCAAACTCTATACTTATCATTTTCTAGAATAACAGGTTGAGACATTGTATCAACCTTGGCTACAGATTTATACTATTCTTTCCGGAAATCATGTCATTAGGGTTATAACATCTGTAATTTATCTACACTGTATTTTCAGTCATGTATTTATCTTTGCATCAAGATTCTGAAATTCAAAACTTAATAAAATCAAGTGATAATGAAACGTATATCAGTCATCATGATTGCAAGTTTATTTGTTATAGGAACAACTGCCATAACACAATCCGATCCGGTTTAGAGCATATCGTCATTTGTGGTACGCAAATCATGACAACAGTTATCGTGACTCCGTTGGGCGTCTTCGCCATCGCAGCCAATTCATTTGCCATTACAGCCGAAAGCTTCTGCATATGCCCAGTACGGGATTGCCGATGCTGCACGACACTGGTTGGGCAGAGTATCGGTGCCGGTCGCCGGAAACTGGTCCGAAGTTTCGCCCGCATTACCATATTTATATGGTATGACCGTTATGGGGTTATAGGTGTACTCATGTATCTGTTCGCCCCCCCAATTATCGGTTAGATGCCCCCGTCGGGGAGATTCGGGAATTGGGCATAATGGCACTGCGCATCGAAGCGTTCGCTGAGCCGATGTTTGCAGCCTCGATTATCACTTACGGTGTCTTTGTCGGAGCAGCGGATACGCTTGTCCCGTGCTTGATGAATTTCTTCAATATCCGGGCGGTGTGTCTGTCATTAGCCGCCTTGCTCGCCCCGTCATTAGGTCTGAAAGGTGTATGGGTTGCCATGTGCATCAAGCTGTGTTTCAGGGGGCTGATTTTCCTGGTCCGCTTGAAGCGAGAACGTTGGATGAGACACATGTAAAAAAATGTCTGTAATTGAGGTTATACAATCAGTAATCCATCTACCGGCTTTTCCTGTAATCCGCTGTAATTTTGCACTATGATAAAGAAAACAATAAAAATTTAAATTACATCGGTTATGAAACGTACAACTATTTTAATGGCTGCTTTCCTCTGCCTCTTCGGCCTGACGGAAAGCCCGGCACAAAACACTCACAAAAATATGGAACAGTTAAATCTGACACAGGAATGGGACAAGACGTTCCCGAAGAGCGACAAGGTGAACCATAGCAAAGTGACTTTCATAAATCGTTACGGCATCACGCTCGCCGCCGACCTGTATGCACCGAAAACGATTTTCGGAGGTAAACTGCCGGCCATTGCTGTCAGCGGTCCGTTTGGAGCTGTAAAGGAACAGTCGTCGGGACTGTATGCCCAGACACTTGCCGAACGAGGATTCCTGACGGTTGCTTTCGATCCTTCGTTTACTGGTGAAAGCGGTGGACAGCCTCGCAGCGTGGCTTCACCGGACATCAACACCGAAGACTTCTCGGCGGCGGTGGATTACCTTGCGACACGTCCGGATGTGGATGCCGAACGAATCGGCATCATTGGCATTTGTGGTTGGGGTGGTTTTGCTATCAATGAGGCTGCCAACGACACACGTATCAAGGCAACGGTAGCTTCCACTATGTACGACATCAGTCGCTGTACAGCAAACGGTTATTTCGATGCCGCAGACAATGCGGATGCACGCTACAAAATACGTCAGGAGTTTAACACCCAGCGCACGGAAGACTACCGTACCGACACTTATCCCCGCACCGTGATGAATCCGGAGCCTGCCGGTAATGCACCGCAGTTCATGAAGGATTATTACGATTATTACAAAACCGAACGGGGTTATCATCCTCGTTCCATCAACTCCGGTTTGGGCTGGAACAAAACCTCCAATCTTGCATTTCTCAACGCACCTATCCTTGCGTATGCCGATGAAATCCGCAGTGCCGTGTTGCTCATTCATGGAGAAAAAGCTCACTCCCGCTATTTTAGTGAGGATACTTTCAAGAAGCTGAAAGGCGATAATAAAGAACTGATGATTATTCCCGATGCCGTACATACGGATTTATATGACCGGACAGACATTATTCCATTCGATAAACTGGAGGAATTTTTCAAAGAATACTTAAAATAGAAGACTTCAAGAAAAAGAATGGGATAGCTCAGAAAGCGAAAATGTATTGCCGATGTGGGTGGCTGACATGGATTTCCGTACAGCCCCCGCTATCGTCAATGCTTTACGCCGACGGGTGGAACACGGTATCTTCGGTTATACCCGTGTGCCCAACAGTTATTACGAGGCTGTTACAGATTGGTTCGCACGCCGTCACAGTTGGACGATTGACTGCACATGGATAATTTACACATCAGGCGTAGTCCCGGCCATCTCGGCAGTCATCAAGGCTTTGACCGTTCCGGGAGATAAGGTGTTGGTGCAGACTCCGGTTTATAATTGTTTCTTTTCTTCAATCTGTAACAATGGGTGTGAAATGGTATCATCACCGTTGATCTTTGCAAGTAATACTTTCACCATCGATTATGAAGATTTAGAGTGTAAGACTGCTGATCCGAAAGTGAAGGTGATGCTGCTGTGCAATCCTCACAATCCTGCCGGAAGAGTATGGAAACGTGAAGAATTGGTACGTATTGGTGAAATTTGTATTCGCCACGATGTTACGGTCGTTTCGGATGAGATTCATTGCGAACTGGTTTTTCCAGAGTACCGTTACACACCGTTTGCTTCCATCTCAGAAAATTTCCGTCACCATTCGTCTGTATATCTCCCAGTAAAGCGTTCAATATTGCCGGATTACAGATTGCGAACATTATATGTGCTGATGCTGACCGTCGGGCGAAAATCGATCGGGCCATTAACGATAACGAAGTATGTGATGTCAATCCTTTTGGTGTAATTGCTACTCAAGTAGCTTACAACGAAGAGGAAGAGTGGCTGAACCAACTCATCAAATATTTACAGGCCAATTTTCTCTATATGCAGGAGTTCTGTCGGGAGCATCTGCCCGAGTTTCCTATCACGGCATTGGAGGGAACCTATCTCGTTTGGATGGACTGTCACAAATTCGGCATACACTCGCAGGAACTCGAACAGCGATTGGTTAACGAAGCTGGATTATGGCTCAATGCAGGAGCAATGTACGGGACTGAAGGAAAAGGATTCATGCGCTGGAACATCGCCTGCCCACGTACTACACTGGCAGAAGGATTGAAGCGTTTTGCAGGTTTCGTAAGAAATCTTTAAGAGATATATACGGCAAATTCATTTTTAATGGAACGCAGCTATATACTTTACTATACCAAGCATTACGTATAACAAAGTAAATAGCTGCGACTTAATTTTTCATCTCATTTTTTCTTTTCTTCCACAACTGATAACTATTGATGATGTTTTGCCACACCACATAACTACCTGGCCCGACAGATGATAAAGGATTAAGATACGTAACCGCCATCCAAATAGCTAGTACAGTATTTTTTTGCCCCAATGCCTGTCCTGCACTTATACGGTCATTGTATGCACTACCAATTCTTTTACCAAAATAAAATTGTAAACAACAAGTTACTAAACCAGCAAAAGCAATCAACATCTCTACCGTTACATCAGCTGTACTGTTAACCAAAGAACG
>ENA-OQCB01000793-OQCB01000793.1-human-gut-metagenome-genome-assembly--contig:-NODE-793-length-13872-cov-3.200800_pt1 | contig 13872 bp, 11 predicted proteins | sample MGYA00242493_ERZ504568 | MGnify/ENA primary metagenome ERZ504568 (study PRJEB26092, sample SAMD00036229) | human gut metagenome | host: Homo sapiens | study: EMG produced TPA metagenomics assembly of...
CCAGATCATCCTCGTTGCTGCTCATATCATACTCAAACAGCACATCCCCAGTTTTCACACTCTGTCCTTCTGATACTTTTACATCTTTTACCTTTCGTTTGCTCTCCAACTTGATTTTTACTGTTTTCTGTGGTTCCACCACTCCGGCGTAACGATTCTCCGCTCCCGAAGCCGTCTCTGTCAGAGAGCTCACTGTAGAGACATAGACCTCAGCCTTATCTGACGACCTTTCGCTTCTTATCCAGAAAAAAATCCCTGCCCCCACCGCAAGACAAACCGCAGCGGCAATTCCGCCCACGGCCGCAATTCGCTTTCTATTCATATAACATCCTCCTGCATTCGCCATTCGATTCTCACAAAATGATTAACAGCAGACCTCATAAATCCGCCCACTAATGATTTCTCCATACAATTTACACTGGCAAAATCCCACATAGGCTTGCCGAAGCGTTTTTGTTATATCATACCAGATTTCCTCTCAAAGATCAAACTTGCCCCACATAATTCACACAATGTTGACATTCTCTTCCTTTTTCTGGTACACTGTAACATATCTTGTTTTTTGAAAGGATTTATTATGTATGGAACTAAAAAGACAAATTTCTTTTTTGCTGTTATGTTTCCTGTTTCTTCTCACTGGTTGTGGAAATTCCGTAAAAAAAGAAGTGGAAAAAGTAGTCAGCAATGAACTGGATCTTTTGAAAAACTTCGATTCAACCACGACACAGGGATATATCCCTTATGAAGACTTGTTTCCAGACGCAACAGACACCTCCCATTTGTCTGCGGAAATGGAAGAAGTGTTTTCACTCTTTTTTAAAGATTTTGACTACAAAATCATGGAAGTCAAGGTAGATCAGGAGGCCAAAAAAGCCACTGCTTCCGTCCGGCTGACTACCATAGACTCAAGAGCTCTGGCGAAAGATTTCGCTGCTGCACATCTAAAGCAAAGCATCTTGGAAAACGCCGACACTGTTAGCAGCTCTACAAATTCTTCTTCCCTGGAAGACCATTACCTTCTTCTGGGAAAGATGTTAAAAACTAAAAAATATAAAGAAGTAGAGACTAACTGTACGATTCATTTGCTCCAAAACGGGGACGACTGGATCATACAAAAAAATGAGAATTTGGAAAATGAACTCGTCGGCGGTCTTCTCACTTATCTGTCCGATCCCAATATTTTAACGCCTTCCGAGACGGTAGATGTCTACATGAAAACTCTCAAAAAAATGGATACGGAGCAATTAAACACCTACCTAAACTTAGATGCCGTATTAAACACAGACGACGAACAGGAGAAAGAAATAGCCACTGCCCTAGTTAAGCAGATACATAAATGTTTCAACTATGAGATAAAAGACGCAACAGATCATGGGTACACAGCCAATGTCAACGTGGCGGTCACATCCTTCGACAGCGCCTCTATTCTCGAAAAATACGAAACTAAACTGGATAAGTATCTCGCCACTCCTGAAGCAGTGATCGACGGGGAAGAAGGACGTCTGGCAAAATCTCAGGAATATCTCCTAGATGCCATCAAAAACAATAAAGCGACTTCGAAGACGGATGTCCCCATTGAACTGGTAAACGACGGAAAAACCTGGAATGTGGAACTGAACAGTAAAATCGGACAGGCTCTCTTCGGAAATCTAAGCTCTAGCAGCGCCAATATCGTCACAGATAAGGAAGTGACTTCCGAGGACGACCAGACTGATATGGAAGACGAGGAATATGAAGATAGTTCTTACGACATCGACGCTTATGACGAGTCCTATGACTATGAATAACCCTAGAACAGAAAAGGCCCTGTGCCGTCGAGAGTTCTTCTCAGACAGTACAGGGCCTCCTCCTTTATTCAATGATCAGAAATATCTTCTTTTGCAATCTTTAGTGCCAGCTCTTCCAGCTGTGCTTCGCTCACCGCATTTGGCGCCTCAGACATCAGACAAGAGGCATCTTTCACCTTAGGAAACGCAATGACCTCTCGGATGGAATCTGCCCCAGCCATCAGCATTACCAGACGGTCTAAGCCGTAAGCCAATCCCGCATGGGGCGGAACCCCATATTTAAACGCGTTCAAAAGGAAGCCAAACTGTTCATAGGCTGCCTCTTTCGTAAAGCCTAAGACTTCAAACATTCTCTCCTGAATATCATTCTGGAAAATTCTCACACTTCCGCCGCCGATCTCATTTCCGTTCAATACGATATCATAAGCCTTCGCTCTCACCTTGCCAGGTTCCGTATCCAACAGAGGCAGGTCTTCATCCATCAGCATGGTAAATGGATGGTGCATCGCTGTATAGCGTTCTTCTTCCTCAGACCATTCCAGCAGAGGGAACTCTGTCACCCACACAAAGCGAAATTCATTCTTGTCCATCAGTTCCATCTGTCTGCCCAGTTCCAGACGAAGGGCTCCCAGAACATCATAGACCAGCTTATTTTTATCTGCCGCAAACAGCAAAAGATCGCCCGGTTCTCCCTCCATGGCTTTGACCAGACCGGCCATCTCTTCCTCTGTCATGAATTTTGCAAAGGAAGATTTATAAGTGCCGTCCTCATTTACAGCCAAATATGCCAGTCCCTTGGCACCATAGCCTTTCGCGAATTCTACCAGCTTATCAATCTTCTTTCTCGGCATCTTTCCCTGGCCTTTTGCGTTAATTCCACGGACACTGCCGCCATTTTCCAAAGCACCTTTGAACACTGCAAACTCGCAGCCCTTGACTACTTCGGACACATCCTGCAGCTCCATCCCAAATCGCATATCTGGTTTGTCAGAGCCAAATCGGTCCATAGCCTCCTGCCAAGTAATTCTCTGAATCGGCAGAGGAACCTCCACGCCTAGAACCTCCTTGAACAGAAACGCCAGAAATCTCTCATTCACATCAATCACGTCATCTACATCCACGAAAGACAGTTCCATGTCGATCTGTGTAAACTCCGGCTGACGGTCTGCCCTCAAATCCTCATCTCTAAAGCATCTGGCAATCTGAATATACCGATCATAACCGGAACACATCAGCAGCTGTTTAAAGATCTGCGGAGACTGCGGCAGCGCATAAAAGCTTCCCTGGTGCACACGGCTGGGCACCAGATAGTCTCTCGCTCCCTCCGGAGTACTCTTGGTGAGCATCGGAGTCTCAATCTCCAAAAAACCTTCCTGGGCAAAGAACTGACGGGTCAAAGTTGCAACCTGGCTTCTGAGCATCAGGTTTCTCTGCAAATCCGGACGGCGCAAATCCAGGTAGCGGTATTTCAGGCGAACCTCATCTTTTGTCTTACTGTTCTCCTCAATGGGAAACGGCGGCGTCTCCGCTTCTGAGAGAATTCTCAGCTCTCTGACGCGAATCTCAATTTCACCTGTAAGCATGTTGGGATTCACCGCTCCTGAACGCGCTTCCACAGTTCCCACCACAGCAATCACAAACTCACTGCGCAGTTTTCCTGCTTTCTCAAAGCCACTTTCGTCAATGCTTCCATTCTCAAAAATCAGCTGAATCAAGCCGGAACGGTCTCGCAAATCCACAAAGACAATGCCGCCTTTGTTTCTGCTCTTTTGAACCCATCCCATCAAGGTGACTTCACTGCCTGTCATCTCTTTTGTCACTTCTGCACAGCGATGACTTCTATGCAGTCCACGCATACTCTCTGCCATATCTCTTCCTCTACTTTCTCTCGAATTTAGGTTAAACCGCCGCTTTATTTCAGAGCTGTCCGATAAAACTCCTCGAACTCCTCATATCCTTCTTTCATCAGCTGTTCTTTCTGAAATTTCTTATTTTTCTTCATAATCGCCAGATTTACCTGCACTCCCTGAGCCCTCTCCGACTCAGCCTTTTTCAAAATCTCCAAAAGCTGCGCTGCCGGTATATTCTTCTCGATCAGATAAGCTTTTCTTCCGCCTGCCGATGGAATTGTGTAGCCTCTCTCCAGCAGCAGCATGACAATACGCTCAAATCCAATGGAAAATCCGCATGCACACACATTGTTTCCGGTGAATTTTCCAATCATCTCATCATACCGGCCGCCGCCGCCCACAGACCCTCCGAACTCGTCCATCGCAATCTCAAAGATGGGGCCCGTGTAATAAGACATTCCTCGCACAAGCGTCGGGTCAAATTCCATTTTAAACTTAGCCGTCTTCACCGCATCCACGCTTGTGATGATGGTCTCCAAATCCTCAGCCACCTTCGCGTCCATCACATCTTTTAATTTTTCTCTACAGTGCCGTACACCTTCCACGTCCCTGGTGATCTCCTGAAACAGTCCCAGATAAGTCTCAACACTGCTCTTTTCGAAGCCTTCCCGCTCTAATTCCTCAGCCACACCATCCAGACCGATCTTATCCATCTTATCCAGGATGATGAACACCGTGTCATAGCTCTCCTCCGGAAATCCACTGTACTGCGCCATCGCTTTTAGAAGCTTTCGGTCGTTGACCCTAATCGTGAAATTCTCAAAATCCAATTTTCCCAAGAGAGTCGTCGTCGCTAAAATCAGCTCAATCTCTGCCAGATAAGTCGGCTCTCCCAGGATATCAATATCACACTGCATAAATTGGCGGAAACGTCCTCTTTGCGGACGGTCTGCTCTCCACACATTCCCCATCTGCAAAGCTTTAAAAGGCGCCGGAAGCTCGTTGGCATTATTGGAATAATAACGACAAAGAGGAACCGTAAGATCATAGCGCAGTCCACTGTCCACCAGATCACTCTCATTTTCAGCCTGATCTAATTTCAATTTCTCTCCGCGTTTTTAAAATTTTTAAAAAACTCAGTTTTTCATTTTTCTCCTGCCTTGTTTGCTGCAAAGATTTTCAATATGCTCTACACACGGGGTCTCAATCGAGGAAAATCCAAAAGTCCCATAAGTCTCGCGAATCATATTCATCACATAATTCCGTATTTCCATCTCTCTGGGCAAAATGTCTTTCATCCCTGTGGTTGGTTTCTTCTTTAACGCCATAATTGTCTCCTTTATATTTTTTGGTTTTATAACGTCTCCTGGCACATCATTTGTGTATCACTCTTTGAAATGCCAAAAATATCCGCATATCAAAATTTTTAATCTCTTCGATCATCAATTTCATAATCGAGTCCTCATCTAGAGCTTTCCGGTACGCACGGTCCGAACGAAGGGCCGCGTATACATCGCAGACTCTCAGAATCCTTGCTCCCAAAGGAATTTCCTCTCCCCGCAGATTAGAAGGACATCCGCTTCCGTCGTAATTCTCATGGTGATATAAGACACTCTCCAACACAAGCTGCGAATACCCCTGATCTTTCAAGACCAGATAGCCTAAGTTGGAATGCATCCGTACATACCTAAGTTCCTCGATCGCCATCAAATCCTCAGCGCCTTCAATATATCGCACCAGTTTAAACTTACCGATGTCATGCACCATTCCCGCTATTGCCAACTGATAACAAAAATCCTCAGAGAGTCCAAGCTCCTTCGCCACATCATAGGCCAGGTTACTGACGACAATTCCATGCTCTAGCTCAGCGGCAAACTTATGTCCAAGAAGCGGTCCTGAAGATCGTCTCTTTGTGTTTTCACTGTCGCATGCTCCTTATAGATAAGTGGTAATTCCAATTCTCTTTCTCTCGATCATCTCATCGATTCGCTCGATATAGTTTGCCACATCCTTTACATTTTCCACTCTCTCAATTCTTCTTCCGTGATCAAACACCAGTTTCGTCGAGCCTCCCGCTCCCAACGCGATGATCGGCTGCTTCTCTTCCATAATAAGTATATTGTATATTCCGGCTTTGTCAACCTTTGCATATCCCACATTTTCAAAATTTCCAGCCATATTTTTCTGGCGGTAAAGATAATATGGTCCCATTCCCATCTCATAGGCACACCAGGTAGTCATATCCATAATCTCCTGGTTGTTCTCAAAGGTCATCTCCTGATACTTCTCCCGGAACATATTCAGTCTCGCCGCCCGCTTAACCGCCAATGAGTGAACGGTTAGGCTGTCTGGAGATAATTTCTGAATTTCCTCCAGTGTATGGGCCACTTCTGCTTTGCCTTCTCCCGGAAGTCCCACAATCAAATCCATATTGATATTGTCAAAACCGCAATCCCTCGCCAGCTTAAAAGCGTCTATGGTCTCCCAAACCGTATGGCGTCTTCCGATAACCTCTAGAGTCTTATCGTTCATTGTCTGTGGGTTCACAGAAATCCTGCTGACTGGGTGTCTGCGGACAGCTTCTAGCTTCTCCCTGGTGAGACTGTCAGGGCGCCCAGCTTCCACGGTGTACTCATGAAGACTGTCACAGGGAAAAGCCTCTTCTATGCAAGTTAACACTTCATCCAGATACTTAGGCGGCAGTGTGGTGGGAGTACCGCCTCCCATATAGACCGTATCCAGCTTCCGGTTTTTCATCATCCCGGCCACCGCCCAAATCTCTTTTTTCAGAGCCTGCACATACTCTCCCACTCTTTGCTCCCACTGCTTATAGGGATATGAGCTAAAGGAACAGTACAGACAGATACTGGGACAAAAGGGTATCCCTACATATAAACTGTAGCCATTTTCATAGTCGATATCCTTTAAAATCTCTCTCTCCCGGTTGGCAATCGTCACACTCAGGGCTGTTTTTTGAGGGCTGACGTAGTACTCCTCCCTCATAAACTGTGCAATTTCCGGATTACTCATGCCTGACTCAAGCATTCCCATCACCAATTTCGTGGGTCTGATGCCAGTTAACGTTCCCCATGGCTGGCTTTTGCCAGTCTGCCGCTTCAGCAGGCAGTACACCGCCTGTTTCAGCTTATCCTTCGTCTTTTTTCTGTCCCAGGCGCAATCAAGGGCAATCTCCTCTCGATCTTTGGATTGCCCTTTGTCCTGATACTCTATTTGAATGCTGTTCTCACGATAACACACTGAAACTTCCTGAGTGAATTCTTCACCACTCTCCTGCCCGTAGAAAATCCGGACATCCGAGCCGGGGTAGAATTCCTTCACCAAAGAATACACGTCATACTCAAAATTCTTTTCGTTAAAACGAACACCTATCTTACACAAAGGGATTGTACCTCTTTTCATGTCCTATCGTCGTCTGGCAGTCATGCCCCGGAAAGACATCTGTCTCATCTGGCAAAGCTTTCAGCAATTTATGTAAGCTTTGTACGATCTGAGCAGTGCTTCCTGTCGGAAGATCGGAACGTCCCACCGACTCATAAAACAACATATCTCCACTCATCAGTACATTTTCATCTGCAATGTAATAGCAGCAACTTCCCTTTGTATGTCCTGGTGTGTGAATTGCCTGAATGCGAAAACCTGCTTCCTCAAAAATTTCCAGATCTGTCAACAGTACATCTGCTTTCACCACATAGTTCGCGTCTTTGTAGGAGGTAAGGCTGAGCTGGGGATTCATCAGCATTCCCTCCTCCTCTTGACAGGCATAAAGCCTCGCCCCATATTTTTCCTTCACTTCATTGGCGGCCAAAATATGGTCAAAATGTCCATGAGTCAGGAGAATCGCCACAGGTTTTCCTCCCATCTGTAAAACCTTCTGCTCAATTAACTCTGGGCTATCCGCTGGGTCCACAATAATCATTTCTTTCGTCTCTTTATTCATCAAAAAATAGCAGTTTGTATATACAGAGCCCAGTACACTTTTCTGCAATTCTAAATTTTTCATCTCATACTCCTTAACCGGTGGTTCGTTCCACGTCCAAAACGCTGTCTATCTGTCTGATCTTTGTAATCAGGCTGTTTAATTCCTCTTTGCTTCCTATGTCAAAGGACATTGCTATGGATGCCTTTTCTCTCTTGCTGGTACGGCTGTTGATACTGCGCAGGTCCAGTTTTCTCTCCGTAAATATTTTCGAGATATCTGCCAGCAGGCCCGTACGGTTATTGGCATAGATCACGATCTCAGCCAGGTATTTTTCCGGAGCCTCTGCCTTGTCTTTCGGCTGCTGCCATTCTGCCTCTATCAATCTAGACCGGTCAGTCTCTGTCATATTCAGAACATTCACACAGTCTGTCCTGTGAATCGAAACCCCTCGTCCTCGAGTGACAAATCCCACAATCTCATCTCCTGGAATCGGACTACAGCATTTCGAAAACCGCACGGCTACATCGTGAATCCCTTTGACTACAATTCCACTCTTGGTCTTACTTCGCCGTTCTCTTTCCTGATTGGAATTCACCTCATCCAAAATCTGCTCATCTGTAATTTGCTGAACATGCTCTTTCTCATAGGCTTCTCTCAGCTTATTCAGCACTTGCCCTTCCTTTAGACCGCCATGTCCAATGGCCGCCAGAACAGAATCCCAATCTCGAAAACCATATTTTCTCATCACCGCTTCCATATATTTGGATTTGGTATACTCACTCAGATGGTAGCCTTTCGCCTTAGCGTACTGCTGGAGCATCTCTTTTCCCTTTAGGATATTGTCCTCTTTCAGCTCCTGCTTAAACCACTGGTTGATCTTGTTCTTCGCCTGAGTGCTTTTTACGATCTTCAGCCAGTCACGGCTCGGCCCCTGGGAGTTCTGAGAAGTGATGATTTCAATTCTGTCTCCATTGTTAATCACATATTCTATGGGAACTAATTTCCCATTCACTCTGGCCCCAACCATATTATTTCCCACGGCACTGTGAACACTGTACGCGAAATCGATCGGTGTGGAACCATTTGGCAAAGTTTTCACATCTCCCTGGGGAGTAAAGCAATACACATTGTCCGCAAACAAATCCAAATCATTTTTGAGAAGGCTCAAAAATTCTTTATTGTCAGACATATCTTTCTGCCACTCCAAAATCTGGCGCAGCCAATTAAGCTTCTCTTCTTCCCGTATACCAATCGGTTTTTTCCCGTCTGAGGACTCTTTATACTTCCAGTGAGCCGCGATACCGTATTCTGCTGTCTTATGCATCTCAAAAGTACGAATCTGAATCTCAAAAGGCTGACCTTTCGGGCCAATTAAAGTTGTGTGAAGAGACTGATACATATTGGGCTTCGGCATCGCGATATAGTCTTTAAAACGTCCCGGAATCGGTTTGTACATCTCATGGATAACTCCTAACGCAGCATAACAATCCTTCACCGTATCCACGAGGATGCGGACTGCAAACAAATCATAGATCTGGTCAATCGTTTTGTCCTGGTTCACCATTTTTCGGTAGATACTGAAGAAATGCTTGATTCTTCCATCTACCTGCGCTTTGATACCCGCGTCTTCCATATGGCGCTTTACCTGTCCTACGACCTGGTTTACATAGGCTTCCCGCTCACTCTTCTTTAAATTGATCTTTTCTACCAAGTCATAATACACATCCGGCTTTAAATATTTCAAAGCCAGATCATCCAACTCTACCTTGACTTTAGAGATTCCCAGACGCATGGCAATGGGAGCATAGATATCCATGGTCTCTCTTGCCTTTTCCTGCTGTTTCTCCGGCTTCATATACTGCAAGGTCCGCATATTATGTAACCGGTCCGCCAATTTAATTAAAATGACCCGAATATCTTTGGCCATGGCCAAAAACATCTTCCGCAAATTCTCAGCCTGCAATTCCACTTTGTCCGCTGAGTAGGACAACTGGCCCAGCTTCGTGACACCATCCACCAGGAGAGCTACTTCTGCTCCGAATTCCTGCTGAATCTCCTCTGTAGTCATAATGGTATCTTCCACAGCGTCGTGCAGAAGTCCTGCCACAATCGTCTCCTTATCCAGTTCCAAGTCTGCCAAAATGATTGCCACACACAACGGATGTATAATATACGGCTCTCCTGACTTTCTAAACTGGCCTTCATGAGCGTTTCTCGCAATCCGATAAGCCTTCTCGATCATCGACAGATCTGCCGACGGATGGTATTTTCTCACGCAGGCAAGCAGCTCTTCATACAGGACCTCTGGACTGGTAAAGTCGCTCATTTTTTTCACATTGGCATCCGCTTTTTTCATACTCTCTAATTTTTCCTGATCAATGGCCAAGTTCTTCTCCCCCATGAACGATTCACCCTCCTTTACTATTTTCCTTCATACCGTATGACAGATTCCACCTGATATCCTTTCAGCCGATCTCTGCCATGTAAACCTGCTAGTTCCATCAAAAATACAATCTTCACAACTTCTCCGCCTAACTTCTCCACCATTTTCACCGCTGCCTCCACAGTTCCGCCGGTGGCAATCAAATCATCCACAATCGCCACTTTCTGTCCTGGCTTAATAGAGTCCTTATGCATTTCGATCACAGAACTTCCATATTCTAGATCATACTCTTCGGAGATCGTCTCACAGGGAAGTTTTCCTTTTTTTCTCACAGGTACGAAGGGTTTGTGAAGATTATAAGCAATGGGAACTCCAAAGATAAAGCCTCTTGATTCCGTCCCCACAATCACATCCACGTCCATCTCTTCCAAACATTTTTGCATGGAGTCAATGGCAAGTGCAAGCCCGTCCGCGTCCTGCAGTACACTTGTGATATCTCTGAATATAATACCCTCCTCTGGAAAATCCGGGATGCTTCTTACATAATCCTCTAACCTTTTCATTACCATTCCTCCATTATCTGTCGATTTTTGCAATATTAATAGTATATCATTTTTTCCCCAGGGAATCAATGCCAACTCCGCGGCATAATCCCTTCGTATGCTAACTCCACCACATAATCCTTTTGAGATTATAGCCGAATCTATATATTTTAAACAGGCGCTGCCTGTCATCACCGGTAATTCTGTATAATCACCTGAAGCTTCTCTCTCCCTTGGTATCGGTTTATGGCCGGGTAATAAGTCACCGACAACGGTTCATTCTGAGAGGCTCTATCCAAAAAAGGGGCGGCCTCTCCAAAATAGACCGCATCCATTCCACAGCCGTCTTCCGCCACTGCCTGCATTTTCACCACATTCCGGTTCTGTCCAAACACACGGCACCCCAGAACTCTTACCCCTTTCTGGGCAAAAACTGGCTTTGGATTCCCTTTTCCAAAGGGCTCTAACAAATCCAACTGTTCCACCAGTTCCCGACGAATATAAGAAAAGGGCATTGCCACATCTATGGTAATTTTCGGACATAGATCCTCCTTTGTCAGTCTGCACTTCTCATTTAGTTGTTTCCTCAGCCTCAGAACATTTTCCTCTACAATGGACAGCCCCGCCGCCATGGGATGTCCGCCAAACTGAATCATCAACTCCTTACATTCCGTCAAAGACTCAAACATAGAATAGGCCTCTATCGAACGCCCGGAACCTTTCACACACTGTTCTCCTTTGGTGAGTACCAGCACTGGACGGTAGTAACGCTCCCGAAGTCTGCCGGCAATGATTCCGGCCAGACTTTCATGGCAGTCTGGAAGATATACGACCAGCACCCGGTCTTCCCTCAGCGATGTCGTCTCCACCATCTCCACAGCCTGTTCCACCCCTTGTGCTGTCAGCGCTTTCCGGCTCTGATTGATCGCCAGCAAATCACCAGCCAGTCGAGCGGCCTCTTTCACATCCTGAGATTTCAGCAATTCCAAAGACCTGGCAGCCGTGTCCAACCTCCCACTGGCGTTCAAGCACGGACCTATCACAAAGCCGATGTGATAAGCTGTAATTTTCTTGTCCTCCAGCCCATTGGCCCGAATCAGTTCCCTCAGTCCTAAGTTCCAAGTGTTTTCCAGTCTCTTCAATCCCTCTTTTACCAGGACTCTGTTTTCTCCTTGTAAGTCCATCACATCGCCCACAGTGGCAATGGCGGCCAGTTCAATGAATTCTTCTCCCTCTGCCTTTGGAATTCCATAGCGCTCATACAATGCCAAAATCAATTTGTAAGCTACCGCTGCCCCACACAGATTCTTGTTCGGATAAGGACAATCGCTCTGTTTTGGATTTATAATTACGTCTGCTGGAGGAAGCACTTCTTCTTTTTCATCCCCCTTCTTTATAAAAGGCACTTCATGGTGATCTGTGACGATGACCGTCAGTCCCCTTTCTTTGGCATAGGCAATCTCACTGTAAGCCGCAATCCCATTGTCACAGGTCAATATCGTATCAATCCCATCCTCCAATGCCTTCTCAATCAACGGCAGATGGATTCCATATCCATCTGCCACCCGGTCTGGGATATAGGTATCCACCTTCGCCTTCAGTCTATCTAGCCCTCTTAGCAATATGTAGGTGGAAACTACACCGTCAATATCGTAGTCTCCAATAATGCGAATCGACTTTCGCTGCCGTATTTTCGCCTCGATGAGCTCCACAGCTCTCTCCATATCCTTGAAAAGGCCATGGCGACGGCAAGTCTTCCACCTTCCCATTCAAGTACTGATCTATCTGCTCCGGACCCTGTACCTCACGGTTACGAATCAGTCTGGCTATCACCGGGTCTATCCCGTATTCCTGTCCGATTTTTGAAAATCTGCTCTCTTTGCCGAGACTACCCACTTTTCTTCTCTCATTTTCCATCTCCTCGTCCTTTTACCTGCCGGATAGAAAAAGCCCCTTTCCTATCCGGCGCACATTGCAGCAAAGGGTGCCGCGCTTACGCACGACACCCTCCCCATCACTATTTTTTCTTAGCTACCACTTTATTCTCTTTCATTCCTCTAGTCTTCATTACATACCACAGAGCGCCAGTAATGCATACAGAAGAATACGCACCGCAAAGAATACCGACGATCAGCGGCAGTGCGAACTCTCGAATCGACGAAACGCCCATGATATACAGTACTGCCACCATCACAAAAGTGGTAAATGAAGTATAGATACTTCTCGTCAATGTCTGAGTAATACTTGCATTGACCACCTCTTTGAGCTCTTCCTTCTTTTTCTTTCCGCGCATATTCTCACGAATACGGTCAAAGATGACAATGGTAGCATTGATAGAATAGCCGACGATCGTCAGCATACACGCGATAAAAGTATTTCCCACAGAGACCCTGGCAATTGCATAGAACGCCAGTACCACCAGCACATCATGCACCAAAGCCAGAACCGCGCTGCTGGCAAAACGGATATCCTTAAAACGGAACCAGATGTACAATAACATACAGATGGTAGCCACAATCACCGCCATAATTGCATCGTTTCTCATCTCCGAACTGATCGTAGATGAAATACTCTCCGCAGTAATCTTGCTCTCATCCACGCCAAATTCATCCACGAGAGCTTTGTTTAAAGCTTCTCTCTCATCCAGATTCAAAGATTTCGTCTTGATGATGACCTGGTTAGTTCCCACCACTTTTGTAGGCTGAACATTCTTGTCGCCTGTCACTTTTTCCACCAGAGGCGTCACTTCAGAATCTATGGTCTTGATATCCATGTCTTCATTAAATGTCACGTTCGTGGACGTTCCGCCTGAAAATTCAAGACTGTAATTCAAGGCTTTGCCTTCAGAGCCGTGATGAACAGCCATGAAAATCGGCGCGCACAAAATCATACAGATTGAAACTACGAAAAAGATTCTTTTCTTTCCAAGGAAGTCGATGACTTTTTCGCTGTTTTGCTCTTCCAAAGAATTTTTCATCTCTCACTCCCACGGCGAACAGAGCCTGTACAATATAGCGCGACACTACCAGCGCTGTGAACATAGAAATCACGATACCTAAAGCCAGAGTATAGGCAAACCCTTTTACTGTACCTGAGCCCAACCACATCAACACAAAAGATGCAATCAATGTCGTAATATTTCCGTCAAAGATTGCTGAAAATGCTTTCTTAAATCCATTTTGTATGGAGCTTCTCACAGAGATTCCTGCTGCAATCTCATTCGCGGATACGCGCATAGATAATGACTTCGCGTCCACGGCCATACCGATACCCAGAATGATACCTGCGATACCTGGCAAAGTAAGTGTGATGTCAAAAGCATTCAGCGTAACTTAGCATAACATCTGTATAGATCACTAAAGCCACAACT
>ENA-OQCB01000794-OQCB01000794.1-human-gut-metagenome-genome-assembly--contig:-NODE-794-length-13867-cov-3.377802_pt1 | contig 13867 bp, 13 predicted proteins | sample MGYA00242493_ERZ504568 | MGnify/ENA primary metagenome ERZ504568 (study PRJEB26092, sample SAMD00036229) | human gut metagenome | host: Homo sapiens | study: EMG produced TPA metagenomics assembly of...
TCCGTGAGCTGGAACTGAGGCAGCTGTCCAACCAGGCCTTTGTCATCAATGAAACCCGCAAATTTTGCCAGCTCTTCACCAGCAACGGCGGAATCGGTTCCATGCTGTCCATGCTGTCCTCCTACACGGATTCCATCATCCTGATAACCGACTATAATGACAAATCCGTGTATTTCCATATTCCGGATTCCTATGCCAATCTCCTGCAAACCTCCAGCCGTGTAGTGATCCGGCCCGATAAATCCAAGAATGCAGAGAGCGGCAAGGAGGCTGACAGCGATAAGGAGGCTTCCAATACGCGCAGGTTCTGGATCAACAAACAAATCATACCCTTTGCCGTTTTTCCTATCCCCAGCGGCAGGTATTACCTCTGCGCTGACATTAACGCTGCCCCCCTTTCGGATGACATAGTCTCTATCATCACAAACTGTCTTCCCATCCTGTCAACCGAGCTTGAGACCATCCAGGTGAATCAGAGGCGTTTTTCCTCCACCAACCACTTTGCTCCTTTTTTCTCCATGCTGTCGGACATGCGTTCCAAGTCCAGCGAAGAAATAAGGATAGTGTGCAATACCTACTCCTTTCCCTATGACTGCAAGCGTGTCTGCATTGCCTACGAAATCCAGCAGACGGGAAGCCCGGAACGGCTGATGCGCACGGTATACGATAAATTCAGCACTGCTCTGGAAAATTCGGGACAGCAGTACTTCCTGAGTTTTTACAATGATTATGTGATTGTATTTCTGTTCTTCCAGAAAAGCATCTCCAACCTGGAGGCAGTGAACCAGGCACAGATGACAGCGGAATACCTGTACCAATCTTTGGATGAGAGCCTGCGCCAGTGGGTGCGGGGAGGGGTCAGCAGAAGCCACAGCCGTTTGGTGACAATCGGCACCGCATTTGAGGAAAGCTTAATCTCCATCAATATGCAGTCCCACCTCAATCCCCAAAAGGCTGTGGCTTCCTATCTGCGTCAGATTCCCTATCATCTCCTGAGGAACCTGAACCATCACGACCTGAATAAAATATATAACGACACCATCGTCCGGCTGGTGGATTACGACCAGGCAAACGGAACCTGCCTGGTCCACACCCTGCGCATGTACCTGGAAAACCGTATGGTCATCCGCGAGACCTCCAGACAGCTCTTCATCCACCGCAATACCCTGGCAGACCATCTGAATCTGATAAAGCGTATACTAGGCACCGATTTGGAAGCCATGGACGAAATCTTCAGCTTCTATCTGGGACTATGCGCCTACGATCTGCTCAGGGAAACATAACATAAGCCTGCTATGCATCTTTGCCTAATGTCTGGAGGTGGTTCATATTCCCATACAGCTTCCTGATTCTTGTAAACTCGTCCTCATCGTAAAAGCTGCATTCCCCTCTTGCATAAGCTTTTGCTACCTCCAGCATAAATCTGGCGGCCTCCTCACAGTCCGTGATATGGGTGGCTCCGGTAGCACATCCAGCCACCGGCACCTCTGTGGTGATGGCTACTCCGATAACCGGCGCCTTTGTTCCCGTTGCAGGCTGCAGGATGCTGTTTAAATGATACAGATCATTGCCATAGGGCGTAATATCCTGGACAGACAGGGCATATACATAGGGGAGCCGCCCGGTGGTGGTCTGCATAATGTCCAGAACGGACTCAGACACCTTCAGAATATATCCCTCCTTAACCGTAGGTGATATGGCGAATCCCCTTGTGTTGATAATCCGGTTCCCCTTGGTAGTGTCAACAGACAGGACCGCGTCAAGCTCATCACTCAGCTCTTCCTTGTTGACCTGGGCCATCTCCACAGGTGAATCCATAAATGCCACCGGCTTGTGGGGCCTTGTAGGCGCGTCGGGACACACATGAGTGGATACAATGATGTCACCCTCCAGTATGTCGCCCTTATTCTGCATATCCAAGAGCTTTGCAGCCAGGGATAATGCCACCAGGGCGCCGTCGCCGTCAGACACGAATCCGATTCGCTCCGGCCTTGCTCCCAATCCTCCCAGGCGTCCCAAAAGCCCCAGTGTGGGCGCATCTCCTCCGGACGTCTTTCCCCTGCTTCCGTGAATCCTGACCTTGACCATATCGGTTTTGCCCTTGGGGCCAACGAGCGGATATACGTGGATATCCGCATCCTTCCTGATTCCTCTTAAGTATGCCTCAACCGTTTCTCCGCTGGCATTGCTGTCATCCAGAACATCATACACTTCCAATAACTGTTTGATTAACACGACATATCTCCTCCTGGTATTTATTCAATTCCCATTAAATCGCACACCGCTGCCACATATGCCTTGGCGGCAGTCACCACATCTTCTATCTCCACTGTCTCATTGTAAGAGTGGATCCCCACTGTATTGGACGGCCCGAACTGGATCGTGGGAATACCCTGACGCCGGTAATCCCTGGCGTCGCTGGAAGCCCACTGGTAAGCAGGCACCACCTGAGTACCTAAAAATGCCTCCACATTCTTCTTTACCGCAAGGACTAATGGATCCTCGTGATCCGTAAAGTTTGGCTCGGAGCGGTAATTCAGCTCAAAATCAACCCCATCCACTCCGCTCTCCCTGCGTATCTCCTCCACGCAGGCAGCAATCTCATCCTGGCTGACACCTATGGGCAGACGGCAGTCAACCACTGCCTCGCAGCAGTCCGGCACCATATTGTGGCGGGTTCCCCCCTGTATCAGTCCGATATTGGTGGTTACATGATCTATGACACTTCCCAAACCCGGAATCTCATTCTTATCCTCCGCTATCATCTTTGAGTCTGCCAGAGGCTTTAACTGCCTGTCTGAAAAATGCCCGCTTATCCTGGTAAGCTTTTCTACCAGCGGAAGGACCTTTGCCATCTTAAGGATTGCATTCTCTCCCTTATAATTCCCAAGACTTCCGTGGGCCGCCTTGCCATGGGCCCGGATTGTCAGCAGCATTCCCCCCTTCTGGCCAATCTCAATGGTAGCCATGGAGGTGGGTTCCGCCACCAGGCATCCGTTTGCTCCCTTGGCGTATCCGTGCTCACACAGCCACGCAGAGCCGTACTCCCCGCCGCTCTCCTCGTCGGAAACAATGTGAAGCCGTATATTTCCCTTAAGGCAGACATTGGACTCTTTTAACAGAGCCATGGCAAAAAGGACTCCGGCCACCCCGGCCTTCATGTCGGAGGTTCCCCTACCCAATATCTGGCTGTCAGTGACCGTACCGCAGAAAGGATCAAAATCCCATAACCCTCGGTCTCCCGCCGGGACTACATCCACATGTCCGTTAAAAATCAGGCTGTAGCCGTCATCGCTGCCCATCCTGGCCACCACGCAGGGATAATCCGGGTTTTCCCCGGTTTCCTCATAGGCAATGCCGGCCTTCTCCAGATATTTCTCAACAAAATCCACCACTTCCCTCTGGGTTCCTGTGGGATTCTCACTGTTAATCCTGATAAGCCGGGAAACCAGGTCAATCAGTTCATCTTTCCGATCTTCCACCATGCTGATTAAATTTTCTTTTCTCATTTTTTCCTCCGTCAGTCGCGTTCGTTCTGATATAGAAAACAGGCTACCATGTGGTCCGTGTCCCCGTGGGGCAGCAGTTTCGGCAGTTCCTCCCTGCACCGCTTCATACACCGTGGACAGCGGTTTGCAAGAGGGCATCCCTTCTGTTCCCCGATTGGGCTGGGTACCTCACCGGTCAGCACAATGCGTTCCTTTTCCTCCTCCGGGGATTCCGGCGGAATGGCGGACAAAAGTGCCTGGGTATACGGATGCAGGGGATTGTGGTAGATAGAGTCACTGTCACACAGTTCCACCAGCCGTCCCAGATACATGATGGCGATGCGGTCGCTGATATATTTCACCACGCTCAGGTCATGGGATATGAAAATATATGTAAGGTTAAAATGCTTTTGCAGCTTCTTAAACAGGTTAATGACCTGGGCCTGTATGGACACGTCAAGAGCCGATACCGGTTCATCGCAGATGACCACTCTGGGATTACTGGCAATGGCCCTGGCAATGTTCAGCCTTTGGCGCTGTCCCCCAGAAAACTCATGGGGATATCGGTTTAAATGCTGCATATCAAGTCCCACTTCCTTGAACAGGCCTATGGTCCTTTCCTGGCGTTCCCTGGCAGTGGCAGGTGTCTTGTGGACAATCATGGGTTCCTCCACGGAATCCGCGGCCGTATGGCGGGGGTCCAGGGAAGAATAGGGATCCTGAAATACCATCTGTATCTCCCGGCTCAGGGCCTGGCGCTCTTTCTTCCTGAGACGGTTCAGCTCTTTTCCGTCATAAACCAGCTTTCCTGATGTGATGGGATGGAGGTTGACCAGGCAGCGTCCCAGAGTGGACTTGCCGCAGCCTGACTCACCGATGATACCCAGGGTCTCACCCTCGTAGATATCCAGGCTGATGTCGGAAAGGGCGTGCAGCTTTAAGGCCTTGCCGGTAAAAGACTTTGCTTTTATGTCAAAATCCTTGCACAGATGTTCAATCTTCAATATCACTTTCCTATCTTCCACTTTCCGTCACCTCATTTCTGACAAGCCTGTTTCCGCCTGTCTGCCGGTGGCAGGCAACACGGTGGCCTGGCGATACTTCTGTCAGCTCCGGCACCTCCGTCCTGCACCGCTCCTGCGCGTAAGGGCATCTGTTGGCAAAGTTGCAGCCTACCCCGGTAAGCCTCAAATCAGGCGGTGTGCCTGCGATTGTGGACAGTTCCTCCTTAGAATTGCTGCTCAGTCTGGGCATACAGTCCAAAAGCCCCCATGTATAAGGATGAAGGGGATGATTGTATAAATCAATACAGGGAGCATACTCCACTGTCTTGCCCGCGTACATAACAATCACGCTGTCACACATATCCCATACAACTCCCAGATTATGGGTAATCAGCAGGATGGCTGTGCCGTATTTGTCGCGCAGTTCCTTTAATAAATCCAGTACCTGTGCCTGGACCGTCACATCCAGGGCCGTGGTGGGTTCATCCGCAATGATCATCTGCGGTTTGCTGCACACGGACATGGCTATGATAACCCTCTGGCACATACCTCCCGACAGCTCGTACGGATACGCCTCCATCCGCCGTCTGGCATCGGGAATCCCAACCCGTTTCAGCGCCTCCTCTGCCATGTTCCTGGCCTCTGCCTTGGTGACCTTCTGGTGGGCGCATATCATCTCCACCATCTGGCTCCCTACCTTAAAGACCGGCGACAGGGATGTCATAGGGTTCTGGAAGATCATGGATATGTCCTTCCCCTGAATTCCAGCAGTTCCTTCTGGCTCAGCTTAAGGACATCCGTACCATTAAAATCAATGGACCCGCCCACGATTTTTCCTGTCTTGGCCGGCAGGAGATGGATGATGGAGCTGGACGTAACGCTCTTGCCTGAACCTGACTCGCCCACAATGCCCAGGATTTCTCCCTTTTCCACCTCAAAGCTGACTCCGTCCACGGCTTTGCTGACTCCGCCGGAGGTATAGAAGTACGTCTTCAAGTCTTTTACTGTCAATAATTTCTGTCCTTCCATATCCTCACCTCTCATTCATACTGCTTCTTCATATCCTGAAAGGCCCTGTCCACCTGTTCCATAAGGCTGTCGTCGGATAAAAGCTCCACCGCAGTCATGGCAAGTGCCTTGGCGCCAGTCAGGGCCGCCCTGTGTCCGTCCGGACTTTTGCAGGCATCTTCGAATTCCTTTGTGTGTCCCCGGAGCAGGGGAACCACCTGGACATAGGATTGGAGGGCCGGAAAGGCATGGGTCAGATTACCCACATCCGTACATCCGATTCCCAGTTCCTTTCTTCTTGGCATTACCGTTTCTCCCAGCCGGGTAAATTGCTCTGCCAGAACGTCCTCTATAACCGGATTGTTGCGTATGTCCTCATATGTGTAGCCGTCTTCCTTCCACTGCCAGGTAGTACCGGTCATCCTGGCTGCGGCCTCGCAGGCCTCCAGAAAATCTCCCAGGAGCTTCTTCTTGGTCTTCATGCTGAACGAGCGCACTGTAAACTTCCCCTGGCAGTGTTCCGGAATGTGGATGGGGTCCTCTCCGCCTTCGGATATGATACCTAAAATAGTTCCCTGCCCATTCCAGCGAAGCCTCATCTGGCTGATATGCTGGAACAGCAGAAGAAGGGGATCCAGGGCGCTGACGCCCTCCTCAGGCCAGGTAGCGGCATGGGCTCCCTTTCCGAAAAAGTCCACGATGATGTCTGTCCTGGAGTATGAGATATCATTCACCACTGTCTCATTGGCGGAATGGATTATCATAGCCGCGTCCACCCCGTTAAATGCCCCATTTTCAAGCATGATGACCTTTCCTCCGCCGCCCTCCTCGGCTGGTGTCCCGAATACGGAAATACTGCCCTTAAGCTGAGGCAGCACGGACTTCACGGCAATCCCTGCTCCGGCCGACATGGCCGCCATCAGATTATGGCCGCACGCGTGGCCCATTCCCGGCACAGCGTCGTACTCCGCCAGGAACGCAATATGAGGTCCCGGCTTTCCGGAATCACAAAATGCATGAAATGCTGTCTCAATCCCGCCGGTTCCCCGCTCCACCTCAAAACCGTGCTTCTCAAGCAGTCCGGTAATGGACCGGCATGCCTTATACTCTTTAAAATTATATTCCGGATTGTTCCAGATGGTATCTGCCAGCTCCGTAAGCTCCCCGGAACATCGGTCTATACACGTCTCGACCTGTCTTTTCAATTCTTCTCTCATGGCTACCTCCTCATCTTGGGATCCAGTACATCGCGTATACCGTCTCCCAGCAGATTAAAGCCGATAACTGTCAGCAAAATAAAGCAGCCTGAGATACCTGCGATATGGGGCGCCGTGTTCAGGCAGTCCCTTCCCGACCTCAGAATACTTCCCCAGGAAGCTGTGGGCAGCTTGATGCCCAGTCCAAGGAAGCTTAAGGATGCCTCTGATATGATTGCGCTGGCAGTGTTAAGGGTAGCATACACAATGACCTCACTCACTGTATTGGGCAGTATATGGTGAAGCAGCATCCTGGTATTGGAAATGCCGATGACCCTGCCTGCATTGCAGTACTCCTCCTTTTTCACTATGAGCACCTGGCCTCTGACCACCCTGGAAAAGCGCGGTACAACCGCAATTCCGATTGCCAGGATCACATTGAATATACCATCCCCCAGTACCGTCATAAGGATAATGGACAGCAGGATAAAAGGAAATGCCATGACGCCGTCCATGCAGCGCATAATGACCGCATCCACCACGCCGCCGGCGTAACCCGATATAAGTCCCAGGGCCACCCCGATGACACCTCCCAGTACCGTGGCTCCCACTGCAACCACAAGAGAGACCCTGGCCCCGTAGCATATTCTTGTAAACAAATCCCTTCCGGCTTCATCCGTGCCGAACAGGTGCCCCTTCTCAAAGAAGCCCAGATATGCGTCAATGGGGATGTATCTCATTGGGCTTTCCCCCCTGTGATGAACGGGGCAAATACAGCAATGGCGGTCATAATCACAATGATGAACAGTCCAATCATAGCTGTCTTATTCCGTCTCAGCTTATTCCAGGCGCTGTTGGCCCTCCGTTCCTTCCTGAGGATCTCCTCGTAAGACGGTTGGGATGCGGCTATATCTGTCTTTTTCATTTAGCTACCCCCTTCGTAGCTGACTCTTGGATTGATCAGCATGTATACAATATCTACCGCCAGATTTACCAGGACAAATGCCAGCGCGATTACAAGAACAGCGCCCTGAATCAGCATATAATCACGGTTGTCAATGGCGCCCACCATCAGTGATCCCATGCCGGGCCAGGAAAACACGTTTTCCGTCAGGATGGCGCCTGCAAAACAGGATGCCAGCTGAAGGCCAAGGACTGTGACGATGGGAGGAAGGGCGCTCTTTAAAGCGTACTTCCATATAACAATGGCGTCCCTGATTCCTCTGGCTCTGATGGCCCGTATGGAATCGCTTGAAATGGATTCCAGGATACTGGAACGGGTGATTCTGGCAAAGGTTGCCATTGGTATGGTGGACAGACAGAAACAGGGAAGGACCATGTGGCGTATCACATCCCCCAGGCCGTTTTCAAAGGTTCCCATGCCCAGGGCCGGAAGCCACCCAAGCCGGACGCTGAAGGTCAGTACCAGCATAAGGCCCATCCAGAAAATAGGCATGGAAACCCCAATCAGTGCAAGTATCATAAATATGTAATCAAACAGAGAACCCTGCTTTACCGCGCTGACCACACCAATCACCATGCCTATCAAAAGAGCAACCGCTATGGAGGGAATTGCCAGCAAGAAGTGTATTGGGTATCCTCTCCGCCACAAGCTTTAAGACCGGCTGGTTGTAGGAATAGGATGTCCCGAAGTCCCCCCGTGCAAAACGCCGAGGACATAGTCTTTGTACCTCGAACCAAGCATTGGTTCGTTAAGCCCCATGCTTTCCCGCAGCTTTTCCACGTCCTGCACGGAAGCCTGGGGACCTGCCACGGCCCGGGCCGGGTCACCCGGAATCATCCTCGTAAGTACGAAGGTCAGGGTCACCACCACAAACAGGGCCGGTATGATCTGCAGGCATCGGTTAATTAAAGTCTTTAACATAGATGTCACCAAACTCCTTTTTGAGACAGGAATGCCGCCATAAGACGGCATCCCCGGTGCCGGTTCCATCAAGCCGGTACTGATATAATACCGTTGCTTGCGAACCTTACTTTGAAAGCCATACGTTAATATCGGTTGTACAGATCTTTACCTTGCCGTCAGCCCTCTGGACCAGTCCCTGGACATTGGGCGTCACACCCCACTCCACATTCTCATTGGCATAGAATATACCGGGCATATCCTTCACGATCAGGGCTAACGCCTTCTTGTACAGGTCTGCGCGCTCATTCTGGTCTGTTGTCAGCAGGGCGTTCTCCAGGCATTTATCAACCTCAGGATTATTGTAACCCTGGCCGTTGCCCAGGGAACCGATTTCTCCGCTGTAGAACAGCTTGTTTAAGAAGAAGTAGGGATCCGGATACCATGTCCATGACATACCAAACACATCTGCCTGTCCGGAAGCGCCAATCTCGCTGAAGGTTCCCCACTCACTGGTATTAATGTTTACATTCACGTTCAGGTTCTGCTGCAGGTATGCCTGGAACAGGGTTGCCATCTTAACCCTGGTAGGCGTATTGGAAATATACAGGTTCAAATCAAATCCGTCCGGATAACCTGCCTCTGCCAGAAGCGCCTTGGCTGCTTCCGGATCATAGGTTGGAACCTCTGCCTTTACAGCCTCGTCGTATCCCCAGGAGCCCGGAGGCAGCGGAAGGGATGCAGGCACAGCCTCGCCATACTGGTACACGCCGCCTGTCAGTTCCTCCACGTTTACAGCCTTGATCAGGGCTTCGCGGACCTTCGGATCCTTGGTAGGCCCATTTACCATGTTAAAGTACAGGTAGGATACATGAAGCCCCGGCATCTCCAAAAGCTTGACGGTGTCATCATCCCTTGCCACCTGCACGGCCTCTCCCGTAAGGCTGGTAGCCACATTGACCTCTCCGGTCCTCAGGGCATTCACTGCCTGGTTTCCGTCGCTGACAGGACGGAATACCACCCCGTCCAGGTGAGGCTTCTGTGCCCAGTACTTTTCATTTCTCACCAGGGTGGCCTGCTGGTCCAGCTTGAATTCCTTCAGCGCAAATGGACCGCTTCCTACCAGATGGGTTCCGAAATCATCTCCCCATCCCTCCACTTCCTCTTTGGGGACAATTACATTGCCCGCATCGGTAAGGGCAGTAAGGAAAACCGCGTTGGGATTTTCCAGGACACATTTCACTTCCGTATCGCTTATCACTTCACAGTGATCCAACATGTCCAGCCTGTTCATAGCAGACAGCTCATGAGAACGCTCCAGGGAATACTTGATATCCTCTGCCGTTACCTGCCTGCCGTCCTGATACTGTCCCGGCTGGAAATACACATCATCCCTCAGCTTGAAGGTATACTCTTTTCCATCATCGCTGACCTCCCAGGAAGCCGCGATAGAGGGCATGATCTCAGTCAGGCTGCTGTTATACTCCACCAGTGTGTCACATACGCTTCCGATAATCTGTGATTCATATGTACCTGTATATTTCACAGGATCCAGATTTTTAGGCGATGAGGAAAGTGATATTGTCAGTACCCCGCCGTCCACCGGCTCCCCGGCATCAGCGGCCTGTGTCTCCCCGCTGGCCCCCGCTTCCGCTGCCGTGGTCCCTGCGGGCGCGCTGCTGCCTGCATTCTCTGTGCCGCCCCCTGAGCTTTTGCCGCACGCTGCCATGGATACGGCCATTGCCACTGCCATCAGGCTTACCTATCCATCTTTTTTTCATAAGTTTATTACTCCTCTCTTTTTTTGTTTTTGCTGCCCTTTTGTAAAATTTTATAAAAAAAATCGATAGTCAAAGCAAAACATAGTCCCCTTTAACTATCGTTTTATATCTTCAATTCGGATGATTATTTAACCAGCATATGGCAACCTCTGCATAGATGGCCGACATTACCGGTATCATGTCCTCGCTGAATGTGACTTTGGGATTGTGCACCCCGTAAGGATATCCTTCCTCCTGCGAACCGGTTCCGACCCAGAAAAGCACACTGGGCACAAGCTGTGACAGTACCGAAAAGTCCTCCGAACCAGTCATCCTTGGCAGTTCATAACAGGTTCCCGGTCCCAGCAGGCGGTCAATATATCCCGCTGCCTCTTCCAGAAGCTCCTGGTCATTTACCATGGGCGGGACACCGGAATAGAGATATTCCACCCGGGCAGATGCTCCAAAAGCGGATGCCACTGTTGACGATATTTCCTCCAGACGTCTCCTGGCATATTCCCGCACCTTCTGGTTCCTGGTGCGGATGGTGCCGCGCATAACTGCCGTATCGGAAAATACATTGGCTGCGGCTCCTGAATGGAATTCGCAGATTGTCAGTACCAGCATTTCATCGGGATGGGTTTCCCGGCTGTTTAAGGCCTGCAGGGCCATATGGATATGTACGGCTGCGTTGATAGGGTCAATGCAGCTGTCCGGAACTGCTCCATGTCCGCCCTCCCCGTGTATGGTGATTGTGAACACGTCACTGGACGCACAAGCCGCTCCGGTACTGTATCCCACACTGCCCATACTGTGATGGACCACATGCAGGGCCATGGCGCCGTCCACGGAAGGATTTTCAAGAACGCCTGCCTCAACCATGTCGGCAGCTCCGCCCACATCTTCCTCGCAGGGCTGGAACATCAGCTTGACCCTTCCCCTCAGCTCGCCTTCCCGCTCTTTTAATATCCTGGCAGCTCCCAGAAGGGCACTGGTATGAATGTCATGACCGCAGGCATGCATACAGCCGTTATTGGAGGCAAACGTGAGACCGGTCAATTCCTCAAAGGGAAGGGCGTCCATATCAGCTCTCAGTAGAAATGTTTTCCCGCCCGCTTCAGCGTTACCAAGAACCGCGCTGATTCCCGCTTTTCCTACTTTCTTGAATTCAATTCCATATGCCTTTAATTTCTCTGCCACAAGGGCAGTTGTTTCCGGAAGGTCAAATCCAATTTCAGGGTTTTGATGAATTTTCCTTCGTATGGAGATCAGCTCATCGCTTAATTCTCCGGCCCTTGTAAGGGTATACCTGTTATCCATGATATTCATGTGTCCTCATCCAGAATCTAAATTATTTATTTTAATCATCATATCAAAACTGCACTATCCTTACAATTGCATCATGCATGATATTTAAGTTTTTTAATATGCATTATGCATGATTCTTTCTGTTTTTGTCGTCTTTGTATACACTTATGTCCTTGGTGTGCATACATTTTTGCCTTTTTGCCTTTTCTCAGCTCACAGTCCGGTCTCAGATATCTGACAATTCCGATATCACCCGGGCCGCCATGGTGCGGGAAAGGACCACTGTCTTCCCTGTTTTTTCTGCAACCTCCCGCTTCATGGCAAAGGAATATCCGATGCAGTCCATGACAACCAGAGGCCCCTGAAGTGCGCTGATCTTTCTGCATGCCTGTTCTATTTCCTCCCATCCCCCGTACGGGGAAGCCGCCACCGTCACCACGTCGTTTACATATTTCCTCCATTTTTTCCTGGGACTGTTGTACCTGTCTCTGGGTGGGTGTCATCACAATCAGCTGTCTGTCCCCGCAGAGAACAGGAATCAGCCGGCTTATAAGGTCGCAGGGGAATATAAGAGGAACCCGGGATTTGAATTTATAGTCAAACTCACCCGTACAAAAGAACAGAATCATCTTGACTCCCTCTGCCTCCAGCTGTTCGATACACTCCTGGATACGAGGCAGGATCTTTTGCTCGGAAAACGAAACCTGGCTGCCGTCCCGCATCCGGGAGACCAGGACATACTCCCCCGCATCCGGGGCCAGTTTGTCTATATCCTCCACCGTCAGGCCATCCAAAGCCCCCCGTTCCATAATTTCAACCTTCCCCTGGAATATCCCCATAATGTCATCTGTCACGTCTGTCCTTGGAGACTGCCCCACTGTAATTGCGCCTAATTTAAACATCTCTTTTCTCCTTTCCGACTGCTGTATAATGTTGATTCTAAAAGTATAGCATACTACTGTCAAATAAAATATACGGCCTGAAAATGGTACTAACAAAATAACCACCTGTTCCTGAGGCCATAAGCCCGGCATTGAAAAAAAGGGCATCCCTGCCATGTTGTCATGGTCCTGGATGCCTTTTATCATATCTGGCTGAGTATACCATTTTGTTTAAAATCTAATTCAGCAAAGCCCCATACCGCCCCAAAAAGCTCTGGGTCCTCTCATTATCCGAAGCAAACACCTGCTCCGGGGTGCCCTCCTCCACAATGACACCGCCCGCCATGAATACCACGCGGTCCGATATATCCCTTGCAAAGGCCATCTCATGGGTGACAATCACCATGGCGATGTCAAGGTCTGCCAGGGACTTAATCACCTTGAGAACCTCACCGGTGAGCTCCGGGTCCAGGGCTGAGGTGGGTTCGTCAAAAAACAGTATCTTGGGATTCAGCGCCAATGCCCTGGCAATGGCCACGCGCTGGCACTGGCCGCCGGACAGCTGGCACGGATACGCATTTTCCTTGTCCTCCAGCCCCATCTTTTTAAGCAGTGCCCTGGCTTCCTCATAGACCTGCGCCTTATCTCTTTTCTGCACATGGATGGGAGCATCCGTGATGTTCTTCATAACAGAGTAATGGGGGAACAGGTTGAAATTCTGGAACACCAGGCCGTACTGGCTCTGGATTTCCTTTAAATCCTTTTTTGAGGCGTACACAGCCCTTCCGTCCTCTGTCCAGGCCGCCCGCTTTCCCAGGTATATCACTTCCCCGCTGTCCATGGTCTCCAGCATGGTGGCGCACCGCAGCAGGGTGGATTTTCCCGAACCCGAGGGACCGATGACAGAAACGATTTCCCCCTCCTCCACACTGAGGGATATATCCTTTATGACGCCCAGGCCGTCAAATGACTTTTCCACATGATTTAATTCCAGCAGCTTCATAATCCACAATCCTCCTGTTCCTAACGGTAATAATCCATCTTCTTCTCAACCCACTCCATCCCAACTGCCACTACCAGGTTGAAAATGTAGTAGAACAGACCGGCCGCCACAAAGGGAATCATATTGGTCTGGGACGCCGCAAGGGCCTTGGCTATGGAAAACATCTCCGCCACGCTGAGGGTAAAGGCCAGGGAGGTGTCCTTGACCAGGGTGATGACCTCGTTGGTCACAGACGGAAGAATCCGTTTGATGACCTGGGGCAGTATGATTTTGAAGAAGGTCTGGAACCGGCTGTAGCCCAGAATCTGAGCCGCCTCGTACTGGCCCACAGGCATGGACTGGATGCCGCTTCTGT
>ENA-OQCB01000795-OQCB01000795.1-human-gut-metagenome-genome-assembly--contig:-NODE-795-length-13853-cov-3.131284_pt1 | contig 13853 bp, 14 predicted proteins | sample MGYA00242493_ERZ504568 | MGnify/ENA primary metagenome ERZ504568 (study PRJEB26092, sample SAMD00036229) | human gut metagenome | host: Homo sapiens | study: EMG produced TPA metagenomics assembly of...
GATTATAGCAGAACATCTTCCCTGCAATTGATTATATTGTAATCGGCTTTTGTTCTTGTTGAACGTCAATATATATATATTCTGAGGTTATATAATTATATATGGTCGTTAATTGATAGGATATTTAGAACTGTATTCCCTACTTGGAAATTATAAATCTTTGACCAGCCGGAAACCATTATTGAAATGTTTGCTGTTCGGGAAGATATAATAGCGGCAGGTCGGGCGGCAGATTGCACGTTCGTTGAACCAGGTACCGCCACGGACGGCAACATATTCTTTGCCGTCTTTATTGGGTATCACTGCACCATTCCCATACATTACCGCTCATATCGTACAACCCTAATTCGTTAGGCTTTAATGTCCCTACTCGGTGTGGCTTACCGCCTGAGTTTCCGGTATACCAACCCAAGCTGTCCAGTTCCATACCGCCGCTATAGAGATGGTCACGGTTCCCATAGTTGCCGCCTCGTGCGGCAAATTCCCATTCTGCTTCGGTCGGCAGGCGGCCTCCGGCCCATTTGCAATATTCCTGTGCACCGTACCAGGTGACATAGATTGCCGGATGAGCCTCGTAACCCGGCACTGGCTTTCCGTTTTGGATGCCCCAGTTGCAGGGGTAATACAAAGGTGGGGCATTTTTTAGCTTTTCAGGACTAAGTGTCGAGAGAAAGGCGGCAAACTGGTAGTTTGTTATCTCGTACCGACTGATTAGGAAACTGTCTACTTTGACTTTGTGAGGTGGGTTGTTGTCTTCTTTATAGGTAGACCCCATTTCGAAACTTCCACCATTGACGGTTATCATTTCCGGTTCTTCGTTCAGTTTCAGCCATTTTCTGAATTGCAGGTCTTCCATTTTCTTCACCGCAGCTTCATATTCGTGTGCTCGGATGTCACTTGCCATGAATTTCTGAAGATAATGGATCGCAATGTTGTAAGCTTCCACATCTTTGAATGGGAGCAAGCGTTCGGACATGGAGGCCAGTGCCATGTAGCCGTCCGTCCGTGTAGAGTCGAGTTGCACCGCTTGTACATAGAGTTTATAAGCTTCTTCCGCATAGCTGTGCATTTCCTTTTCTTTGCGGCTTGTCAGGCGTAGCAGGTCGTCTGCTTCCCGAATGTTGCTGTCGGCATACGGGTTGATCTGGTTGCTGATCAAACGGGTGAATTTGGTTTTCTTCATCTCGACAGGGATGAGGCGATAAAGGGCTTTCAGAGAGTCAGGCGAAAGATCTTTCATGACACGTGTCAGCAAGAACTGCCCGGCATATTGGTCCATATGGTTCTGGATAAACTTGGAACGGATGGAGTCACGTATGGCTGTGATTCTATCCCTTTCCACCTCTACGTCTAATTTGTAAGTGCCCGGAACGATGTGACTGTTATACACCATACCATCCGTTTTCCGGTTATGCAAGCGATTGGCTATGTGGTTCAGGCTGTCGATCTGTTGTGTAAACGACTGTGTCCGGTTCAGATAAGCGGCATATTGCATTTGGGTTTGAGCTCCTTCGAAATGCAAGCCGTTTGGAAAATCATGGATGCTTCCTTCGACAACGATTTTTCCTGTGTCTACCAGCAAGTCGCAGTAATAGAATTCATCTTTGATGGTCGTGCAAAGCCAAAGATGCTGAGGTATGTCGAACAACTCGCCCTTCATCTGCAATTTGCCGTCTTCGAGGCGCATCGCATTTATAATCCGCTGCGTGCTGAATTGTTTCAGGAAGAATACGGTCCCGTCTTTCACATCTCGAATCCGGGCCTGTATGAGGTAGGAGTTATCGGCATGTGACAACAGACTGATCCCTGAAAACAATAGAGCAAGCAACGTTCTATACATAGTAACAGTTCTTATTTATCCAATTCCTTCATGAGCATTTCCTTCATCTTATCCGGTCCCATGAATCCGACCTGGAAATGGGTAGGCGTACCGTCTTTGGAGATGATCATGTAAGAAGGAACGCCCTGCACGCCGAATTTATTGCAGATATATGTCCATTGTGCATCTGTCATCCGGTAATGTTCGCCTTTGATATCCGGTATCATCTGTTCCCAAGTGCCTTTCGGGGAGTTTTCGCCTGCCAGGTAAAGGAAGACGATATCCTTGCCTACGAAATCTTTCTTGACCGGTTCGGACGCTCTCATCGCGGGCTTTTGCACGGGGCCGCACCAGGTCGCCCAGAAATCGACAAACACGACTTTGCCCCGGTAAGGCGTGGTGATGGCGTTGAACAGCTCCTCGGCCGGGATGTCGGCAATGTTCACGCGGTTGACGGTGTAGCCGGATTTCTTTTTGTTTTCTTCGATTGTTTGCTTGACTTTGTTGTTCATCAAAGTGAGAGCTTCCTGGATGACCGGAGATATTTTCCCAGCCTGTGCTAGCTCTTCGTCACTTAGCGGGCGGAATTCTTTTATCGGTTTGGATAGGCGTTGTGCGGCAAGGAGGTCGAAAAGAATCCCGTTGTCTGTTCCCATAACCTTGATGAGATCAGCGGTATTATCGGGGGCTTTCTCTCCGGCAGCCCTATCTTCTCCGGTGAAGTTCGTATATTGTAGGTAGGAGATCAGGTAAGTGAAAGAGCCGTCATACAGCAAGTATGGATCGTTGCTTACCAGTTCCGGGATAAAATCATAATATTCTATGGTCGGTATCACCTTTTTGTCTTTGGGTATCACCGAGTCGCGTGGAATTTGATTGACAGTACGATAGGCGTATTCCGTCATTCCGCTAATACCAAGTAATTGTTCCGCCAAGTCTTTTTTCAAGCTGTTATGCAGGAGTGTGCGGTAAGCGTCACTTAATTCCGTATGGCTGTCCAATACGGCTTTCTCCTTCTGATAACGATCCATCCAGTACGCCTTGAACTGATCCGCATTCATCGTGCTGATATCGGAAAACATCTGCATGTAGTCTTCTTGGGATTTGGGGGAGACGGATACAAAACGAAGGGAAGAATTGCTGCATTCGTTGTTGAGGGCTGCCAGTGCCCCGGTGAAATAATATTTCTCACCCAATGACGGTTTGTCTTTTTGCTTTTTGGACTGTGAGCGGCAAATCTCCGGCATATTGATTTCAACTGAAGTCGTTTCTCCCGGCTTCAGATATATAAGGCCGTTCATAAAGTTGCTGACAATGTTCAAACCTGTAGGGTAATACAGAGGAACTTCCAATGTGAAGTTTCCATCCGGTTGGACTGTAATGTTATATTCTTCTGTGCTCCCGTTTAACAGATTGAAATTCCAGGCACGTCCCTTTAGGTTCATTTCCGGTTTATAATCGGCGATATGCCCTTTCAATACAGCCGTGCCGTTTTTGAATTCTGGCTTTTCCAGTACCGGGGTTTCTGCCGGATTCTTTTTCCCTGCTAAAGAAGAGTTGGCTGGCGAGCCGTCCAGATGGATATTCCATATCTTGAAAGCCCCTTCTTCGTCCCCTTCGATAAAGTCAACGGTTTTCGTCCCTTTGGGTAATGGTGGGAATATCAGCCGAAAAGAGGCTTCTCCTGACTCAGGCATCCAGAACTTTTCGCTTAGGGTAATACCGTCGCCTGCCTTGATCGGATAGGTTTTGCCGTCGGCCCGTAAGGTTGTTTCCTTTACGACCTGAATCCAGTATTTCGGGCGAAAGTAAGCGTCGATATAAAAGACCGTCGCGGTGTCGCTCAGTGCGATTTTATCTATTTCCAGCGTTGTCGAGCTCCAAGCGTCGAAAGCCGGTTGTTCAACTATGCGTTCCTGTGCCTGCAACCCTGTGCAGCTTAAGAATAATAAACATGTAAGTAGAGTCTGTTTTATAACAAGTGTCTTCATAAGCAATCCGATTTATGATTAGTGCCGGCAATATACAAGTTTATTTGATTTGGAATCAAATAAGATACGATCATTCCGTAAGCCATAACATATCTTAATACGCTATGGCTTCTTCTTTCCCTTTTATAACATTTAAAACTTAGATCATGGTCTCCGTTACCACCTGCCCGTCGAACAGGTTGATGATGCGGGATGCGAATCCGGCATCATGCTGGCTGTGCGTCACCATGACGATCGTCGTCCCTTCCTTGTTCAGTTCGTTCAGCAAGTTCATTACCTCCTGCCCGTTTTTGCTGTCCAGATTACCGGTAGGCTCATCGGCAAGGATCAGTTTCGGGTTGGCCACTACGGCGCGGGCAATGGCGACACGCTGTTGCTGGCCGCCGGACAACTGCTGTGGGAAATGCTTTTCGCGGTGTACGATAGCCATTCGTTCCATCGCTCCCAGCACTTTCTTTTTCCGTTCGGCAGCTGAAACACCCATATAAAGCAGAGGAAGTTCTATATTTTCGTACACGTTCAATTCGTCGATCAGATTAAAACTCTGGAAGACGAAACCGATGATTCCTTTACGCAGCTTCGTGCGCTGGGCCTCCGTATATTGAGACACTTCGATCCCGTTCAGGTAATATTCTCCGGTAGTCGGGTTGTCCAGCAATCCCAAGATGTTCAACAACGTGGATTTACCGCATCCGGAAGGTCCCATGATGGCGACGAACTCTCCTTCTTTGACCTCTATGCTTACTTTGTTTAGAGCCGACGTCTCCACTTCTTCCGTCCGGAAGATCTTTTCTAATGCAACTGTTTTAATCATATCATTCAATTGTTTTGTTTCTGAGTAATTGGGCAAAAGTCGTGCCATAGATATAAATGCTTATTATGTAGTGTGTTGCCGATTAGATGTAACCCTGTTGTGTGTGCATATCCGCACAAGTGGAGTTCGGATGCGCACGGTTTAGTTCCGGTTTCTGTATCTATTAACCTTTTCTTCCCTATTTATTAGCAGCTTCTTAAACGGATATAGATTGTCCGCTGAGTGGTGAACGATCATCCGCCAGCCAGAGAACGATCGTTCGCCAACTAGTGGACAACTTATGATTGCGGACGAAAAGGATAAGGATTAGGGAACTTTCGGTCAGTTTCTTTTGAACTTCCGGTCAAGCATTCCGATGTCTCTGTGCAGGAGGTGATGATAAATAGAGTATAATATACACTGTAATGGTAACATGAATGCCAATTTTTCGTATGTTTGCAGTATGTATAAAGAATCAGACGTATGAAAATGACAAATAACGCTCCTCTATATTGGTATGTTTTCTACAATGACCAACTTTTGCTGCAAAAGAAAGCCGGTGGCTATGCAATCCCTTTTATGAATGAAGCACCCGTGACTGTCACCCGCTCGCTTCCGGTCGAAATGCAGGACGGGACGATGGCGATGGCGGCCTTTACCGATGTACCTTTGGTTGAGACGGACGTTTACCTGCCGATGGGGCTCCGGTCCTCTTACGATCATCTCGACCGCTACTTTTATGACCAGGCAGGGAAGGCGTACGAGATTGTTTATTGGGATCAGCACAGCCGGTTTTGTCCTGTCTGCGGAACGCCGACGGAACTGAAAGGGCCGATCATGAAGAAGTGCCCGGATTGTGGGAACGAGATGTTTCCGGCAGTATCGCCCGCTATTCTTGTTTTGATCCGGAAAGGCGAGGAAATCCTGTTAGTACATGCACGTAACTTCCGGGGGACGTTCCATGGGCTTGTGGCCGGTTTCCTGGAAACGGGTGAGACCTTGGAGCAGTGCGTGGTACGTGAAGTGCGGGAGGAAACAGGTTTGACGATCCGTGACATCACTTACTTCGGCAATCAGCCTTGGCCTTATCCAAGCAACCTGATGATCGGTTTTATTGCCGATTATGTCAGTGGGGAGATCAAGTTGCAAGAGGAGGAATTGAGTTCCGGTTCGTTCTTCTCGAAAGACAACCTGCCGGAGATACCGCGTAAATTGAGCTTGGCGCGGAAGATGATCGACTGGTGGTTGGAGAGTTGAAAAATTAAAGAATGAAAAAATTAAAGAGTTAAAGAATTAAAGGGTTGAGGATTAAATCATAAATCACTTTTATTATGAAACAAACGACTTTGTTTATCTTTTGCTTGTTGGCGATGGTGTTCGGGGTAGAAAGCGCCGCCTCGCAGGTGACGCGTGCTGATTACGAGCGGGCCGACACGATCTTGAAATGTTCCAATCGGGTTTATTCTCCCGCTATCCATCCCGAATGGATAGACAGTTCTCACTATTTCTGGTATAAGAATCATGAGAAGGAGGGAGATTTTTACTATCTTGTCAATGCAGAGAGTGGAAAGAAGCAACGTGCTGCAGATAAGAAAGGATTGGCGGTTTTCTTCTCTAAAAAACAGAAAGGGCTGGCCGAGTCCTTGTTAAAAGGAAGAGGAAAAGAAACCGGACCGTTGGCACCGTCGTGGAGAAGCTCCGGTTCCTGTTGTCTCGCCTGATAAGAAATGGGAAGCTTTATGTGAAAGATGAAACAAATGACTCTAATATTTTCTCCTGTACCGGGATGAGAAAGAGAAGGATAAGCCGAAAGAAGAGATTGCCCTGACGATGGATGGTACGACTAACTTGCGTTATGATGCTTGGTCGATCATCTGGTCACCCGACTCCCGGAAGCTGGCGACAGTGAAGGTGCGCGACGTGCAGGAACGTCGTATCCCGTTGATCGAATCCAGTCCGTCCAGCCAGAAGCAACCGATCCTGCAATGGCGCGATTATGCGAAGCCGGGCGATGTGTTGCCTGTTTATCTGCCTGTACTTTTTGATGTGGAGGCACGGAGGCAGGTAGCGCTGGATGTCGCTCCTTACGAAAACCAGTATTATCTGAACCTGACAGGCTGGCGCAAGGACAGCCGTGCCTTTACGTTCGAGTTCAACCAGCGTGGCCATCAGCGTTATGTGATTGGCGAAGTGAATGCGGCCGACGGCTCTATCCGTCATCTGGTGGACGAGCAGACAAAGACTTTTATCTATTATTATAACAACTATCGGTATGACCTGGATGACGGAAAAGAATTGCTTTGGATTTCCGAACGGGACGGATGGCGTCATCTTTACCTGATAGATGGTACGAGCGGGCAGGTGAAACGACAGGTGACAAAGGGTGAATGGGTGCTCCGTCAGGTCGATTATGTGGATGAAACGAACCGGGTTGTCTATTTCACCGCTTCGGGCTTTAATAAAGGCGAAGATCCTTATAACTTGCATTACTGCCGGATTAACTTGGATGGAACAGGCTTTACCGATATGACTCCTGAGAACGGGAACCACCGTGTGACTTTCTCTGCCGACCGTTCTTATTTTACTGATGTCTATTCTCGCCCCGACCTGCCGCCTGTCAGTCAGTTGAAGCGAACCTCGGATGCGTCTGTGGTGGCCGGATTACAGAGGTGCGATGTGAGTGCGTTGCAGGCGGAAGGCTGGCAAATGCCGGAAGTGTTCTGTGCGAAAGGCCGGGACGGGCAGACGGATATTTGGGGGAACATTTATCGTCCGATGCACTTTGATGCTTCCAAATCCTATCCGGTCGTAGAGTTTATTTATGCCGGTCCGCACGATTCGCATGTGGATAAGGATTTCAAACCGGCCCATCATCTGGTCTCCAAATTGGTAGAACTCGGCTTTATCGTCGTTTCGATCGACGGTATGGGGACGTCCAACCGCTCGAAAGCTTTCCATGATGTATGTTGGAAGAACCTGAAAGATGCCGGTTTTCCGGATCGTATCGCTTGGATGAAAGCAGCAGGTGCGAAATACAAGTATATGGATTTGAATCGTGTCGGCATCTATGGCTGGTCGGCCGGAGGTCAGAATGCGATGGCTGCTTTGCTGTTCCATAACGATTTTTATAAGGTTGCAGTCGCCCTTTGCGGTTGCCATGACAACCGGATGGATAAAATCTGGTGGAACGAACAGTGGATGGGCTATCCGATCGACGCCTCTTATAGCACCTCCTCCAATGTCGACAATGCTTATCGTCTGAAAGGCAAGTTGCTCCTGATCAACGGTGAACTGGATGATAACGTCGATCCGGCTTCCACCTTGCAGGTTGTTAGTGCCTTGATGAAAGCAAACAAGAATTTCGAACAGCTTTATCTACCGGGCAAGACGCACAGCCTCGGCGGTCCGTTCGAAATGCACAAAATGCACGATTTCTTCGTCAAGAACTTGTTAGGGCAGGAACCGCCGGAGTGGGAATAAGGAGATATCTGAATAATAAGGCCCTTTATCCAAGAGATTTTGAATCTCGGATAGAGGGCCTTTCCTATTTAGGGTAATAATTCTTCCAATTTGATTTGTTGAAATACCATATCAGCTTGACTGCTTTCATATAAAATACCGATTGTATTTTCATTTACAGAGGTTATGCAAGAATAACCGCGTCCGTTATATTCATCCAATAGAATTTTCTTGTTTTCGGGCCAGGTGTTTCCTTCGTCATAGCTAACCTTCAGTGTGATATGATTACGCTCCGAATAGGATTCTGGATTGACGAAAAGCAGGATTGATGTATTTTGTCCGTCGTGGTTATAAATGTGTTTATGTATGCTACCCATACAAGTCGGTTCGATTAATGCATTTCGTGAGGTGGGGTGCTCTGTCCAAGTTTTTCCTAAATCGGATGTGATGCAGATACGTCGTCCGTTCTCCTTTTTGTTTCCTCGGTTACGATTATCACGCATATTTAGCATGATGTTTCCGTCGGATAGTTGTACAGCCATACATTCTGTCACATTTGTAAAAGCTGGATTGCTGGCGGTCCAGTTTTTACCACCGTCCTTGCTCCAAGTTATATTGGAAAATGGATGTCCGTCTTTGTCTCGTCCTTGTGTCGGAAAAACGAGTGTCCCATCTTGTAGTGTAATCCCGTGTCCTGGTGCAGGGGCATATAGCCACCATTCCTTTCGTTTGGTTTGTTTCGTTATGTTTACTGGAGTCTTCCAGGTTTGACCGTCATCGGTACTTTTTGCAATTAGAAACTGGCAGGTCTCTTTTATTCCAAATCCCGGCTGAGAGCCTTTTTCACGCCATTGATGTATCCAGCGGGTACTATCTTTTGTCATTCCAGACACCCATTTCCCTGTTTTTCCATCTAATACTCCATGCATCCAAAGACCGGCTACATAAATATCTCCTGTGTTTTCATCTACCAGGATGTTGGCGTCACTAACTCCATTGTATTTTCTGGTAATCCACCCCAATCTTTCATGTCCAGGACTACTTGCATAGGCTGCCAGGTTTGTCCTCCGTCTATGCTACGATTCAGACAAATATCCATATGCCCTTGTAAATCGCGTGGACTTTCGTAACGGGCGTCATAAATGGCTAACAATGTCCCTTTTGTAGATGTTGCTAACCCTGGGATACGAGATGTGTGAACACCATCTTGCTTGTGCTGACGTACGGCTACTCCTGCACGAAGCTCAGGTGAAACTGTTACGGGTACTTTTATCTCTCCTTCATTTGTCTCTATCTTGGTACAGCCTGCTTTAAGCGATGGCTGAGATCTACTTTGTCTTTTAACTTAAAAGATATCCAAAAAGGGAAAGTATCCGTATCGATTGAAATATCTGTATTGAAAATAATTTTTTCAGATGTGGATACTGTATGAAGAATCGGTTTGTTGATATCGATCATTCCTTTGGAATCGGTATGATAAAGACCGATACTTTCAATATCATCGATATCTGTAGTTCCATGAAGATCTACTTCTAATTTTTGTAATGAATAATTATTGTCTGTTTGATGTCTTATCAGTTCAATTTTGAAGACAGGGTTGGCTTCCTTCATGGTGAGAACGGGAAGTACCGGATGTTCTGCTGTCATGGATATGTTATCCCGTATAGTTCGTACAGGATAATGACAGGCCTGAAAGGATTGTAAATAATAATACTTTATTCATGGAATCTTATTTATTATGAGTGTTTTTATAATCTTCAATCATTTGTTGTAGTTCATTTTCAATGTCAACATATTCTCTTTTCCACTTAGATTTTCTTTTTCCACTTTACTACCGTTCATGTAATAAAGTTCCCGGGCTGTAATATGGTTTGTCGCATTGTTGTACCACAGCGTGTAACGCCAATTTTTAGTCCGGACAGTGTATCCCATGTCTGGTTTTATAAGAATTTACCGCTTTATAGGGCCTTGGAAATTGGCTGAAAGCACGATTCTTCCAGTTTGTTTTGTTTTCTATCAGAAAACGAAGAGATTGCCCGGATAATGTATGTGTAGGCTTTAGCCCACATAGGTCGGTCAATGTCGGATAGATGTCAATCAACTCTACAATGTCGTTTATTCGTTTCGGATGAATAAGTAGAGGTACTTTGCAATCCAATTCAAAATTTGTAGATTTTCCCCATAGGTGCTGTTCTCCGAGATGGAAGCCGTTGTCACCCCAAATGACAATGATTGTATTTTTCTCCAATCCGAGTTCTTTGAGCTTGTCCAATAATTTTCCAACTTGTGAGTCGATAAAACTGACGCATGCATAATAAGCTTTACAAAGTTCTTCCTGCTTTCTTATTGAGAGATTTCCATGTTTGGGTATGTCGGTATATCCTCTCAACTCTTCCCAATTGTGGAAGGATATGACAGGAGCATGTACTGGTTGTTTGTCTTCTGCCTCTTTTGGGATGAAGGATTTATTCTGGTACATATCCCAGTATTTTTTCGGCATACTAAATGGCAGGTGAGGTTTGATATATCCGACGGCTAAAAAGAAAGACTGTTTGGATTTGGCTAATTCATCCAATGTCTTTAGAGCTTCTGTGGTAACTTTACCGTCCAGAAAAGAGGTGTCCGGTTGATTGACAATTTCAATTGCAGTAGCTTTACTCCCTTGTCTGTTTTGCATCAACGTATATTCTTCTTTCTTAATAGATAAATTGTATATGGGAGTTCTAGTCCAGGAAACTGTATCCTGTGTTCGGGTACTGCCATGATAGATTTTACCAATACCGATAGTTTCATATCTATTATTCTTGAAAAGTTGTGGTAGAGTGGTAATATACGGACATTTTTCTCTGAAATGAGTGTTTAGGTCAGTGACTCCGATTTCATCCGGACGCAGTCCTGTCAGTAGGGATGCTCGTGAAGGACCACTGACAGATTGCTGGCAGTATGTATTTTCAAAGAGGAAACTTTTTGTTGCAAATGTATCAATATTGGGAGTTACGGCGTATGGGTCACCGTAACATCCCAATGTTGGACGTAAGTCGTCTATGGCTATGAAAAGCACGTTTCTAACATCAGTTTCATGCTTGTATGTCAAAAAGGTAATTAATGCCCAATGGCTGTCTAAAGTAGTCTTTTGTTTCATGTGCTTTTAGGGTTAAGCAATAATTTGCGTACGTGGAATCATACCATTTGTTTTATTTTTTAGTTGTTCGAGTGGTATTATTATAAAGCCGATTTTTTCATACGGATTGTTTATGCCATATTCATATAACAGTCCGATATTCCCGTTTCTCAGATTGGTCAGGTCTGAATAAGCGCTTGGACCTGAATAGACTTGATAGGCATAGGGCCAGGTTTTACCATTATTTTCACTCAGTTTGATTGTCATCTTTTCTCTTTTATCCGTGGAAGCTGGATTGGAGAATAAAATGTTGTTGCTGATCTTTCCCTTTTTCATATAATTTAGCGTGCTCCCTTGACAAATAGGCTCGATCAGTTCAGGAAGATATGATATTTGGGAGACAGTTTCTCCACCATCTTTACTGATTGCATACGAACGGGGTTTTACTTTCTTCCCGGTTGTAATTACGCATGTTTAGCATTAAGTATCCATTTTTTAATTCCACAACACTACTTTCATTTCCTCCATGTTCGTTGACGATTCCTCCTAGTTTCCAAGTCTCGCCTTTATCATCGGAATAAATCAGTTGGGAATGATAAGTCTTTGTCCCTGCCACCATATGGTTGGCGGCAACTACTAACCGTCCTTTATTCTTTTTACCTTGTAATTGGATCCCATGACAGGGGCCTGTTGCGTACCAAGTCCAATCAGGGTGTTTGACAGATGATGTGATTTCTTTGGGGGTTGACCAGCTTTTACCATCGTTATCAGAATAAAGAACATATACTCTCCGGCTATCTTTGCTTGTTTTATCGATGATTTGTTTCTCATGGTCCTCTCCTAAATTCCAACAGCTGATCAGAATGATACGACCTGTTTCTTGATCTACGATAGGAGACGGGTTGCCGCATACGTTATCACCATCGTCCCATACTGTAATTATGCGACTCCAAGTTTTACCTCCGTCTTCGGAACGTTTCACTACTAAATCTATATTACCGGTGTCAGAACAACTATTTTTTCGTGCTTCAGCAAAGGCAAGCAGGGTTCCTGCTTTGCTTTGGACGATAGCTGGAATACGGAAGCAGGTATATCCGTCCTGACCTTTTTGGTAAATGTCTGTTGTTGTATTTGTTTGTGCTTGGACTAAAATCCCCAATTGCATCAAAACGAAAAAGCATGTTATTACTATATTTTTCATGATTTGTTAGTTGATTTGAGATTATTATTTGAAAAATTCTGGAATGATATGACAACCCTTTTCTCTTACGTTAATAACATATTCTTCCGGTATCGAACGATAAGGCCATCTCAAATGGTTACCTATATCAGCCCATTTTCCTACTAATGCCATAAAGCGATCACAGGCATGATTTGAAAAATGTTCTTTTACGATAAAAGGAGTTATCAGTTTATCCATAAACAGATGAATACGTTCCTCCAGTTCGAGTGCCATATCCTTATTTGTAATTATTTGCTCATACCATTTTTGAGCAGCAAAAGGGTTCAGGCAAGCTATATTGGAATACGCCCCATGAGCTCCGGATAGTATACCGCTTGCCAGGTTATGGCCTGGGATAAAAACGGATAGCCCTTGTACCTTTTCTCTGATTTGTTTATACCATTCGGGATTCCTGTTTCCGTCGAAAACTTTGACACCGATCAAAGATGGTATATGTTTTTTTAGATACATCCAATCATGAGGAGATAGTATTTTCTTTGCATGAGGAGGATTGTAAAGGACGATAGGAATTCCGTCAGCTACTTCTTCCATCCTTTGCAAAAAAATGATAGCTTCTTCCATGGTTACTGGAAACCAGTCTGGCAAAATTACTTGGACTGCACCAGGAGTGAGATATTTGACAGCTTGTAATCGATTTAGAGATATTTGTGGACTCATGTGACTGACACCGATTTGAAAGGGAATACTGGCAGCGGAACATTTCTCTGCCAGTAATTCGCTTGTTTTTATAAATTCATCTTCGTTTTGAGTATAAAATTCTCCAGCTGTCCCGTTCGAATAGATTCCGCAGGGAGATGATGCTATTAAGATATCTATTTCATCTCCCATGCGTTTATAATCTATTTCTCCGCTTTTATTTGTTGCCAGCAAAAGAGTTGCCCAGTTGCCGACAAGAGTTGTATGTGTTAACGGATGCATAAATATTAATTATTCATCATACCCCGGAGTTTGTATGATATTTGGATTCTTATTAATTGAAGCTTGAGCTACGGGCCATAATAAAATATTTAACTCGTTTTCACGTCCAACCAGATAAGGAGACTTTTTGAAGACAACTCCTAAACGGATGAAATCCCACCATAATTTGCCTTCGGCTGCAAATTCTTTCATTCTTTCTGTTACAATGGCTTCATTCAAGTCATTAGCAGCCATAGAAGATGGATAGAAGTTCTTTTTACCGTATGCCCGTTCAGCTATTTTGTTAAGTGAAGCAATTGCACCGGTCATATCATTTTTGCTAATTTGATTTCTGCATCAAATAGAATTGCATCGGCATAACGGTATACAATTATGTCTGAATCAAAGATACGTGTCCGTTTGTCCATGTTCCGGCGAATTTGATGATCCATTGAAATGTTGCATTTTTCGGTCGTCGAAATACGTTTTCGAAACTTACAATTGATTGCTTTGTATCTTCCTTATTTCTC
>ENA-OQCB01000800-OQCB01000800.1-human-gut-metagenome-genome-assembly--contig:-NODE-800-length-13809-cov-3.294986_pt1 | contig 13809 bp, 16 predicted proteins | sample MGYA00242493_ERZ504568 | MGnify/ENA primary metagenome ERZ504568 (study PRJEB26092, sample SAMD00036229) | human gut metagenome | host: Homo sapiens | study: EMG produced TPA metagenomics assembly of...
GATCGATGCTTCACAGCGTACGAATGCGATCAAGAAGCTGGAAGGGCGCATTTATTCGGAGAACCAGACGCAGTTGTTCATCGAAACGCCTTACCGCAATAATAAATTGGCGGAGGAGTTGATCCGTACGTGCCGCCCTTCGACCAAATTGTGTATTGCTTCGAATATCACTTGCGAAGATGAATATATCCATACGCGTCCTGTTAAAGAATGGGCCGGAAAAGTTCCTGATCTGAGCAAGAAACCGACAATCTTCTTAATATATAAGTAAATGGAAACTTACAAGGCACATGAAACAGCCGTTATCGATCCCGGATGCACGATCGGAGACGGCACACACATCTGGCATTTTTCCCATATTATGCCGGGATGCTCAATCGGCCGGAATTGTAATATCGGGCAGAATGTCGTGATCTCTCCTCTGGTGGTTTTAGGGAATAATGTGAAGGTGCAAAACAATGTCTCCGTCTATACCGGCGTGACTTGTGGGGATGATGTTTTTTTAGGACCCAGCTGCGTTTTTACAAATGTGATCAATCCCCGCAGTGCCGTTTCCCGTAAAGACCAATATTTGAAAACGTATGTCGGCAAAGGTGCTTCTATCGGTGCGAACGCAACGATCGTTTGCGGCCATACGATCGGCGAATATGCCATGATCGGTGCTGGAGCCGTAGTGACCAAAGATATTCCGCCATACGCTTTGGTAGTTGGCAACCCTTCCCGCCGGATCGGTTGGGTGAGCGAATACGGGCATCGCCTCTCCTTCAATGAAAAAGGTATCGCCACATGCCCGGAGAGCAATCAGCAATACCAATTACGGGGTGACGTCGTAACGCGTATTTCGTAGGGGCGAGGTCGCTCGCCCCCAACTAAAGTTTTTCAGCAAGCCTTGAAGCTCATATCCAGCCCCTTGACAGAGTGTGTCAGTGCTCCGACCGAGATGTAATCCACACCGCATTCGGCATAATCGCGAAGCGTGGCGAATGTGATACCACCGGAAGATTCCAGTTCATAACGTCCGGCAACCATTTCGACAGCTTTTTTGTATTCTCGATATTGAAGTTGTCCAGCATGATACGGTCGATACCGCCGACGCGCATCGCTTCCTGCAATTCGTCGAAGTTACGAACTTCGATTTCGATCTTCAAATCCTTGTTTTTCTCTTTCAAATACTGATGGCAACGTGTAATGGCCGCTTCAATACCTCCTGCGAAGTCTACATGGTTGTCTTTCAGCAAAATCATATCGAACAACCCGATACGATGATTGACGCCGCCACCAATTTTAACCGCTTCTTTTTCGACCATGCGCAGGCCCCGGAGTCGTCTTACGCGTATCCAGTACGCGTGTTTTCGTTCCTTCCAATGCTTTGACATATTTGCGTGTCGTGGTTGCAATACCACTCATGCGTTGCATGACATTGAGCATCAGGCGTTCCGTTTGCAGCAAAGACTGTACCTTACCTTCGACTACGAAAGCGATATCGCCTTTCTTCACTTCGGCTCCGTCGTGGATGAATGTCGTCATTTTCAGATCCGGATCGAATGTGTGGAAAATACGTTCAGCCATTTCGACCCCGGCCAATACGCCGTCTTCCTTCACGATCAGTTGGCTCTTACCCATTTCCGTAGCCGGAATACAACATAAAGTCGTATGGTCGCCATCACCTATATCTTCTGCAAATGCCAGGCGGATCAGTTCTGCAATCAGTTGTTCTTTTGTTTCTTGTACGTTCATGTTATTGTTTGTAAGATCTTTTTATTCAATTCTGATAGACTGTATTATCGCTTTGTTTCCTTCTGCACGGTATGTCACGTTTACGCGATATTCACCGGATGAAGTAGGCAGTTTGGCAACAAAGAAGCCATTTTCTTTTTTATCAGCATGGTGGACGACTGTGAATCCTGTCGGCTTGTTCCCTCCGAAGAAGGTGTTCAGCATTGAAACAGCGTCGTTTGCGTTGCACTTTTTGGATGAACCCGGTAGGGCCATATCGACTTCCTTGTCCATTGATCCGCTGAGCGACGAGGCGTTGCCTCCTTTAAAAGCATTCGATATAGGAAGTATATCGGCAGCCATTACGCTCAGAACCGAGAGAACCAATGCCAACGTCAGAAATAATCGTTTCATAAGCTTTCTCCTCTTTTTGTGAGTATTATCGTGCAAAGGTATGTATTTTTTCCTGTAATTTAGCGTCCTCAATCTCTAAAATGTAAACGAATGAAAATTGCACTGATTGTGATCGGCAAGACGGATGCCGGCTATTTTGTGGAAGCGATCAATGAGTATAAGAACCGTCTGGTTCATTATATCCCTTTTGAAATGGAAGTGATCCCTGATATTAAGAACGTCAGGAATCTTTCCGAATCTCAACAGAAAGAGAAAGAAGGTGAATTGATTCTGAAAACATTACAGCCGGGAGATTATTTGGTTTTGTTGGATGAAAAAGGAAAAGAATTTACCTCGATGCAGTTTTCTGCCTATATAGAAAGAAAGACGCATACGGTTCCGAAGCGTCTGGTTTTTGTTGTCGGTGGTCCGTATGGTTTCAGTGATGCCGTTTATAAAGCTGCTGCTGAGAAAATATCCTTAAGCAAGATGACTTTCTCCCACCAAATGATCCGTCTGATCTTTATCGAGCAGATCTATCGGGCGATGACGATTCTGAATAACGAACCGTATCACCATGAATAATGGACAATTGACATTTGAAATGTGTATCAAATAATTGTCAGTTGTCCATTGTCCATTTAAAAGCGTTTCGCTTGTTGTATCAGTAGATAATCCAACAGTGTCATTGCCGTCATTGATTCGACGATGGGGACAGCTCGGGGTAAGACACATGGATCATGGCGTCCGCGAGCTTTCAGGATCGTGTCTTCGCCTTCCATATTGACGGTTTCCTGTTCCATCAGGATAGTGGCAACCGATTTAAAAGCGACACGGAAATAAATATCCTGCCCGTTCGAGATACCTCCCTGTATGCCGCCGGAATGGTTTGTATGAGTGTTGATGTGCCCGTTGTCATTGAAGAAACGGTCGTTCCGTTCAGAGCCACGATATAAAGCCGCTTCGAAGCCGTCGCCATATTCGAAACCTTTTACGGCATTGATTGTCAACATCGCATGTCCCAATGCCGCATGCAGCTTTCCGAACACCGGTTCGCCCAAACCAATGGGAACTCCTTGTGCCACGCAGGTGATCACGCCGCCGATCGTATCTCCTTTGGATTTCACTTCAGCGATCAAAGCTTCCATTTCTTCAGCAGTCGCCGGATCAGGACAACGTACGGCTGTGTCTTCCGCCTTGTTAAGGTCGTAATCCGTATACGAGCCGTTTAATTTGATGTTTCCGACCTGCGAGGTAAATGCCTGTATCCGGATACCTTTTTGGCGGAGAGCCAGTTTGGCTATTGCTCCGGCTACGCAACGGGCGATCGTTTCACGTGCAGACGAACGTCCACCTCCACGCGGGTCGCGGATTCCGTATTTGGTCTGGTAGGTGTAGTCTGCATGGGAAGGACGATAGACACTCTTCATATTGTCGTAGTCCGCCGAGTGTTGGTTTTTGTTCCAGATGATGAAACCGATCGGAGTACCTGTCGTTTTCCCTTCGTAAATGCCGGAAAGGAATTGTACTTCATCCTCCTCTTTGCGTGGGGTTGTGATTTTGGATTGTCCCGGTTTGCGGCGATTCAGTTCACTTTGGATAAATGCCGTATCCAATTCGATACCGGCAGGGCATCCGTCTATTACGCCCCCGATCCCGGGGCCATGCGACTCTCCGAAAGAGGTCAGCCTGTATATGTTTCCGAATGTATTCACCCTTACTAAAATTGACAATTAACATTACCGGACGCGGATGACGCAGAATACGCAGACAGACGCAGATTTATTTTGTTGATAATTAATATATCTGCGTCTGTCTGCGCTCGTCTGCGTTGTCTGCGTCCCATGAATACCGATATTTTTTAGTGGCATCCGCCACATCCGCATCCACCCTCGTGGTCATGGTCGCCACAACCGCTTCCGCAGTCGTCACATCCGCAACCGCATCCACCTGCCGGAGCTGTGAGGGCTGCGATTTCTTCAGCTGTCGGTTCGTGTACATCAATAACTTCACCGCTGAAATGCAATGTTTCACCGGCCAGAGGATGGTTGAAGTCCATAACGACTACATCTTCTTTTACTTCCAAGACAGAGCCGTTCATGCGGTTGCCATTTGAATCCATCATCGGGACCGTGTTACCTTCTTTGATCATTTCCGAGTCGAACTTGCCGTCTACTTCGAAAATATTCTTCGGAAGATCCAGTACGTGTTCTTCCACATACTCGCCGTATGCATCAGCCGGAGCTATAGAGAAGTTAAATTTGTCGCCAACTTCGAGTCCTTTCAGAGCGTCTTCAAAAGCGGGGAGCATAGCGCCTGTTCCAAAGACGAATTTCAGAGGAACTTCGGATGTTGCTCTTTCCATCAATTCGCGTTCTTCGCCTTCGCCTACGTTCAGGTCGTAAGTAACTGCAACGAACTTATTTGCTGTAATTTTCATTTGTAATTGTATTTGTGATAAATAAAACGATGACAAATTTACGCATAATTTCCGACTTGTCTGCTTAATCTCGATATTTAAATAGGCAAACGTTTTTATTTCTTATCTATAGCTTTCTTCAAAGCGTCCAGTGCGGAAGACAGGACGGAACGCGGACAACCGATGTTCAAACGCATATATCCTTCACCTCCGGGACCGAACATGCTTCCGTCATTCAGCAATAAACCGGCTTTATCCTGGAACAAGTTTACCAGCTCAGTCTGGTTGAGTTTCAGGTCACGGCAATCCAGCCATACAAGGAAAGAAGCCTGTGGTGGATAGACCTTGATCTTCGGGAGTTTAGATTTGCAATATTCATCTACGAAGCGGACATTTTCCGTGATATACATCCGCATTTGTTGCAACCATTCGGCTCCGTATGTGTAAGCAGCTTCTGTCGCCGTATAGGCAAAGATCGTTCCGGCATTGAATTCTCCCGCTTCCATGAAGGAATAGAATTTTTCGCGTATTTCCGCATTGGGGATGATCGAGTAGGAGGTGACGATTCCGGCAATGTTGAAGGTCTTGCTCGGAGCCATGAACGTTATACCGCAGTTGGCCGCTGTTTCTGAAACAGTCGCAAACGGATGATGCGTATATTGCGGATAGGCCATCTCTGCATGTATTTCATCAGAGATAACGAGTATGTTGTGCTGGGCACAAACCTCTGCCAACTTAGCCAGTGTGTCTTTTTTCCAGACGACACCGCCCGGATTATGAGGGTTACAAAGAATCAGAACTTTACAATGTTCATCGATAACCGATTCAAGTTGCTCGAAATCCATTTCGTAAACGCCGTCTACCATTTTTAAGCGGATTGTAAACAACCTTACGGTTCATATTTTCGGGGACGATGCGGAAAGGATGGTAAACCGGTGGCTGGATAATCACTTTGTCGCCCGGCTGGGTGAAGCATTGCAAAACGAAACCAATTCCCTTTACAATGCCTGGGATATAACTGATCCATTCACGTTGGATTTTCCAGTTATGCTTATAATGTACCCATTCGATGATGCTGTTATAATAAGAATCCGAATCGAATGTGTACCCGAAAATCTCATGTTCACAACGTTTCCTGATTGCATTCACAATAAAATCCGGTGTCCGAAAATCCATGTCGGCTACCCAAAGAGGGGTCAGGTGCTCATTTCCGAAACGTTCTTTCAGGTTGTCGAACTTGACACAGTTCGTACCCTTGCGCTCGATGATCTCGTCAAAGTTGTATTGTTTCATTATCTATAAGTTCTGTCTGTTGATAGGGGCCAAAGATACGAATTATATTTAGAAACTGTTTCGATTTCCTCTGGGTAGCACAGGTAGATTCAACCGCAGCAAGTCCAGCCACATATTGATCGGTGTCAAGAGGCTGTATCCGGGCGGATGTTCAATGGGGATAATCCATATCCGGATATATGCGAAATTGTTGCTTTTGGATAGGGGAACAAAGTTGTAGCGATTTACAATAACCCCCTCTAAAAAAGCAAATATTTATATATTGCTTGTATTCAGTGTTTTGTCTAAAATCATGTTTGTTAAAAAATATTACCCCTGCGGGAAAATTTTGTTTCATGGGTATGAAAATCGATTTTCATGAGCATGAGTTTCGATTTGGACCAGCGGGCATTTGGAGGAATTATACAATAAGTGGAGAATCTGACAGTAAGGTGTGGGATTATTACCAAACAAATATGCTTATTGTCGAAGTCGGGCAGTTCGTCTATCCGAGCTTTCTTTTTGAAACCCCCCCCGTTGAAGTATTAAACTGCAATCCTATCTCCTTTCTTTGCTTGAGAAATGTAAGATAAATTGATATTTTTCTTTTAATTTCTTTGGTGATATGAATTATTGTTCTACATTTGCAGCGTCAAACAATAATAAAGACGTAAGAAAAGATGATGAACAACGTATTGCATATTATTCTCGTGGTGGTCCTTCTAGTCATTAGCAGGTAAGGAGAAAGGTGTGCAAGAAGTTGTGAAGTCGTATAAAGATATTTCTTAAGCCTTTCTCCATACAGAGAAGGGCTTTTTTAATATATAATAGGATAAGAAAATAGGGGCGGTTCGTGAGCCGTTCGAAAATAACAAATAATATGATGAAGAATCCGTTAAGAAGTTCATACAGCACAGAGGGCAGACGCATGGCCGGAGCCCGTGCTTTGTGGCGTGCCAACGGCCTGAAAGAAGAGCAGTTCGGCAAACCGATTATAGCCATTGTGAATTCATTTACTCAGTTTGTACCCGGCCATGTCCATCTGCATGAGATCGGGCAGCAGGTAAAAGCGGAGATCGAAAAGCTGGGTTGCTTTGCAGCCGAGTTCAATACGATTGCTATTGACGACGGTATCGCTATGGGACACGACGGAATGCTCTATTCGCTTCCTTCACGTGATATTATTGCGGACAGCGTCGAGTATATGGTGAATGCCCACAAAGCCGATGCAATGGTTTGCATCAGCAATTGCGACAAGATCACTCCGGGTATGCTGATGGCATCCATGCGGCTCAATATCCCGACTATCTTTGTATCCGGTGGCCCGATGGAAGCCGGTGAGTTGGATAACCGCCATCTGGATTTGATCGATGCTATGATCGAATCGGCTGACACTTCGGTCAGCGATGAACGGATCGCACAGGTGGAACGGAATGCCTGTCCGGGATGCGGTTGTTGTTCCGGTATGTTTACGGCCAACTCGATGAACTGTCTGAACGAAGCGATCGGCCTGGCACTTCCGGGCAACGGGACGATCGTCGCTACGCATGTGGGCCGTACGCAGTTGTTCCGCGATGCTGCCCGGCAGATTGTAGAAAATGCCTATAAATACTATCGTGACGGCGATGAATCGGTTCTTCCCCGCAGTATCGCTACCCGTCAGGCTTTCCTGAATGCCATGTCATTGGATATTGCAATGGGTGGTTCCACCAATACGGTTCTCCACCTGCTCGCAGTTGCGCAGGAAGCAGAAGCGGACTTCACGATGGACGATATCGATATGCTCTCCCGCAAGACCCCCTGCCTTTGCAAGGTAGCTCCCAACACACATACCTATCATGTCCAGGATGTAAACCGCGCCGGTGGTATCATGGGATCATGAACGAACTGCTGAAAGGCGGCCTGGTGGACGGAAATGTGAAACGTGTGGACGGCATGACACTTGCCGAAGCTGTAGATAAATTTGCTATCACCTCCCCGAATGTAACGGATGAGGCGGTTAAGAAATATAAGAGTGCCCCCGCCCATCGTTTCAGTATTCAGATGGGATCGCAGGAAACCTATTATAAGGAGCTGGATGCCGACCGTGCCGCCGGATGTATCCGTGACATCGAACATGCCTATTCCAAAGACGGCGGCCTGGCCGTCCTGAAAGGAAATATCGCACTGGATGGCTGCGTGGTCAAGACTGCCGGTGTGGATGAAAGCATCTGGAAGTTTGCCGGCCCTGCAAAAGTATTCGATTCACAGGATGCGGCTTGCGAAGGCATTCTCGGTGGAAAAGTCGTCTCGGGTGATGTGGTGGTGATCACACACGAAGGGCCGAAGGGTGGTCCGGGTATGCAGGAAATGCTTTATCCTACTTCTTATATAAAAAGCCGCCATTTAGGCAAGGAGTGTGCGCTGATCACAGACGGCCGTTTCAGTGGCGGTACTTCCGGCCTTTCCATCGGCCATATCTCTCCTGAAGCAGCGGCAGGCGGAGCAATCGGTCTGGTGAAAGACGGAGATATAATCGAAATCGATATCCCCGAACGTACGATTAACGTGAAGGTCAGCGATGAAGAATTGGCAGAGCGTCGTAAAGAGGAAGAGGCTCGCGGCACAAAAGCCTTTACGCCTCCTCATCGTCAGCGTGTCGTCTCAAAAGCTTTGAGAGCCTACGGCAAGATGGTAAGTTCGGCTGATAAGGGGGGAGTGAGAATTGTAGAAGATTAAACACAAGACTAAAATAAAGAGAGATATGGAGAAACATAAGATAACCGGTTCGGAGGCTTTACTGAAGTCACTGATTGCTGAAGGAGTAGATACGATTTTCGGTTATCCCGGCGGACAGGCGATCCCTATTTACGATAGTTTGTACGATTACAGGGATAAATTGAAACATGTTTTGGTGCGTCATGAACAGGGGGCGACGCATGCTGCACAGGGGTATGCCCGCGTATCCGGTAAAGTAGGAGTGACGTTGGTTACTTCAGGGCCCGGTGCGACGAATACCATCACCGGCATTGCTGATGCGTTGATGGACAGCACGCCTATGGTGGTCATCGCCGGACAGGTTCCTTCTCCATTGCTCGGAACCGATGCTTTCCAGGAAGTCGATGTGATCGGCATTACGCAGCCGATCACCAAATGGGCCTACCAAATCCGTAAACCGGAAGAGATTGCATGGGCTGTTTCACGTGCTTTCTATATTGCTTCTACCGGACGTCCGGGACCTGTCGTGCTCGATCTGGCAAAGGATGCCCAGGTAGGATTGGTGGAGTATGAATATAAGAAAGTGGATTATGTCCGCAGCTATCAGCCGGAACCGGATATCAACCAGGATCGGATCAAGGCAGCTGCTGCATTGATCAATAAAGCGGAGAAACCTTTCTGCCTAGTCGGACAAGGTGTCCTGCTGGGAGGTGCCGAAGAAGAGCTGAAAGCATTTCTGGTGAAGAATGACATTCCCGCCGGTTCGACCGTTCTTGGTTTGTCGGCGTTGCCTTCCGATTTTCCTTTGAATAAGGGGATGCTCGGTATGCATGGCAATGTCGGACCGAACAGGAAGACCAACGAATGCGATGTGCTGATCGCTATCGGTATGCGTTTCGACGATCGTGTCACAGGTGATTTGAAGACATACGCTAAACAGGCGAAAGTGATTCATTTGGATATCGACAACTCGGAGATCGGGAAGAATGTACCGGTTGATGTGAAGGTGCTCGGAAATGCCAAACATACCATCCCGATGATAACAGCCTTGTTGGAAGAACGGAAACGTCCGGAGTGGAATGCCGAGTTTGAGCCGGATGCACAGGAAGAGTATGAAAAGGTGATCGAAAAGGAACTGTGTCCGGCAAGCGGTCAGCTGAGAATGGGCGAAGTCGTCCGAAAAGTGTCCGAGGCAACCGGCAACGATGCTATCTTAGTGACGGATGTCGGACAGAACCAGATGATGGGGGTTCGCTATTTCAAATATAAACGTTCCCGTAGTGTGGTTACTTCAGGTGGCTTAGGGACGATGGGGTTCGGTCTTCCTGCCGCTATGGGGGCCAAGTTCGGTGCGCCTGACCGTACTGTCTGCTTCTTTACCGGCGACGGTGGGATGCAGATGACGATCCAGGAGTTGGGAACCATCATGCAGGAAAAGCTGGATGTGAAAATCATTATCCTCAATAATAATTTTTTAGGGATGGTACGCCAGTGGCAGGAGTTGTTCTTTCACGAACGTTATTCGAATACGATCATGGAAAATCCGGATTTCGTTGCGATCGCGAAAGCATACGGCATTGCCAGCCGTGCTGTGGAAAAACGGGAGGAACTGGATGAGGCGATCACCGAGATGTTGAACCATGACGGGGCGTATGTGTTGGTTGCCAACGTGGAAACCTGCGGTATGGTATATCCGATGGTTCCTGCCGGGGGAAGCGTGACAAATATGATATTAGGAGATAAGTAAGGAGGTGAAGCTATGACAACAAAAAAATTATATACCGTTATTATCTTTTCAGAGAATACAGTAGGTCTTCTGAACCAGATTACGATTATCTTTACGCGCCGGCAGTTGAACATCGAGACGCTTTCCGTTTCACCTTCTGCCATACAGGGCATACACAAGTTTACGATCACGACATTTGCCGATGAAGATATGATCGACAAGGTCGTGAAGCAGATCGACAAGCGGGTGGATATACTGAAAGCTTATTACAATACGGATGAAGACCTGGTTTTCCAGGAGATCGCTCTTTATAAACTGAGCACCGAACTGTTTATCAAAATGGGGACGGTCGAGGATCTGATCCGCAAGTATAACGCCCGTATTCTGGAAATGAACGAAACGTGTGTCGTGCTCGAAAAGAGCGGGCATTACGATGAGACGCAGGCTCTCTTCAAAGAGTTGAGCGAAACGATCGGTGTCCTCCAGTTTATCCGTTCCGGGCGCGTTGCGATCACCAAAAGCCGTGTCGAACGGTTGAGTGATATGCTGGCCGATATGGAACGCAAGTTACAGGAAAAACAAAACAAGCAACAATAACGTAGGGGGCGGGGTCTGCCCGCCCCCCCCATTAAACAATAGAATCATGGACAAAAACAAAGTAGGAGAATTTCATTTCGTCACAGAACCGTACCTGTTGGATTTCCGTGGACGTGTCACGATCCCGATGATCGGGAACTACCTGATCCATGTCGCCTCCGCCCATGCTGCCGAGCGTGGATTCGGCTTCAACGATATGTCGGAACGGCATACGGCCTGGGTACTTTCCCGTCTGGCAATCGAAATGATCGAATATCCTGCCATGTCCGAACCCATAACACTGTATACCTGGGTGGACGAAGTCGGCCGCCTCTTTACCAGCCGTTGTTTCGAGTTGGTGGATGCTGGTGGTAAGACATTCGGCTATGCCCGCTCTATTTGGGCGGCTATCGATGTAGAAACACGCCGGCCGACCTTATTGGACGTTGCCGGGCTGAGTGCTTATGTCACAGACCGTCCCTGCCCGATCGAGAAGCCGGAAAAGATTGCGGCTGTGGAGCAAGATACGGAAGGATTCCCATATATCATCAAGTACAGTGACCTCGACATCAACGGGCACTTGAATAGCATTAAGTATATGGAACATCTTTTGGACCTGTTCGACCTGTCTTTGTTCAAGACAAAAGATATCAAACGTTTCGAAATCGCCTACCAGTCTGAAGGCAAGTATGGGATGGAACTCATGTTGCATAAGAAGGAGGCTGATTCCGGAAAATACGATATGGCAATCTGTAACGAAGGCAAAGCGATCTGTCGCGCTGCCGTTACATGGAAATAGAAACAATTATATTAAATACATTTTAAAATAAAAAGAAAATGGCAGTAATGAATTTTGGCGGTGTTGACGAAAACGTAGTAACCCGCGAAGAATTTCCGTTGGAAAAAGCAAGAGAAGTGTTGAAAGATGAAGTAATCGCAGTGATCGGTTACGGTGTTCAGGGCCCTGGACAGAGCTTGAACTTGCGTGACAACGGTTTCAATGTGATCGTAGGACAACGTCCGGGTAAGACGTACGACAAGGCGGTTGCTGACGGTTGGGTGCCGGGCGAAACATTGTTCGGTATCGAAGAAGCTTGCGAAAAAGCAACCATCATACAGGTCCTGCTTTCCGACGCCGCTCAGATCGAATGCTGGCCGCGCATCAAGAAATACCTGACTCCGGGCAAGGCGTTGTATTTCTCTCACGGTTTCGCTATCACTTACAAGGAACGTACCAACATCATCCCTCCTGCTGATGTAGACGTGATCCTGATCGCTCCGAAAGGTTCGGGTACTTCATTGCGCCGTATGTTCCTGCAGGGACGTGGCTTGAACTCCAGCTACGCAATCTTCCAGGATGCAACGGGCAAAGCATGGGATCGGGTAATCGCACTGGGTATCGGTGTCGGTTCCGGTTATCTGTTCGAAACGACATTCAAAAAGGAAGTGTATTCCGACTTGACCGGCGAACGCGGTACTTTGATGGGTGCTATCCAGGGTTTGTTGTTAGCTCAATATGAGACATTGCGTGAAAACGGCCACGAACCTTCCGAAGCATTCAACGAAACAGTGGAAGAACTGACACAGTCTTTGATGCCGCTGTTCGCAGAAAACGGCATGGACTGGATGTATGCAAACTGTTCGACAACTGCACAGCGCGGCGCTTTGGATTGGATGGGCCCGTTCCACGATGCTGTCAAGCCTGTATTTGAGAAATTATATCGGGAAGTCGCTTGTGGCAACGAAGCACAGCGTTCTATCGATACGAACAGCAAACCGGATTATCGCGAAGGTTTTGGAAAAAAACGAACTGGCGGCATTGCGCGAAAGCGAAATGTGGCGTGCAGGTGCAGTCGTTCGCAAATTGCGCCCGGAAAACAATTAAAACTCCTGTGTGGCTCACTGCCAATATAAATCACAATGAGTTACTATCTTTTGTGAAAGGGATGCTTGTCGCTGGTGGCAGTGACAGGCGTCCTTTTGCTTTTGTAACATATAAATACTACCTGATTATATCATGAAGAAGTTTCAAATTTTAATAGCGTTCCTCTGGCTGTCGGTTTGCCTTGCAGGAGCGGTCGAGTCAAAGATCCAGTTAGTGCATGGTCCCTATTTGCAGAATTTGGGGCCTGATGAAGTGACGATCGTATGGTTGTCGGATAAGCCATCTGTCGGTTGGGTGGAGTTGGCGCCGGATGATGATACGAACTTTTATGCTACTGAACGTCCTAAATATTATGATGCCCGTAATGGAGTAAAGAATACTTCTACGATCCATACCGTGAAGATTAAAGGGCTTAAACCGGGGACGAACTATCGTTATCGCGTTTTTCGTACAGGAAGTATTGAGCCATATCGGACATAAGATCATCTATGGAAACTATGCCTCGACTGATGTCTACTCTAAAAAACCGCTGATGTTCAAGACAAGTGATCCAGAGGATAATTCTGTTTCATTTGCAATGATAAATGATATACATGGCAAGAATGACGTACTGACGAACCTGGTTTCCAAATGTGATCTGAAAAAGACGGATTTTTCCTTTTCAACGGCGATATGGTGTCAGTCTTCAATGAGGAAAATCATATCTTCGATGGTTTTATGGATACGGCAACCAAGTTGTTTGCCTCTGAAATTCCGATGTATTATACAAGAGGTAACCACGAAACACGCGGTGCTTTTGCAACAGAGTTCCAGCGCTATTTTTCTCCGAAAGAAGAAAATATCTACTATACGTTCCGGCAAGGTCCGATCTGTTTCGTGATCCTCGATACGGGAGAGGATAAACCGGATTCCGATATCGAATATGCCGGCATAACGGTTTACGACGAATACCGGACGGAACAGGCCGAATGGTTGCGCCAGGTATTGAATAGCAAAGATCATTTCATAGGAGGTGTATACGGTGATAAAAAGTGGGAACTTTTTAAAAAGGCCGACTTGTTTGTTCTACCTACACATAGTGAAAACTTTGGTATAGTGGTAGCTGAAGCACTTGCATGTGGTACA
>ENA-OQCB01000806-OQCB01000806.1-human-gut-metagenome-genome-assembly--contig:-NODE-806-length-13722-cov-3.359985_pt1 | contig 13722 bp, 13 predicted proteins | sample MGYA00242493_ERZ504568 | MGnify/ENA primary metagenome ERZ504568 (study PRJEB26092, sample SAMD00036229) | human gut metagenome | host: Homo sapiens | study: EMG produced TPA metagenomics assembly of...
CTGAAAAAGAATATTTCACCCTATCCCGATACAAGTATGCATGCAACCGTTAAAGCCGGTAGCTTCACAGGCCGAAATGAAACCCGCGTACGGTACTACCGACAACAGTTTCGGTAAATTCGGCATACAGATACGGCATCTGATGCAGATTATGGCATTCTACGGGCTGGCCACCTATCTGGTGATTATCATCAGTTTCAACCTACCGTTCCTGATGAAAGAGTATCATTTCACCAGCGGAAATTCGGGTATCATGATCTCTCATTTTTTTCTTAGCTATCATGGCACCGGGATTCATACTTAACCAGATTGTGTCCTATTTCGGGAAAAAAGACAAAGTTCGCCTGTATGCTTTCCATTGCGATCGGGATGGCACTCATCCTGGTCTCCCGAACGGAATGGTTGATCGGGTTAGGTTGCATCTTTACCGGCTTTGGCTACGGCGTCATACAACCTGTCGCTTACGATAAGACAACCCGTACGGCGATCCCGTCCAAAGTAACGCTTGCGCTGGCTTTTGTGATGGCGATGAATTACCTGGCAATCCTGCTTTGCCCGTTTATCATCAATGTTTTTAAAGACCTATTCCATATCGAAACCCAGCAATTCGCTTTTATCTTCAACATGGTGATCGCGCTGATAGCTGCCGCATGGGCATATATCAAACAGGATTCTTTCCTATTCAACGACAATTTTAAATCTGCATAATATCAAATCGTATCGAGCATGAAGAATAAAATTACAGAAGCCAACGTCAGCATGGTAATATCCAAGACCTTCAGCGGTCTGAACATGAATGCACTGAAATATCTGCTGCCGCTCTGGATGACGCCGCTTTCGGGTGTTACGATACGATGCACTTTTGCAGCAGTCGCTTTCTGGATTATCGGAATGTTTACAAAGCCGGAAACCTCTACGCGGAAAGAAAAGATATCCCTTTTCCTGTTAGGGGCGTTAGGTATCTATGGCTTTATGTTCTTCTACCTGATCGGACTGAGTAAGACAACTCCGGTTTCCAGCTCCATTTTCACCAGCCTCGAACCAATCTGGGTATTCATTCTTGCCGTAATCTTTTTCAAAGAGAAGATAACGAAGATGAAGGTTATCGGGATATTGATCGGGCTGGGAGGTGCCCTACTTTGCATCCTGACACAAAAGAGTGACGACCTGGCAGCCGACGCTTTTACCGGAAATATGCTTTGCCTGATGAGTTCGTTCGCGTATGCCGCCTACCTGATTATCAGTAACCGGATATTGAGCAAGGTCGGGGTGATAACTATGTTGCGATATACGTTTACAGGAGCTGCTTTTTCGGCCCTTATTGTGTCGACGGTAACCGGTTTCGATGCTAGGGTACTGGAATTACCTTTGCATTGGACACCTTTCCTTATTCTGATGTTCATCCTGATCTTTCCGACCGTCATCAGCTATTTACTCATCCCTATCGGCCTGAAATATCTGAGTACGACTCTGGTAGCCCTCTATGGTTATCTAATTTTGATTGTCGCCACCATCGTATCACTCACGCTGGGGCAGGACCGTTTCAGCTGGACACAACTGGTAGCCATATTACTCATTTGTTCCAGCGTTTACTTTGTCGAAATAGCAGAGAACAAAGAAAAAAAATAATTTTTTTCCTTTCTTTGTAACAACTTCTTTTCCGTTCCCGTCTATTTAATGAACGCTCTTCAATAGCGCGCATTGAAAGAGTCGGAAATAACGGAATTAAATAATGGTTAATACATAAGAAAGATGAAAAAATACATTGCAATCCTGATCCTCATTCTATCCTGCCAGGCAGGATACAGCCAAAGCATGGACAAACTGTTCAACGACTTTGCCAATCAGAAAAACGCAACCCGCGTCACAATCGGCCCGTTCTTGATGAAAATAAGCAGCTTGTTCACCGAGACGATGGGTGTGAAAAGCATCGAAGTCCTTTCTTTCGAGGAATGCGGTAGTACCGTCAAAAACGATCTCCGCACCGCCATCAAAAAACTGAAAGACCCGAATTACGAAACGATGGTCAATTCCAACGAAGGAGGTAGCCGTACGAAAGTAATGGTACGCATTGACAAAGATATCATCCGTGAACTGGTAATTCTGACAACCGACGGAGGCGATGATGCCCTGATCCGTATCAAAGGGAAAATCAAACCATCCGATATCGAAAAAGTAATAAACGACCACAAAGATGGATGTTGAAAGCTTTAAAAGGCTGTTCCTTCCTCTCCATCCCAAGCTCTTCCGGATCGCTTACGCATTAGTCGAAAACAAGTCCGATGCCGAAGATATCCTGCAAGATGCCTACTATAAATTGTGGAGCCGTCGGAATGAACTGGCCGATGTCCGAAATCCGGAAGCCTTCTGCGTGACGCTGGTCAAAAATCTTTGTCTCGATTTCCTTCGTTCTCCCCGTGCGGGCAGGCATGATGAAGATGTCACCGAAGCCGTCACCCTCTCGACAGATTCTTCTCCGGACAAAGAACTGGAAATGCAAGATAAAGTGGAGCAAGTCCGCCATCTCATCAACCGTCTGCCGGAAAATCAGCGGCAAGTCCTCCGGTTGAGAGGAATTGAAGACTGCTCGATAGATGAGATAGAACAGATCACCGGCCTGAGTGCCGTCAACATACGAGTGCTACTTTCCCGGGCACGAAAAATAATCCGGGAACAATTTGAAAAATATTATGCATACGAATATGAACGATAAAAATATAGACGAACTGATCAATAAAGCCCTCCAGGAAGAGCAGGCTTTACCCGAAGGACTTTCCCGCAGGCTGGAAGAGCAGATCAACGCCTGGGCTGCCACAGAGGAAAAGAAGACTCGTTCATTGACCCGTAGACGAACGTTATACTGGTTAAGCGGAGTCGCAGCCTCTATCCTGCTCTGTATCGGCTTTTTCCAATACGATGTACCGTCTTATGCTCCGGATCGGCTTCATGACACTTATACGAATCCGGAAGATGCCGCCGTTGCCGCCGAAAAGGCTTTGCTCCTGCTGTCACACAATCTCAATAAAGGTATCAGCCAGGTAAACGATGCAGGGCAGGAAATCGATAAAGTAAACAATATTTTAAACAAACATTTAAACGATTAATCTTATGAAATCCAAGAATATATTCCTAATCCTGTTTCTTTGCTGCACTAGCTTGTGCTTCGCCCAAGATAAATTATTCGAAAAATATGCCGATATGGATAATGTTACATCCGTCTTCATCTCCAAGAAAATGTTCGACATGATCCCTAATGTAGAAAGTGGTGGCCTTAACCTGATGAATCTGAAAGGAAAAATAAACAACCTCCAAATCGTCACTTCCGACAAGCGTGAAGTCCGGGACCAGATGCGAAAAGAATTCAGCAGCCTCATCAGCAAATCGCATGAAGAACTGATGCGAGTCAAGGACAACGATACACGTGCCTCTTTCTACATCGTCCAGAACGGTGAGCTAATCAACGAAATGATCATGCTGGCCGACACAGATTCGGACTATGTGGTCATCCGGATAACAGGCAAATTCACATTGGAGGATATACAGGAGGTGGCAAAAAGTTTTTCCAAAAACGATAAAAAAGAGGTAACGATCAGTTACAACTAAAACCAGAAAAGTATAAATATCCCAAAAAGATAATCATGCTTTTGTGAATACCTTAGTTCTGGTAGAACTAAGGCTATTCTTGTCTGTTGTTTGCTACCGTGACAAAATTAGGTATATAAAACTACTGGATGTTTTCAAAAATGATATTAAAATTAGTCAAATTGATATTCTTTCAAAAAAATATTCTCCTTTTTCCCTTCCAGAAGACTCCAATAACCTCTACAGATAAGCCAAAACCGATAATCAAGTCTACTTTTTTACAACTATCCGTACTGTATAGTTCATAGTTCTACCAGAACAAATTCAATTGCAATCTTAAATCATTAGCCTATGGAGAGAAGTAAATAACACACCTAAAAAGTTTTTGTAGAGAAAATTAGAGTATTTCAATTGTTAAATTAAATTTTAATATTATGACCAAATCAATATGCAGCAACTTACTGCCTAAAGCTGTACTATTATCAGTATTTTTAAGTCCCGGATATGTGATTTCAAAAGTTCATGCAAACACAGATTCCATCGGTGGTATAGAACAAACGGACGGTAAACTGTCCGGACGGGTTATCGACGCAAAAGGAGAACCTATACCAGGTGCAAACATTTCCGTCAAAGGTACCACCATCGGTACCATTACAGACATGGACGGTAATTTTTCTATAGATGTTAACCCTAATCAAATACTCACCATCAGTTTCATCGGATATGAAACAAAAACAATCCCTGTCTCCAACCAGAAAACATTAAATGTTGTCTTGAAAGAAACAGTAAACCAGCTGGACGAACTTGTTGTCGTTAGCTACGGTACACAGAAAAAAAGGGATTTAACCGGATCTGTTTCCAAGATAGATGCAGGAGAATTAGAAAGTTTTCCTGTAGGACAATTTGCTCAAAAACTTCAAGGACAGGTAGCAGGTGTACAAATCAACCAATCTACAGGACAACCGGGTAAAGGCATGGGATTCCGTATCCGTGGTGCAGCTTCTATCAATGGTGGCAGTTCCCCTTTATTCGTGGTCGATGGAATCCCTGTCAATATGGACCTAAGCAGTATAAATCCAGATGAAATCGAAACCTTTTCCATCCTGAAAGATGCTGCTGCCACTTCTTTGTATGGATCACGTGCAGCCAATGGCGTCGTACTGATCACAACAAAAAGAGGAAAACAAGGCAAAACTCAAGTGGATGTGAATGCTTCATTCGGTATCCAGACTTTAAAGGGATTAAAGACTCCGGATGTTATGAATGGGGAAGAATTTGCTCAATACAAAAAGAATACTACGAAGATGCAGCCAGATATGAAGGTTATACCGGTGGAGTTCCGGAACAATATCAAAATCCATCCCAATACGGTGCCGGAACTAACTGGTATGACTTACTAACACGAAACGCCGCTACACAGAATTACAGTATCAGTGTGACAGCCAATAAAGACAAGTTCAATACAGCTATCGTATTAGGCTACTTCCGCCAGGATGGTGTCATGTAACAACTACTAATTTCGAACGTTACTCTTTACGTGCGAACAACGATTATCAAGTAAATGACCGCTTAAAATTAGGACTGAACATAGCTCCCACCTTACAAATCAAAAATAACCAAAATACAGACGGAGGTTGGCAGATACTAAGTGCTGCGTTCTTGGCTGACCCGACTGTAAATCCCTACGATGAAAACGGAGAACCTATTCTTTCTCTAAACTCTCCGGGAATGTTCCCTCAACCTAACTGGATACGTGTTTTACATGAAAAAACAAGTAAAACACAGGATTTGGCTTTATTAAGCAATGCTTTTGCTGAACTGGATATATGGAATGGTATCAAATATAAATTCCAGGCTGGTTTCGATTTAGGTGCCAAAAACTATAGAGATTTTTACACCTTCGACAGCCGGTGGAGCCATGTTTACTGCTCCCCCTCAGAAAGCAAGCGGACAATATAACACCAACTTCCACTATAGTTGGACTATTGAAAATATGTTGATGTATAACCATAAATTCGGAGACCACAACATAGATGCACTGGTCGGTTATAGTGCACAAAAATATTCCAACGAATATAACCAACTGACAGCAACCGACTTTCCAAGTGATGATATTCCTTGGATGGGTGCCGGTGCTACAAAAAACGGTGACAACAACATCGAGCAATGGGCGTTAGCCTCTGTCATTGCACGCGCGAATTATAGCTTCAAAGACCGCTATTTACTCCAGGCGACATTCCGCCGGGATGGTTGCTCCCGTTTTGGGGCAGGCAATAAATATGCAAATTTTCCTTCCATATCCGCCGGATGGATTGTATCTGACGAAGCCTTCATGGAACCGATAACCAATGTTATGAATTACCTGAAAATAAGGGCCAGTTATGGACTAACCGGTAACTATAATATTGGTAATTACCGATATATTGCAGGAGTTAGCACTTATAACTATGTCTTGGGTGGCTCTTTAGCTCCGGGAAAAGGATTAGGTAATTTAGGGAACAATGCTCTTACTTGGGAAGAAACAAAGCAACTGGACTTAGGTGTCGATATCGGTTTCCTAAACGATCGTATCTATTTGATGTATGACTATTATAATAAAAAAGTCGATGGACTTTTGTATCAGGTCGATATCCCAAGAGCTTCCGGCTTTTCCAACATTTATTCCAATATCGGTGATTACAAAGCATGGGGACATGAAATCACTTTGCAATCTCGTAATCTTGTCGGTGATTTCAAATGGACTACCAACTTGAATATAGCCTTCAACCGGAATGAAATAACCAAAATGGGAACAAACAACACCCCAAAAGGTGGATACTCCAATCAGGAAGATTTCAACCGCTTAGCAGTAGGAGAACCTATCGGTATATTCATGGGATATGTATTTGACGGCGTATATATGACCGAAGAAGAGTTTAATTCCCAGCCAAAGCACGCTTCATCTGAGATCGGAACGGTCCGCATGAAAGATGTCAGTGGTCCTAACGGTGTTCCTGATGGTATAATCGACAACAATGACCGTGTAAAAATCGGTGATCCGAACCCGGATTTCATTTATGGTATGACAAATGAATTTTCCTGGAAGAACTTCGATCTGAGCATTCTGATCAGTGGACAGGTAGGTGGTGACATCATCAATTCAAACTACGAGCATACTTTGAATATCGACGGTTGTTTCAATGTATTGAAAAAAGTTGCCAACCGTTGGCGCTCTCCAGAAAATCCAGGTGACGGACAGGTTCCAAGAACAAAAGCCGGTACCACGGAATTATTCCGCTTCAATAATAGCAGTTGGGTATATGATGCTTCCTATTTGACCATAAAGAATATCACTCTAGGCTACACGATTCCAATCAAACCTAGCCAGTACCTCTCTAAACTCCGAGTATATGTAACAGCCCAGCAGTTAGTAACATTCACTAAATACCCTGGTATGAACCCGGAAATAGCCATGAATGAAGATATGGGATGGAGTGGCTTAGGAGTAGACCGTACGACTTACCCAGTTCCAAGAACATTCAGTATCGGATGTAATATCTCATTCTGATAGGAAAACAAATTATAAATTTAAAACGAAAGATCATGAAAAAGATATTTAGTTTAGTTGTTGCATTGTTGACTTTGGCTTCTTGTTCGGAAGATTTCCTGAATCTGACACCTCAATATTATCCAAATGATGCGACATTCTTTAAAACTCAGGAGCAATTCACTCAAGCAGTGAACGGAGCCTATTCCGCTCTACGGGGAGTATCGGCAAGACAAGGATACCTGATGGGAGAAATGCGTTCCGACAATACACATTACACCCGCTATAAAGCAGACCGTGGTCTACACATCTTGTATCGTGAAAACATAGCGGATTTTATTGTAGATGACCAGAACCAATGGACAAATGAAATGTATTATGCATGTTATACGGGCATTTCAAGAGCCAACACCATTCTGAACCGCATTGAAGGGACGACTTTTCCCGATGATTTCAAAAATAAAACGATCGGAGAAGCTAAATTCATCCGTGCCTTCATGTATTTCCAATTGGTGCAATGCTATGGAGACGTCCCTTTGCATCTGGAAGAAGTGACAGGAGCGGACAACGCATTCTTACCTCGTTCATCTGTTAACGATATCTATACAGCCATCGTTGATGATGTGAAAGATGCCATAGAGAAACTTCCGACAGTCAAATTTCCGCAAAACGGTGCTGCAACCAAAGGAGCTGCCAAAATGCTCTATGCTTATGTATTAATGACAAAACCAGATCGGGATTATGCAACAGCGGAAGCGCAGTTGAAAGATGTCATGAATATGGGATATGAATTACTTCCCAATTATGCCGATATATACGACACATCCAAAAAGAACGGAAAAGAATCGATCTTCGAAATCCAGTATCAAATGGGAGATCAGGGACAGCAAAGTGATTGGTTATACTACTTTATTCCCAAAACAACGAATGCGGAAATTATTACAGGCGTTCCGGATTGTAGTACGTTACTGACAGGAGGCTGGAATGTTCCGACACCAGAAATGATCGCTTCTTACGAACCTGGAGACCTGCGTGTCGACCCATCTATCGCAGTTGCAGTCGGTACACTGGATGCGGCAAACGCTTTAGTCGTAGCTGATGTACTAAAAGTCGGTGATCCCAAAATCAATGATTACCCAGTTAATTATCCGTTTATCAATAAATACCGTCACGCACACTCCAAAATAGAAAATACAGACGATAACTGGCCTGTTTACCGTTATGCGGACTGTCTGTTATTGTTAGCTGAATGTCTGGTAGAACAAGGACGTGCAGGAGACGCAGCACCCTATGTCAATCAAGTACGTGCACGTGCAGGTTTACCTGCTGTTACAACAATCAATGCCGAGGTGGTTGCCAATGAGCGACGTCACGAACTCGCATTTGAAAACCATCGTTGGTATGATTTATTGAGAACAGGAAAAGCTATTGAAGTAATGACCGCCTACGGAAAATATATCAAAACGATTGATACGGAACTTCCTGAACGTACCTATCAGATAAAGCCGGAATATTTGCTTTATCCGATACCTTACAACGAGTTGCAATTAAATGACCAGCTCAAACAAAATCCAGGTTATTAATTATCATATTAACAAAAAGACCTTTACTTTTGTAGTAGAGGTCTTTTTACTATTAGCACTATGAATACACAACGTATTATCAGAAACTTTATATATACCGTCGCAGGAGGTATCCTGTCTCTTGGAATAGCTAGTTGCAATGGTAACAAAATGGAAACAACAGACAGTTTTTCCACTCTGGAAGCCCAGTTTCTCAATCCTTCATCCGAGTACCGTACAGCCCCCTTTATGGTTTGGAACGGAAAAGTTACAAAAACTGAAATAGACCGCATGCTGAAAGATTTTAAAGATGCCGGCTGCGGAGGAGCATTTATTCACCCCCGTCCAGGCATGATCACGGAATATATGTCGGACGAATGGCATTCCCTCTACCGCTATGCCGTCGATAAAGGGAAAGAGATAGGATTGGACATTTGGATCTACGATGAAAATTCCTATCCCAGCGGCTTTGCCGGAGGACATGTTCCCGAAGAGATGCCCGAATCCTACAACCAAGGACAAGGACTTGCGTTGACAAAAACAGATCTTCTGCCTGACAAGACAGACGAATATTTCATTATTCTCAAAAAAGAAGGGGACAAATGGGCGGATATCACGAACGCCCTGAGCCAGCATAAAAAAGCAAAAGGAGAATATTACCTCTACAAAAAGACATATTTAGGCAAATCGGACTGGTACGGAGGGTATTCTTATGTAGACCTGCTCGTACCCGGTGTAACTGAAAAGTTCATCGACCTCACGATGAAAGGATACGAAAAAACAATAAAGGACGAATTCGGAAAATCTGTTTTCGGTATCTTCACAGATGAGCCCAACATCAGCAGTCCCGGAGGCTTGCGCTGGACGCCAGACTTGTTCGAAGTATTCCGGAAACAGTGGGGATACGATCTAAAACCACTCCTTCCCCTTCTGAACGAAGAGACGGGCAATTGGAAACAGGTACGTCATAACTATATGGAAACCCTGTTGCAAATGTTTGTCGACCGCTGGTCCAAACCTTGGCATAACTACTGCGAGACGAACAACCTGAAATGGACCGGACACTATTGGGAACACGGTTGGCCGCAGATGAACGACGGACCGGACAATATGGCAATGTACGCCTGGCATCAGATACCCGCTATTGACATGCTGTTCAACCAGTTCGACGAAACTAACCCACAAGCACAATTCGGCAATATCCGTGCAGTAAAAGAATTGCGCAGTGCCGCCAACCAAACAGGCTGTAACCGTACCCTCAGCGAAACTTATGGTGGTGGAGGTTGGGACGAAACTTTCAAAGACTTCAAACGGTTAGGCGATTGGGAGTATGCACTCGGGGTCAACTTCATGAACCAACATTTAGCCCATATGACACTAACAGGAGCACGCAAATACGATTATCCGCCGGTATTCACCTATCATTCTCCTTGGTGGCCCGACTATCGCGAACTGAACGACTATTACGGACGCCTTTCATTTGTCATGAGTAAAGGAGTCCAAAAGAATGATATTTTGGTGTTGGAACCCACCTCGACCTTATGGTGCTATTACGTCCATGCAGGAAGTTCTCCAAAACTCATGGAGATAGGAACCGATTTCCAGGCTTTTGTTACAACTTTGGAAAAGAATCAAGTAGAATATGATCTCGGCTCTGAAAATATCATCAAAGACCTTGGGAAGGTAGAAAACGGGCGTTTCATCGTTGGCAATGCCTCCTACTCAACCATCGTTTTACCACCTATGGTGGAAACACTAAATAAACCGACCTTCAAGCTCTTACAACAGTTTATAGAGCAAGACGGTCGGATTATTACCTTCTCCGCCCCCACCCGGATAGACGGGGCTGTTAATGACGAACTACCCAGACTGTTGACCAGTGCAACTGTCACATCACTCCCGAAACTGTCCAAAGATGTAATTGCCCAGTATTTCTCTTCCGATAACTTCAGGATTACTTTCAACAGTGGTAACCTGTATCACCACCGTCGCCGGTTTGCAGACGGAGAATTAGTTTTTCTCGTTAACTCTTCTATGGATGAAGTTGTTGACGGCACCCTTTCGACGCAGGGAAAAGCCATGCTGGAAATGGATGCCCTGAACGGGGAAATCTATACATATCCGTCTTCAAAAGAAAGAGACATACTAAGTATATCTTTCCGAATCGAACCGGCAGGAAGCCTCTTGCTTTACTGTTCTGACAAGAACCCGAAAAACTATCCGGAACGCCCCGGAAAAGTGGGAAGCCGCCTGGTGACGGCAACAAGCCGAACCACCGTCAGCCGTTTACGCGACAATGCTCTGACAATTGACTTTTGCGACGTTACAGTAAAAGGAGAAACACATAAGAAACAACATTTCTCCCGTGCTGCTGATATAGCCTTCAAAGCACATGGATTCACCAACGGTAATCCTTGGAACACCTCCGTACAATACAAACGGAATATCCTCGACCGCGACAACTTTAAGGATGGCGGCTTCACAGCCTCCTATCATTTTACAGTAAACGACGATTTCGACTATTCCGGTATCAAGCTGGTTTCTGAACGCCCCGAATTATTTACCGTCAAAATCAACGGAAATCTCGTGAACGTTCTTCCTGATGAATGGTGGCTAGACCGTTCTTTTGGCGTTTATCCGATAGGCGGACAGGTGAAAAAAGGTAGCAATACGGTAGAACTCAGCATCAACCCGATGCGTATTTTGCAGAGATAGAACCGGTCTACATCATCGGAAACTTCTCGGTCGTACCCGAACAAGAAGGATGGAGCATAGGTGCGCCACAAGAATCGTTCACACTGGGTAGCTGGAAAGAACAGAAGCAACCGTTCTATTCATGGGAGATGAGCTATAGCAAAGAATATACCCTCAATAACCTTACAGATAGATATGCTGTCAAACTGAACAAATGGAACGGTACGATAGCAGAAGTATATGTCAACGGACAGAAAGCCGGTACAATTGCTTTCGACCCCTGGCAACTGGATGTAACGTCTTACCTGAAAGAAGGCTGCAATACGATTGATGTACATGTGATCGGCAGCTTAAAAAACCTTTTAGGTCCACATTACCGGAATCCGGCTCCCGGTCTGACATCTCCCTGGCATTGGAAAAATGTAGACAAACCGATACCCGGAAATGAATACCAGAATGGGTGGATTACTGGGACTAAATGGAAGATTTTGTAAATTAATTCATTGAAACATAACACGAAAAAAGGGATGCGTATGCTTTTCCGGAAAAGCATGGCACCTTAAAAAACAAAGGACGGTAGCATGAAAAATAGACTTTTAAACATTTGTATCTTATATATGTTTTTTCCTCTCCTTCTACAGGCAGACGGACACACATTCCGTTTACAACCTGCGATGCGAACAGGAAGAAAACCCGTTAGGAATCGAAACAGGACAACCTTGTTTCAGCTGGCAGATACAGACACAACAACGGAACTTCGAACAATCGGCTTGGCAGATATTAGTGGCCGATTCTCCGGAAAAACTACAAGCTGGCAACGGAAATATCTGGGATAGCGGAAAAACGCTTTCTTCCGCCTCGATCCTCGTTCCTTTCAAAGGAAAAGAATTGAAAGCAGGGCAGACCTACTACTGGAAAGTAAGGAGTTGGGATAAGGAGGACAGCCCTTCCCGTTGGAGCTGTACACATACCTTCGGCATGGGACTTCTTTCGGAAAAAGACTGGAGCAATGCCAAATGGATTGCACTAGAAAAAGACAGGAAAGACGAAATCATCACGACAGGGCTGCATGGACTGGCCAACGTGGACCGGGAACTCAAAGGCAAAAAGATCGGTATGTACCGCCTCCCCCAATTCCGAAAAGAATTTACAGTTCAAAAACCGGTGAAACGAGCAACCGCCTATGTCTCCGGGCTCGGACATTTCGATATGTTCCTGAATGGAGAAAAGGTGGGTAACAACTTTCTCGATCCTGGATGGACAAAATATGATAAATGTGCGCTGTATGTCACTTTCGATCTGTCCGGACAACTAAAGCAAGGCGGAAACGTAATAGGCGTCATGTTAGGAAACGGCTTTTTCAATATCCCGCGGGAACGTTATTTCAAACTGCTTGCTTCATATGGTGCCCCACGCCTTTTGATGAAAATACAAATCGAATATGCAGACGGCAGTACGCAGAACATCGTAACCGGTACAGACTGGAAAACAACCGAAAGCCCCGTTACCTACAGTAGTATTTACGGCGGTGAAGACTACGATGCCACGAAAGAACAGGCCGGATGGATGCAACCCGGTTTCGACGACCGTACCTGGAACAAAGCCCTCGACACAGGCTGGAAAACCCGGCTCCTCTCTCAACGCTCCACACCGCTGACCGTACGTGACCGGATCCCAACCGTCCGCCTTTTCAAGACCAGACAAGGACAATGGGTATACGATTTGGGACAAAACTTTTCCGGCATCATACGGCTTTCCCTGCATTCAAAGGACACACACCCGGTTAAGCTCTATCCGGCAGAACTGCTGAACCCGGACAGTACCGTAAACCAAAGCGCATCCGGTGCTCCTTTCTGGTTTGGTTACACACCGAAAGGAAAAGGTTTTTGAAAGCTGGCAACCCCAGTTTACTTATTACGGTTTTCGTTACGTGCAGGTCGAAGGTGCTGTTCCTGCCGGCCAACCCAATCCGGACGAACTACCTGAAATAATGGAAATCACAGGTCTTCATACTTGCAATTCGGCCGAAAATGTAGGAAGTTTCCATTGTTCCAAGCCGTTGTTCAACCAGACATATGAACTGATCGACTGGGCGATCCGCAGCAATATGGCAAGCGTGCTGACCGACTGCCCGCATCGTGAGAAGTTGGGTTGGCTGGAAGAAGCTCACCTGATGCAATACTCCGTACAATACCGCTACAACCTGGCACGCCTGTACGAAAAGACATTCAACGATATGCGCTCTACACAAGCAGCCAACGGCATAATACCGACCATTGCTCCCGAACTGGTCGAATTCGAAGGAGGCTTCAAGGATACGCCGGAATGGGGAAGCACATTTGTCATCAGCCCTTGGTA
>ENA-OQCB01000811-OQCB01000811.1-human-gut-metagenome-genome-assembly--contig:-NODE-811-length-13635-cov-5.593352_pt1 | contig 13635 bp, 12 predicted proteins | sample MGYA00242493_ERZ504568 | MGnify/ENA primary metagenome ERZ504568 (study PRJEB26092, sample SAMD00036229) | human gut metagenome | host: Homo sapiens | study: EMG produced TPA metagenomics assembly of...
TCCAGTCTATAATGAAGAAAGCCATGGTGGAGCGGCTGAAAAACCGTTATGGAGTCACCTGGTTCCCTGAAAATGGGGCCAGCTATCCGCTGAGGGTGTTCCTCTATAAAGATATGGTGACGGTGGGAATTGACACCAGCGGGGAATCCCTGCATAAACGCGGGTACAGGACACTGACCAGCAAAGCGCCCATCACAGAGACTCTTGCGGCTGCCCTGATTCTTTTGACGCCCTGGAACCGGGACAGAATTCTGGTGGATCCCTTCTGCGGAAGCGGTACATTTCCCATTGAGGCAGCCATGATGGCCGCCAATATAGCGCCGGGCATGAACCGTTCCTTCCTGGCAGAGGAGTGGAGGAACGTGATCAAGCGCAAATGCTGGTATGAAGCCATGGATGAGGCGGGTGACCTGGTGGAAGAGGATGTTCAGGTGGATATCCAGGGATACGACGTGGACGGTGATATTGTGAAAGCAGCCAGGTCCAATGCCCGGTCAGCCGGAGTGGACCATATGATTCACTTTCAGCGGCGTCCGGTCAGCGCGATGAGCCATCCCAAGAAATACGGCTTCATCATATCCAATCCCCCTTACGGTGAGAGAATTGAGGAAAAGGAAAACCTTCCCGCGTTATACCGGGAGATAGGGGAGCGCTTTGCGGCTCTGGATTCCTGGTCCATGTACCTCATTACTTCCTATGAAGATGCGCAGAAGTACATTGGACGGAAGGCGGACAAAAACAGGAAGATATACAACGGTATGCTGAAAACCTATTTCTATCAGTTCATGGGGCCAAGACCGCCCAGGCGCAGCTAGTGCTCCAGCCAGCCGGAAACAGCACTTCCAGCACTGCCTATTTTGCCATCTGCCGCGTTGTCGTCAGTCAGCGGAGGCCCACTCCGCTTCCTTCCCCCGCCTTGCAGAATGACAAAAAATTCAGCTCTGGCAGTACAGTTTCTGAGTGGATGGAGCTCCGGGAGAACGGTTGAAATTGAGAGGACGGCCATGGTGTTGTATCAGATATAATTAAAAAATGGAATAAGGGAAAAAAAGCAGCGGTCCTGTTTCTGGCGGTTACATTGTCTTTGGGTACGGCCAGATGCGGCCCGACGCGGAATCCTGCTGAGACACAAAACCCAGGCGGGGCACAGAATACAAACGGCATTCAGGACCCTGACGTCAGCCGGAACCCTGACGGAACCCAGAACCCTGACGGAACCCGGAATCCTGGCGGGGAAGAAAGTCCTGCGGCAGCAGGCGGCGCGGGTACGCCGGGGAACGGAGAGGATGCCGCAGAAAACCGCATGGGCGATACCGGCGGAAATAGAAATCCGTCTGTCTCTGAAACATCCGGCGCAGACAGCGTGTACCAGTGGAACAGGCGGGACATGGCCAATGTAAAGCTTCCTTCTGCCTATGATTACCGAAAGACAGGCAGGGCGCCCCAGATTGGAAACCAGGGGTCCCTGGGAACCTGCTGGGCCTTTGCGTCTCTGACTGCCCTGGAGTCCTCCCTGCTTCCGGGAAAGCCCATGACCTTTGCGGTGGACCATATGTCCATGCACAACAGTTTTCTCCTGGGACAGGACGAGGGAGGGGAGTATACCATGTCCATGGCCTATCTGCTGGCCTGGCAGGGACCGGTGCCGGAATCCCAGGACCCATACGGAGACGGAGTTTCGCCGGACGGCCTTACGCCCAGCGTGCATGTACAGGAGATTCAGGTTCTTCCCTCCAAGGATTACGAGGCCATTAAACGGGCTGTGTACCTGAGGGGGGGAGTACAGAGCTCCCTGTATACATCCATGAGGGATTATCGGAGCCAGTCCGTTTACTATAACAGGGAGAGCCAACTCCTATTGTTACATCGGAAACGAAAAGCCTAATCATGATTCTGTTATCGTTGGATGGGATGATAATTATTCCAGGGAGAATTTCAACCTGGACCTGGCAGGGGACGGCGCGTTTATCTGTACCAACAGCTGGGGAGAGGATTTTGGGGACCAGGGATATTTTTATGTATCCTATTTTGACAGCAATATTGGTGTCCATAATATTGTATACACAGGTGTGGAGCCGGTGGACAATTACGACTACATCCATCAGAGCGATCTGTGCGGATGGGTGGGACAGATTGGCTACGGGCAGGACGAGGCTTGGTTTGCCAATGCCTACAGGGCCGGTAAGGGAGAGAATCTGGCTGCCGCAGGTTTCTATGCAACGGACAAGAATACAGAGTACGAGTTGTATGCGGCCCGGAACCTGCCGGACGCGGGAGCCGGGGAAATGGACCGCGCCCTGGATAAGCGGATTTTGCTGGCAAAGGGCAGACTGGACAATGCCGGTTATTACACGATTGTGCTGGATAAAAAAATCCCCTTGGAGGACAACGAAAAATTTGCTATAATAATTAAAATAATAACGCCCGGTACCGTACATCCGGTGGCCATTGAATACAACGCAGGGGACGGTATTGCCCAGGTGGACTTAACAGACGGCGAAGGGTATCTGAGCCATGACGGAAAGGTGTGGGAACATGTGGAGGAAACACAGTCCTGCAACCTGTGCCTGAAGGCATATACAAAGAAATAACAGAGAATTATAAAAGGAACAGAAGGCAGAGGGCTTTGGATATGGGACACAGAATCATATTTGCAACGGGCAATGAGGGAAAGATGCGGGAGATACGCCTTATACTGGCTGATTTGGGGCTGCCCATACTTTCCATGAAGGAAGCGGGCGCCGAACCGGAAATCGTGGAGAACGGTGCCACCTTTGGGGAGAATGCCGAGATTAAGGCAAGGGCTGTGTGGAATCTGACCGGGGATATTGTGCTGGCAGATGACTCCGGCCTGGAGGTGGATTATATCGGCGGGGAGCCCGGTATCTACTCTGCCCGGTATCTGGGAGAAGATACGCCCTATGCAGTTAAGAACCGGAGTATCATAGAGCGTCTTAAGGAGGCCGGGGGCCAGGAGCGCAGCGCCAGGTTTGTGTGCAACATCGCGGCCATGCTGCCGGACGGCCAGGTACTCCACACAGAGGCTGTGATGGAGGGGCTTATCGCCGGTGAGCCGGCTGGGGAGGGCGGTTTCGGGTATGATCCCATTCTCTATCTGCCTGAGTTCGGCAAAACATCCGCTGAAATCACCATGGACCAGAAGAATGAAATCAGCCACAGGGGGAAGGCATTAAGGGCCATGAAGGAAGCCCTGGAAGGTGTGCTTAAGTAAGAGATGGAGAGGACGAAGGATGAGGATATTAATTGTCAGTGACACCCACAGAAGGGATGAAAATCTAAAAGAGGTAATCCGGCGTACCGGACCGCTTGATATGCTGATTCATTTGGGAGACGCAGAGGGAAGTGAACATGCCATTGCCACCTGGGTCAATGAAGACTGCGATTTAGAGATAATTTTGGGAAACAATGACTTTTTCTCATGCCTGGATAAAGAGAAGGAACTGATGATTGGAAGGTATAAGACCCTTCTGACCCACGGACACTACTATAATGTCTCTGTGGGGGCTGAGTATCTGAAACAGGAGGCCAGAGCCAGAGGTTTCGATATCGTTATGTTCGGGCATACCCACAGGCCCTTCTACGAGATGGAGAAAAAGGAAGGAGATAAGGATTTGATTGTGCTGAATCCGGGAAGCCTGTCCTATCCCCGCCAGGACGGACATAAGCCCTCTTTCATGCTCATGGAGATTGACAAAGAGGGAGAGGCTCATTTTTCGCTGAATTTTCTGTAGAATTTTTGTTGACATTTGGGAAGGCATAGTATATAATAATCCTTGCGTCGAGAGACGGGATTGGATGACAGGTTATATTATGCCGGCGCCGGGGTGTGGCTCAGCTTGGCTAGAGCGCCTGGTTTGGGACCAGGAGGTCGCAGGTTCAAATCCTGTCACCCCGATTATAATTAAATAGATTAAGTCATATGCAGGTGTAGTTCAATGGTAGAACACTAGCCTTCCAAGCTAGATACGTGGGTTCGATTCCCATCACCTGCTCTCTTTTTTTGTCAGGGAAGCCTTTTGCATTGGGGCTTCCTTTTTTGCGCTTTCCTTTTTGGGATATCCTTTTGTGTTTCCCTTTTCACGCTTTCCATTTTGCAAGATTCCATTTATACCTATCCTGATGCCGTTTCTGGCCGTCCGCCCATCCCCGTCCGCCCATCCCCCATCCCCATCCCGCCCAGGTTCAAGGCTTATTCCCCCACCTTATATTACAAAGGCTGTCATGGTACAATAGACAGATATTCACCGGGCCAGGACGTACAGATGCAGCTTTATGTACAGATGCGCGTACAGCTTTGTCCACATGGTTCCGGTCAAATTAAGGAAACCGCAAAGCTAACAATCCTCAGGAGCTCTTGTTATAATCGAGTTATCAGAAGGCACCTGGGAGGTATGGAGAGGATAAGACGTGAATTCAAGACAGATTGCATTCTTGAGACTTTTACTGGAACATGAAGAGTATCTGCCCGTGAGCTTCTACGCGGGGAAAATGGATGTATCGGATAAGACGCTGCGCAGAATGATTCCCGGAGTCAATGAGATTCTGATGTCCTATAACGGAGCCGTCGAGAGCCGGCCCGGAACCGGAATCAAGCTTGAAGTCAATGAGGAGGAGAGGGGAAGGCTGATGAATTCAGCCTATATGATGGAGCTTATGGATTCCGGCGCATTATCCGGGTCCTGGAATCAATTGTCCAGAAGAATGGATATCGCCCTGAACCTTCTGCTCTATTCGGATGAGACCACCTCGCTGTCAGGACTTGCCTACAAATATTATGTGAGCAAGAGCAGCATAGCCGGGGACTTGAAAGCCCTGGTGCCTTTTGCCGGAAAGCATGAATTGAGAATCACCCAGGGACATGAGGGAACATCGGTGGAGGGAACAGAGAGCTGTCTTAGGAAGGCCCTGGCGGAACTGTTGCTGTACATCCTGGACAATAATATAAATGTCAATGCCGGCGGAGGTCCGGCCGCGGCAGGTATGTTTGAGTCGGATACGCTGATGACGATTCTGGACATCTTTACGGAGGAAGACCTGAATTTCGTGGAAGGACTCATAAAACACATTGAGACGTCCGCTGGATACAGGTTTGATGAGCTGGAGTACATGGAATTTTCCGTGAATTTGCTGGTGATGATTTACAGGGTGAGAAATGGATTTTTCATGGAGCCGATCTTAAAAAGCAATTACCGGAAACAGGACGGAGATCCCCTGGCCGCCATGGCGTTTGAACTGGCCTCCCGCCTGAGCGGCTCTTACCGGTACACGCTGTCGGTATCTGAGACCTCACATATCTATAATATTCTGGCCGCCACCCATTTGGGAAAATTTCCTGCTCCAGAAGGAGCTGCCGGAGGAAGAGTCCAGGAAAAACGGCCGTGGCCTTTGGTGAAGATTTTATCGACGCATTTTCCGTGATTACAGGAATCAATCTGAGAACAAAATCAACATTTTATGTGAATGTGGTATCCCATATCACGCTGATGCTGAACCGGGCAGCGTCCAGTACCCCGGCCAGGAATCCTATCATAGATATACTGCTGGATAATTATAAGGGTACCATCAATGTATGCCAGATTATATGCAGGATACTGACGGAAAAGTTCAGGCTGCCGGAGATAAGTTTTGATGAGATTTGTTATCTGATGCTGTACATACAGGGCGAGCTGCTGGCCGACGAGGAGAAAATGAATGTGATTCTGGTTTCCAACATGTCCAACAGCATAACCAATATACTGAAGCATAAGCTGTCCCAGAATTATCCGCAGTGGTCTGTGCTGAGCTGTGATTACAACCGGTTTCTTAACATGTCCCAGAAACAGTATGATTTGATTTTGTCCACGGTGCCCCTGGGGAGCGGGGAACATGTGATACCTTATGTGCTGGTTTCGCCGCTGCTGGATGAGAAGGACTGCACGGCTGTCAACAATCTGCTGAAGTCATGCCGTCACAGGGAGGATTTGTATTTGCGGGAGCTGATCAGAACCAGGAATGACCTGTACGATATCGGATGCACCATAGAGGTGAGGAACCGGAAGCCAACGGAGATTCCGGTAACAGGGCTGTTAAAGGTCACTGCGTTAAAGGAGGTGGAGTTTGTCTATATCCATAATGAGGCGGGCATTAACCGGTGTGAGTTTGTGACGGATTTATGCAGGAAGAAGCTGGATAAGGTGATTATGGATATGTCCAATTGGGATTTTATGCTTTTTGCGTCGAAAATGGTCTATCTCATGGATAATTGTCCGGATTGGGCCATGACGGAATTCATACAGAATATCATTACGGAGGGGAGATAATATGTATAAAATCATTGTTTTCACACACGGTTCACTGGCCGAAAGCCTGGTAAGGACATCGCGGCTCATCCTGGGCAGCCAGCCTGATATAGAGACCTACTGTGTGGAGCCGGGATGCAATCTGGAGGAGATGAAAAACGGAGTGGAGCAATCCATCCGGCGCTCCAATGCTTCGGGCCAGGAAGTCCTGGTGCTTACAGACCTGATGTACGGAACGCCGTTTAACACCATGATTCAGCTGGAGGAGGAATGTTCCTTTACTCATATCACGGGTACCAACCTCCCTCTGCTGATAGAAGCCATCAACCGCCGTCTGATGGATGGAAGCAGCGGAAGTTTCGGAGGACTGGCGGACATTGCCAGGGAAGGGATTGTAGACAGCCATGTTCTGCTGCAGATGAGCTGATACCCGCGGGCTGCTATATAGGAAAGGAGCAAAAGCATATGAAAAACATTGTTTTGACCAGGATTGACGACAGGCTGATTCACGGACAGGTGGTGACTGCCTGGATTAAACAGTATCCAATCAATAAGATACTGATTATTGATGACGAGCTCTCCCAGAACCGGCTGATGGAGCGCATCTACAAGGCCGCGGCTCCCATGGGGGTGGAGGTGCTGATACAGTCGGTTTCCGAAGCCCGGGAATTCCTGAAGGAGGAGCCGGTAAGGGGGGAGAATTTTCTGATTCTTGTAAAGGTTCCGGAAATCATAGAGTCGCTTCTCAAAGAGGGGATTGAAATAGAGAAGGTGATTCTGGGCGGTATGGGGGCTAAGAATGGCCGCAAAACCTTTAACAGGAATGTGTCGGCCAGCGGAGAGGAGGTTGAATGCTTTAAGCGGATTGTGGAAGGGGGAGTCGAAATCTTTTATCAACTGGTTCCAAATGATAAGGCCGTTAACATCAGGAGCCTGTTTTAGTGAAGCAGGCCAGAATTTGATTTGGAGGAGGTAGCATATGAGTATCTTAACAGCCACATTATTGTCATTGTTATACTTTTGGGGAAATAGCGCATTTGTTCTGGGCGTAAACTGGTGGACCGTCATGAGGCCTCTGGTTTCCGGCTTCCTGGCAGGCGTCATTCTGGGAGATCCTGTAAAGGGCGCCATGGTGGGAGCCCAGATTAACATTCTGTACCTGGGATTCATCGGGGCAGGCGGAGCCCTTCCCGGTGACATCTGCCTGGCCGGCGTGGTGGGCACCACCATTGCCATCACGGGCAATCTGCCTGTAGAGACAGCCATGGCCCTGGCGGTTCCTGTGGGACTTCTGGGAACCATCATTTGGGTGGTGAAGATGACGGTCAATACGGCCTGGGTCCGGGTAGCGGAAAAAATGTCGGCAAAGGGGGACGCCAGGTACTACTGGATACCGAACATCGTACTGCCCCAGCTGCTGCTGTTTCTGATGTCTTTCATACCGTGTTTCCTGATGGTATATTTTGGCACGGATTATCTCAAATCCGCCATCCAGTTTTTGGGAGAAAACATAGTGGGCGTCCTTACCACCATCGGCGGCATGCTTCCCGCAGTCGGTATTGCCCTGACGCTGAAATCCATCTTTAAGGGCGAGTCTGTGGTGTTCTTTTTCTTCGGATTCCTGTTGGTCCAGTATTTTGGGCTGGATATGATATCCCTGGGATTTTCAGCCGTTGTATTTACACTGATTTATATGCAGCTAAAGGGACATAAGCTGGGCGCCATGGGCGGCAGCCTGTTTGGGGCAGAGGGAAATAATGAGAATAAGTATGTGCTTTTAGACAAGAAAACAATCCGAAAATCCTGGATCCGGTGGATTATGTTCAACCAGGCCAACTACAACTATGAGAGGATGCAGGGAACCGGTTTCTGCCATGCCATGGTGCCTGTAATCAATAAACTGTACCCGGATAACGCGGGAAAGCGCGCGGAACTGATGCAGAACCATATGCAGTTCTTTAACACGGAACCCCAGTGGGGAGCCTGTATCATTGGCCTGGACGGCTGCTTGGAGGAGAAGAGGGCACAGGGCTCCCGAGGAGATAACCGGGGATACCATCACATCCATTAAATCCGGACTTATGGGGCCTCTGGCAGGCATCGGGGATACCATTGACGGAGGCGTGGTGACGCCGCTGCTCCTTACATTATTCATCGGCATCACCAATACGGGCAACATCATGGGTGTCATTGGTTATATTATAGTGGAAGCCCTGTTTATGTGGACCATATACTGGCAGTCCTACAAACTGGGTTATGAAAAGGGCAGCGATGCCATTGTGACCATCATGGAAAGCGGACTGATCAACCAGCTGATACTGGGCGCGTCCATCATGGGATGCCTGGTGCTTGGAGGACTGGTTGGCAATTATGTGACGCTGGGATTAAAGCTCATGGTCCCTGTGGGCGGGGGAGTCATGTTCAATATCCAGGAACAGTTATTTGACGTGATTCTTCCGGGAGCGCTTCCGCTGCTTCTGACCCTTGGCACATATAAGCTGGTAAAGAAGGGATGGTCGTCTGTCAATATCATCATCCTGGTTGCGGCAGTCGGCCTGGCAGGCGGACTCCTGGGAATTTTTGCATAATAGTTAGGAGGAAATATGACACAGGAATACAAATCTTTTTCGCCGGAAGAATTCCGGCTCCACAATGAAAAGCTTCAGGCTGAGATGGAAAAGCAGGATATAGACATGCTGCTGCTCTCCACTCCTGAAAATATCTATTATTCCACCGGTTACCGTTCCTGGTACACCTCCAGCCTTTTCAGGCCGGTATATGTGCTGGTACCCAGAGAGGGTGACCCGGCTATTATCCTGAGAATACTGGAAAAGACCACGGTGCAGTATACGAGCTGGACCAGCCGTATCTACTGCTGGGGAACAGCCAGCAGAAACCTGGGGCCCCTGGAGGGTGTGGAACCGGTCAGCATCATTGACAGAATCATAAAGGAAATCCAGCCGGATACAGGGACCATTGGCCTGGAGGCAGGAGACGGCATGCAGTACTTCTGGTCCATGGAGCTGTTAAAGAAAATCATTGATTCCCAGCCGGGCATCTGTTTCACAGATGGTTCCCTGGCAATACAGAGAGCCAGAATGGTAAAGACACCATGGGAGATTGAACGAATCCGGCATGTGTGCCGGATAACGGAAAAAGCCATATTGGATACGGGAAAGACCATTGTGGCCGGAGAGACAACGGAGAAGGATATATCTAAGGGCATTGCAATGAGGATGGCACAGGGCGGAGTGGATAAGATATCATATCTGACCGTTACCAGCGGTATTGACAAGTATTGCACATTTAATACATATGCCACAGACCGTGTGGTTCAGAAGGGAGAGTATGTCCTGGTGGATATCAGCGGCCACATTGACGGGTATGCGTCCGACCTTACCAGGGTGTTCTATCTGGGAACCGTGCCGCGGGAGGAGCGTGAAATGGCTGAAACAGCCAGCGGCTGCGTGGCGGCTGCCAAGGAGGCCATGAAGCCGGGAGTTTCCATAGCCGATATCAACCGTATCTGCGAGGGGTACATCCGGGATTCCAGATTCGGGAAATTTCTGCTTCACTCCAGCGGACACTGCATCGGTCTCAATGTGGTGGAGTATCCCACCATACATGATGAAGCCGGTGAAAAGCTGAAACCGGGCATGGTGTTTGCTGTGGAAAACGGGGTCTATCCATATGACCTGGAAAAGGGAGTGGAATCCATCTATCTGTCCTTTCGGATGGAGGACGAGGTGCTGGTGACAGAAAACGGCGCGGAATGGATAACCGGTCCGGGAGAGCCTGTGATTGAAGTGGGAGCTGACAAGTAGATAAATTCAATCCTGTAAGGATGAAATGCCGATTTCCTCGCACAAGGGCTTTCAGCCCCTGGAAATCGGCATTTCTACACTACGGCGGAAGTGAATTCCGCCTGCGTGATTCCAATTCGGGGGCTCTGCCCTCGAGTACCTGATGCACAAAGCTGCGTTTGTCTACCGGTTCAGATACCGCCACAGTGTAGTCCGGCTGATTCCCAGCTTCTTAGCCGCGGATGTCTGGTTGCCGCCGCAGGTTTTCAGCACATAGCGCACAATATCCCGGTTCATCCCGTCCAGGGACTGGCTGGTATCCAGATGGAATGAAACCGGATAAGGATCCGGCGGCGTATTGCTCTGCGTATCAGCAGCCGTGTCTTTGCCGGAGCCACCCAGGGGTGCACGTGCCGGAAGGGGGAATCCGGAAAACAGGACATCTTCCCTCCGGATTACCTCCTGTATGGTCTGAGCGCAGATATAGGGCCCTTCTGTCCGTATGACGGCTTCTTTCAGAATCCGCTTGAACTGGGTTCTGTTGTAGGGATAGTCGTATTGCTCTAAAAGCGCGGCGGCCTCGTCGTCAACCCCCACAACCTGCCGGCCCAGCTCCTGGTTCAGGGTATTGATATAGAGACCGGCGGATGAGATGATGTCCTCCTTTTGTTCCCGCAGCGGCTTGATGGGAACCAGGATGCATCCCAGGGCATTGGTGTATTCAAACACCACATGGGGAGTGGCGCTTCCCGCGGGCTGGGTGCAGGAGAATATCAAATGATTGCGGACATGCATGTTTGTGTCCAGTATGATGGAGAGCAGCTGTTTCTGCTTTGTTTTTTGCAGCGCGTCCAGATTGGAAATATAGATGGTATTTCCATTGTCCGTAAAGGGTGAGTTGTAATGCTTTGTGATGAAGTCCCAGCTTTTATCACTGATAAGGGAGCAGTTGATGACGTAGAGGGGATTGTCACACAGAGGACTTTTGGCGTAATAGATATGGGCCACCCGGTCCTTTCCCGTACCGATTTCCCCGGTTATCATAAGACTTAAGGGGGAAGGGGCAGCCTCCTCGGTGTTGGTGAGAATTTCCCGCGCCAGCTCTGTATTGCTGTAAAAGCTGTCCATAAAGCTGTCCTCCGCCGACTGTTTGTCCATGATGGTCACCCCGTATTTTGAGTAGGCCAGGGGGATTTCTGAGCGCATGATGTGGAATATGATGTAGGGACTCAGGGTCTCATCCACCAGATGGGAGGTGATGGAGTACATCTGGTTGTTTACTGTTATAAAGAAGGCGCGCTTCCGGCCGGCGCAGCACTGCTCCAGTTCATTCTGAAGCTTTGCCTGTATAGGGACGGCTATTTCGTCCTCCAGTGTGGTGTAGAGGCACTCGCCTGTCCGGGACAGCACAAGGAAGCGGTTGGCGCTGCTGTCCAAAAGCTGGTGCATAAGGGACAGGGAGTGGTATAAATCCCTGTGGGTCTGCCACGTATAGACTGCCTGGTCAACGGCGGCTTTCAGGCTTTCCATGCTGGAGGTGAGAAGAATAGGGGTTATGCCAATCAGCTTTGCATAGTTGTAGGGCACCGTATCACATATGACTGTCTTGTAGCCCTGCTCCTTTAATTTGTCCAGCAGGGAGCTGGCCTCGGACGTGGTGTTGATGGAAAATATATCCGTGGGCATCTTAAGTACATTGCATATGCTTTTGGCGATGGTGGTCAGGGAACGGAATCCCAGGACCGCGAATTTGGTCTTTGTATTCTCTGCTGTTTTCAGGCAGAGGAGCACGTCGTAATAATCAATTCCAATATCAATTACAGGAATGGGCACACCCTTTGCAATGCGGCTGGCTGTGTTGGCCCTTGAGATGATGATGTCATAGTTTCTGTAATGTTCCTTTGCCAGGGAAAGTCCTGTCTCCACATTGCCAAGCATGGCTGTCAGCTGGATATCATCCCTCTGGCTTCCGTATCGTTTCATTAATGTTACCAATCCCTTATAGGGAGCAATTCCAAGTATCCTGACTTTTTCACCCATTCTGCCTCCTCTGGAATACGTATCTTCCGAATGTTACAATTTTAAACATATTATACAACATTTTCCTTGAATTGAAAAGGCTTCCTATATTACAATAAATTACGGAGCTGGTGAAAGAAACTGATATGTTTCAAAAATGAACGATAAAGGAAGTTGGGAACCAATGGAAGAGAGATATCTGATTATCGCGGATGATTTTACAGGGGCAAATGATACGGGAGTGCAGCTAAAGAGGAGAGGATATCCGACGGAGGTCCTGTTTGCCGGAAAACCGGTGGATTCACAAAAGTCTATTGTGATTGATACGGAGAGCAGGAACGCTTTGCCAGGCCACGCCTATGAAATCGTGCGTCATTCATTGGAACAGGTAGATTTCGGACAGTTTTGCTACATAATAAAGAAAGTGGACTCCACCATGAGAGGAAACATTTCCCAGGAAATAAAGGCAGTGGATGACGCCTTCCGCCCGGATCTGGTGGTGTTTGCCCCGGCTCTTCCCGCGCTGGGAAGGACCACCATGGACGGAGTGCAGTGTCTGAACGGCGTGGAAATCTGTAAAACAGAATTATCCAAGGACCCCAAGAACCCGGTGATGGAGGATAATCTGGTAAAGCTGCTGGAGCAGGTTTATGAGGAACCGGTACAGTTAAAATACCTGCCGGACGTAAGAAGCCAGTCCTTTTCCTTTGACAGGGGCAGGATCTTTGTCTGTGACGCCGAGTCGGATGACGACTTGAAACGGATCATTGCCGCGGCCAGACAGGACGGGCGGCGGACCCTTTATGTGGGAACTGCGGGAATGGCCGACAATCTGATGGAACTGGAGAAGCCCACCCTTCCGTCCTTTGGCGTGGTGGCCAGCATCAGTTCGGTGGCCAATGAACAGATGCGTTACTGCGAAAGGGCCGGATACGCAATGGTCAAGGTGCCTGTAGCCCGGATTATGACGGGAACAGTCCGGCCTGAGGATTACCGCGACATGGCTGTGGAATATCTAAAGAGCGGAAGGGATACCATCCTTCTTACGGATACGGCTTATGACAGGGAATTGATTGAGCTGTCCCAGGAGGTGGGAGAGAAAAGCGGGATGGACCTGACCGAGGTGGGAGACTATGTCCGCTCACTCATAGGCAGGATGGCAAAAGAGGTGCTGGACTCGGCAGCGGTGTCGGGAGTATATCTTACCGGAGGTGATACGGCCCTGGGAATGCTCATGAACATCGGGGCCGACGGTTCGGAGATACTGGCTGAAATCCTGGTTGGCGTTCCGCTGGTGAGGGTTAAGGGCGGAGCCTATGAGGGACTTAAACTGGTAACAAAGGCAGGGGCTTTCGGCACAGAGGATGCGGCGGCCTTTGCCATGAGAAAAATAAAAGAAAGAGGAGGAATATAACCCATGAGAGAATTTTTACTGCCTTATGGAAAGGAAACACTGAAAGCGGAAATTGAGGAGGAGCATCTGGCTGGTGTGCTTGTATCAGAACTTCATGATT
>ENA-OQCB01000812-OQCB01000812.1-human-gut-metagenome-genome-assembly--contig:-NODE-812-length-13628-cov-5.293460_pt1 | contig 13628 bp, 19 predicted proteins | sample MGYA00242493_ERZ504568 | MGnify/ENA primary metagenome ERZ504568 (study PRJEB26092, sample SAMD00036229) | human gut metagenome | host: Homo sapiens | study: EMG produced TPA metagenomics assembly of...
ACTTTAACCATAACAACAAGTGCGCCTGGAACACTCAATCTAACAAATCAATCATTAGTTGATGTTCCAAATACGCTTACTATAGATAATTGTGTCGCTGATGAAGTTCTTACATTAGAATGTGGATACCCGCACATCTCCTCTTCTATTCCATCTCATAAAGTTTTTGATGATTTCAATAAATTCTGGCTGTACTTGGTTGATGGATATAATAGAATTGCTGTAAGCATCCCTTGCACAATTGAACTGCAATACCGTGAGTATAGAAAGGTAGGCATTGTATAATGGGGATTTTTACATATAATTATTACAAAAATTCTCAATCGGCCAGAGGTATACTTGGCTTATCCTGATAAACGAACGATTGGTGCTCTTCATACTTACGATCTCCAAACGGATATAATGGCAAACTCAGTCAACAAAGGTACTTTCACAGTGTACCGCTACGAGGATGGCGAAGAAACAAGATTCTATGATCAAATAGAGATCGGAAGATATATTTATCTATATGGCGTTGGGTGGTTCAAAATTAATGAGGTATCTATAGTCAATGAAGGAATTAATGAATACAAAGAAATATCATATCTGTCTATAGAATGTGAACTAGGTCAAACGTACCTTACCTCATTTGGAGCTTTAGGAACCGACGATGATGAGCAAGGCGGCTTGGATCGGTATTGCTTATATAATCCACTAGACGTATCACATTCAATCATGCATATAGTACTTGAAAAGAATCCTGGATGGTCAATCCGATACATAGATCCCCAAATCTCAACTGAATATAGAAGTTTTCAAGAAGACAGTATAGACACATACTCGTTTCTTACTGGAAAAGTATCAGAGACTTATGGGTGTGTATTCTTATTTGATTCTTATGAGCGCAGTATTTCAGCTTATAAACTCGAAAACCTTGGAAAAGATACAGGCATTATCTTAAATTATCGTAATGTGATAAAAAGCATAACGATGAATAGCACAGAAGATGATATTAAAACTGTGCTGACAGTAGTCGGCGGTAATGATGAGCGGACCAATACACCTCTTGGAATTCTTGACGTAAATATCTCAGGTACAAATCAGATATATAATTTCAGCTATTTTCTTCACATGATGAGTTCTGAGCTGCAATCCGGATTGGCCCGTTACGATGAATTATGTAAGGCAAACGAATCTGCGTATCAAGAGAAAATGTCAACGCTCCTCTCCCATTACGATGAACTGAACACATTAAAAAACAAGGTTCCTGATGAAGGGGAAGCTTCTACCGATTGGACTTTATTTGGTTTACGAGAGCTTCAGGAAAAAGAAATAATCTATAAAACAAATATGTCCTTATATCTTGGAGAAGATGAATCTGAACAATATCAAAAAAACGCTACCATCCATGCAGCAATTGAAGCCGAAATAAAGGTTCGGGAACAACAAATAAGCAACAAAGAGACTGATATAAACAATCTTATTTCTACAATTAGCTCCTTGGTTGTAAGTTTGCCTGATGTACTTGGTGAAGAACTATACAAAGAACTTGGCCCTTATGTCCGCGAGGATACCTTGACTGATGATTCTTTCATAGTAACCAACTCTATGACAGACCGTGAAATTCTTGAAATGCAACAAGCTTTGCTAGAGCACGGAAAAAATGAACTTGCTAGAGTTTGCTATCCTCAATTCACTTTGGATGTAGATTTAGTCAATTTCACTGTAGACTATGATTATAAACGCTTTACTGATGCGCTTGAGATGTTTAATATAATCCATATTAATTTTGAGGACCATGATTCTATTATTTCAGCAAGACTTTTAAAGCTTCATATCAATTGGGATGACCCATCTGATTTTAAGGTTACATTCAGTAATCGTAATTCGCTTAAAGAAACATGGGCGTTAATTGAAGAGGTAAAAAAACAAGCTGAAGATTTTTCCTCAAAGGTCGAATTCACCACCGGAGCATGGAAAAATGCTACTATCGTCTCTGTTGATGTCAATAAATATATGAATGACATTTTGAACGCTAGTAAGCAGCAGCTTGTTAGTAATGACAATAATGAGATTCTTATTGATTCAACGGGTATTCTATGTAGAAAATGGTTATATGAACAACAGATTTATGATCCAGGTCAGATATGGATAACCAATAACCAAATCGCCATATCCCAGGACGGGTTTAATTCAGTTGGGATTGCCTTGGGATATGTAAAAATGGGCAATGACTACTTCTTTGGATTGTGTGCCCCATCAATTGTTGGTAAACTTTTGATGAGTGAAAAGCTTATCGTGTCCAATGCATCCGGTTCCTATATCATAGATAAAGATGGATTCATTGCGAAGAAAGGTTCCTATGAGGTAAAAATCAATCCTGATACACCAGATAATATCTTTTCAATAGCTATTGATGGAAAGAAATTACTCTATGTGGACACTGCTGCTAAAGCATTAACATTTGAAGGAAAATTGATTTCTAAATCTGGGCAAATCGCAGATTTCAATATTGCTGAAAATACACTAATTTCTGGCAATATAGGCTTGTGTTCTGATAAGACATCTGGTGCTATTGCATACTGGGCGGGTAATACTGACAGAAATAATGCTCCATTCAGAGTTAGTAATACAGGAGCCTTAACTTGTTCTAATGCTATTATAACAGGTGGCAGTTTAAAAATCGGAGATAACTTTGAAGTAAATTCACAAGGGGTGTTGACAGCAAAATCAGCTAATTTTACAGGAAACATAATTGCATCCAAAATAACTGGTTCTCAAATATCAGGTACTATTATTACTGGCGGAGCTATTAGCGTTGGAGCACTGGATGCAGATGCGTATACCCTATATCTTGGTAGATGGATGATAACTACAGTCGACCGAGGTTGGATTGGAACAAGTGATGATAATTATTGGAATGCATCTGCTTCGGGTTCAACACAAGCATGGTGTAGTTTTGGAGGAGCCTTAGTAGTTAATGGTTCTGGAGAAACACATGCCCAAACAATTATAACAAATAAAATAAATGGAGACGCCACACTTGTAGGAAGTAACTGGTGGAATGGATATACAATATTCAGTGCGCTAGATTATCTATATAATCGCATACCAAATACCTAAAGGAGGTACATAATTGGATATTACACTAGGCAAATTAGCTGGAGCTATACCAGTATTACAGCAAATTAAAAACAAAAAACCAAGTTTTAAGATTGACTATTGGGTCATGAGGAATATAAAATTGTATGCTGATTCATATAATTTCTTTATTCAAAAGCGAGAGGAGATTTTTGAAAAGTACTGTAACAAGATAAAAAATGAACTGACCCCAGAAGGTAGCTATTATTCGCTTGATAAAGATGGCATGATTCAATTCAATCTTAAACCTGGTATTAATAGCGAGGAGTTTCAGAAGGACATGGATGAACTAATGAAGATGCCCTGTGATGATATTACTCCATATAAATTATCGCTAGATGTTATCAATAATTCAGGGGACTTCAACCTTGACAATGAAGATGATATTTTTGCTATTGACTACCTACTCTCTGAGTAGGTAGTTTTTTAATTTTTGCGAAAGGAGGGCTAAATGGCACAAACACAGTCAGAGGATTTTAGGATTGATATATCCCATGAACAATCATTTAGATATTTACAGGCAAAGCAATTTGATCACAATTCAAGGATACGACGATTGATCATTACTGATAATAATATACCACTAAAATTTACAGGAAAAGAACTAATTGGGCTATCACTCTACATCAATGGTGATAATTATTCGAATACAACATGTCCATTTGGAGATGATGGATTTCCAAGAGTCGTATTTACAGAATCCATGTTATCCCGTGAAGGTGATGTAAGCTGCGAACTCAGGATTTATAGTTCATCTGATACAACAGTTGCTACTACATTTACTTTCATGATGACAGTAAGCAAGAGTCTACTTAATCAAGATAGATTGGTTACATCGTCTGAATTTAATATATTGAATGATCTAATTCTACAGGCCAATGTAATACCAGATTTAATCAAACAGTTTAATTTATCCCAGGAACAGATCAACGCCCTGATTGAGCAGATTCAAACCGATATATCTGATTATACAAAACAGTTTTCGACCATGAAAACCAAGTATACAAATGACTTTAATACACTTATACAGAAAATTAATACTGATATCACGTCTTATAAATCTGAATACAACTCTTTAAAAAACTGAAATCACAAATCTTAAAAGTTCCATTACAACTTGGTACACATCTGCCCAGGCAGCGGAAAATACCCGCGTTGCCAATGAAAACAAACGTCAAGCCGATACCTCTAAAGCTATTGAGAATTGTGAGAAAGCAACAGCAAATACAAATACGGCCATCTCCGGAGCTAATACAGCTCGTGATAATGCCAATGCTGCGGCTACCGAAGCACAAACTAAGGCTGCATATGCGCAGAATCAGGGAGACCGTGTTGATATGGCGCTTAAGGATTTTGAATTCAGACTTAGAACTGTCGACGGAGGTGAACTAACCGATACCACACCCGCCGAAAATATATATGACGGTGGTTCATTGTAATTATATGGAAGGAGGAAATTAATGGATATAATAAAATTAAAACGAGCAACTAAATCTGTTGCTAATACGTCAACCAAAGTACTTGAAAAAGATGAAGTATTAGTAATAACACCAGATTCTGGAAGCGGAAAGGGAAAATGCCAATTAAAGTTTGGTGATGGTGTCACTGCCATCAAAAGTCTCCCCATTGCCATTGATGGTGAAAATGCTGATGAGATGAAGGTACCTACTATCACTACTGCTTCAGATGAAAACCCCGTTTTATCCGCTGGTGAAACCATTAAGGTATTCTTCGGGAAGATTAAAAAGAAGTTTACATATCTTGAAAACTTACTTGGTAATGTAAAAACCGTGACTAATTTATTTGGTAGTAACGATGCAAAGACAGTTGCACAGGGTCTACAGAACTTGGTAAACACCAAATTTAATAAATCGGATCTCTATGATGGAACAGATTCGACCAGTACATCTCTTGGAGCTACGGCTAATGCTCTCAGAAAAGTCAACGAAAAGACAGACAATAATACTTCAAGCATTTCTACACTAAATAGCAATTTAGCAGCGGCCAACGCAAAGGTGACTTTAAACGGCGTCAAGAACATTAATGGGTTTACAGCCGTATATTCCGACCGGACCGACCGGGCATTCCAGTTACAATATGATTCTGGCGAGATTGCATCAATCGCATTTAACAACACCGGTATCTGGTATGATTTTTATGACGGTCAAAACTGGAAACAGGTTTGGAAGTTTTATAAGCCGTAATCATTTTGTGCTGAAGGCATGTAGGTTCGTAAGGATTGGAACTTGATTGTTATAACCAATAAATCGTACGGTATCACCTTTACGCACAGAAAACCATATAGGCATTGACGAATTGACTGTGACATCATTATTGACCCAAAAAATATTTATCCCATTTATAAGTACATTACAACCCTGAGCTGAACTGTTAAAACCAATGGAACCACAAACTATACAATCATCTGTAGCTGTCCAACTGGTACCGTTAGCAAACCCATCTTAATTTTTTTGCGGGTATCTATGTATGGTAAATTGCTATTTTGAATAATAAGGAGCTGTCCTTAAAACAGCAGAAAGAGAGGAATTATGAAGAAAATATTTTTGTCACAGCCCATGGGAGGCAAATCTGATGGAGAAATCTTGTCTGAAAGAGAGAACATGATTAATCTTGCAAAAGAAAAATGTGGAGAAATCCAGGTATTAGATACCTTCTTTCAGAACTTCGATGGCAATGCTCTTATGTTCTTGGCAAAGAGTATAGAAGCATTGAGCACGGCAGATGCAGCAGTATTTGCTCCAGGATGGAAAGAAAAAAGAGGCTGCCGTGTAGAACACCAGTGTTGCGTTGATTATGGAATTCCAATTCTGATAGATTAATGGTTTGCTATTTTTTAGATTATAGCTGTTCATAAATATACATTAGCAATTTCTAAAATGTAGCAATACAAATGGGCTTAAATTTCGTTCATACCAAACGCTGATATACAGACAGGCTTTATTGACGGGAAAGTCTGTAATATTCCTTTAGATATAACTTTGGCTGGATTAACAGAAAAGCCATATGCATTATTAATCAATTCATGCAACCAAAATGGTAAGCAGATATTCCATTTGCATGTACTTATATTTATCTTAGTGCAATTGTCGCCTGTAACATCGGACAGTATAGGGCATATCAATTTGTACACAGAAGTATCAATACTTACTGGTATATAAGCATAAAAATCGTCACCGGCGGCAATAGGTATACTGGATTTGGCGTAAGGTATCATATTTATTTTGGATGCTAAATTGCTACATTCCTAATGAAAGACTCCTTTCATCGGATTTTTTGTCCGTCCATCGCGTATTATTTCGCATTTTTCTATATATTATGTCTTTATATCACGTACATTTGTTACATTATTAACATAAACAGAGGAGGATAAATTGAATACAATACTATATAGAGATAAGGTACTGATACGCACCCTATCCTCTCCTATTTATCAAAATGAGAATCGCGCCGATTTACTAAAGTTTCTAATTTCCATTGATTATCTATCTGATTTCGATATAAAAGCACTCAACTGTATGATCTGTATCACTCTTCCAAACGGGCAAGAAGGAAAGGTGGGATTTCTTGATTTTGAAGATGCGCTTTATCACGATAAATACTTATTATCATACATTCCAATAACAAAAGCTTTTACTAAACTTCCAGGGACAATTTATGTAAAACTTGTCTTTTCATATGAGGACTCTAATAATCTTTTTCACTATCTTCCCACAAACAATATCTCATTGACTGTGATAGAATCATCGGAAACCGATGATTTTATTGACCCCGACGAGAATACTAATCCATTTGCTGAAATTACACAAAAGATTCAATCGTTAGAAAAATCAAAAATTTCTAGCATAGACATTGATGGACATACTGTTCATTTTTATGCCGATTCAGAAAAGACCACACTCATTGGAACGGTTGCTTTGCCAGAAGATGTTGTTTGGACAACTATGGAGGTTACGTGATGAATGGTTTACAAATTATTACAGACATATCCTATAAAGATTACATAGCATTATCACCTGAAAAAATAATTCCTAATGCTATTTATTTACTTACCAATGGAATGATGTTTGCAAGGGGAAATAAGTTTGGAGGTGACATACTTATTGTCGATGAATTTCCCGTATCCCCTATTTCTAATGTCATTTATTTAAACTCGACAACTATGGAGCAAAAATGTGGTCCAACGGGAGATGGTATACGCTTCAGGAAGAGTTTATACGCTTAACAAACTCTCAAATAGATAAAATGTTTCAAAACGATTTTTTTGATTAAGAAGGGAGGAACAAATGGCTCTTAAAAATTATTTAGATTATGATGGTCTTCTTTACTGGAAACAAAAATTTCAGGTGTGGATACAAACAAAATTTGCACTTAAATCTGATATTCCTACTACCCTACCAGCTGATGGTGGTAACGCCGATACTGTAGGCGGACACACTGTTGCTACTGATGTACCTGTAAATGCAAAATTTACTGATACGGTCTATTCTCACCCTGCTAATCATCCAGCATCAATGATTACAGAGGATACTACTCACCGTTTTGTCACTGACGCAGAACAGACAAAATATGAAGCAGCGTATACTCATAGCCAAGTAGCTCATGCTCCTACTAATGCTGAGAGAAACACGGTAGTTGGAATTCAGAAGAATGGAACTGATGTATCAGTAGATTCTACTACTAGAAAAGCCAATATTACTGTTCCTACAAAAGTAAGTGAATTGTCAAATGATAGTGGTTTTCAAACACAAAGTCAAGTAAATGCTGCTATTTCTACTGCTATTGGTAATGTCACTGGTATGGAGTTTGTTATTCTAAAAGCCGAAGATTACAATAGCAATGGTATTCCAACAGTCGCAGGAGCCGTTGGTAAAATCTACCTTGTCCCCAAAACTCCATCTGAAACAGCCAATATCTATACTGAATGGATTTATGCAAATGGAGCTTTTGAGAAAATTGGTGATACTGCCGTTGATTTAAGTGGTTATATTCAAGATTCTGACATGGTTCCGTTAACCAATGAACAAATTGATGAAATTATGTCCACTACCTAATTGGAGGTAGTCTATGAAATTTAATTTTGTATCTTTTGAAAATGCTAAGGAATTGGTATTACAAATAAAAGCTTTAATTATTTCGCATACAAGCAATTCTACAATACACACATCTCAAACTGAAAAAACGAAGTGGAATACTATCACAAATAAAGTAGATAAAGTAACAGGCAAGGGATTATCAACTAACGATTACACTACGACTGAAAAAAATAAATTAGCCGGAATTTCACCAGGAGCAGAGGTTAATGTGCAGTCAGATTGGAGTGTGACGGATACAGAATCAGATTCCTATATTAAGAACAAACCAACTTCTATGCCAGCTTCAGATGTTCCGGCGTGGGCAAAAGCTTCTAGCAAACCATCGTATGTATGGAGTGAAATTGGAAGTAAACCGTCCACATTTCCTCCTTCGAGCCACACACACAATTACGCTGGTTCTTCATCCGTAGGAGGAGCAGCTACTTCTGCTACAAAATTATCTACAGCAAGAAAAATTGGAGATGCAAACTTTGATGGTACGGCTAATATCACATTATCACAGATTGGTGCAGCCACATCTGAACAAGTCAGTCAATTGCAAGAAACTGTAAATCATATAATAGCTTCACATGCCATTGATGGAGGCGATTTGATGAATACTGAACCAGCGGAAAATGTTTATGATGGTGGTATGCCTATAAAAAATAGGGTCAGTTGAGTTTTTACACTCTTCTGCCCTAGTTTTTTACTTTTCAAAATCCTCGTCTGTCATATTAATTTTAAAATCAGGTTCATTGGAATTCTTGTTTTTATCCATAATCATCACTCCTAAGTATCTGGAAATTCTATCCATCTACTTAGAAGTGAAAGGAATACCCACACTGACATTCTATATCTCCATTATTGTAAATCTTTCCTTTTACTCTTTTTATATGTGCCTGAGAGCCACAAATTGGACACGTAAAATCAGCTTCACCAAACCCATCTGTTGGTTGTAGCGCCACCAGTGAGGCACGAATAAAATTATATAAGTTTTCAATGGATATCTCTTCTTTGGTTGTCAAATTATCATTACCCATTTATATTCCTCCGTAAAGTACACTAATTTAAATATCTGTTCCAGACCACCTATAAAAGCCTTACATTTGTATTCTCTGGAAGGTATTCCACAATAATTTCTTTTTCATAATCAACAGTACGCTTTTCATGACTAATTCCACCGCTCATATGGTCAATCAAATTTTCTTTATCCCTGTTTGGAGATTCATTGATACTGTCAATCCCGAATCGTTTCCTAAGCGCATCTACGGCCATTTCTACGCATTTTTGTTTCTCGTAGTCCCATTCCCGTCAAACAAACTCATTTGGCGGCATTCTGACCCGTCTACGCACTCTGTATGGACACCTAAATGCATCGATATGTTGTCTCCCATGATAAGAAAGCTGAATTTACATCTACATGAAATATAACTCTTTCCACATAATCACCTCTTCTAGCTTTATTATAATAGAATGTATGTTCGGTTTGTAGTGGAAATTATAGGGAACCGTTCTCTGGTTCCCATTTTATGAGCATAGTAATTCCGGTATTTTATCCTTGGAAAAATCAAGAAATGAAACACTGTATTGTCCTATCATATCGTCTTCCTCATCTGCGGCTTGCGCTTTATACCAGATCTCCAAGGCTTTCTGAACCGTGATTTCTATATTATGATAATAATAGAGGTTAGCGCTGGTACGGGTTACTACATCTTCAATAAGCAAACGCGCATCATGGTTTTCAAACATTACTTCGTTAAGATTGTCCTTCGTAATCTTCATAAAGCCCCTCCTCGTCTGTAGACATATCATATAACTCATCATTGCAATATTCATTCTCATCCACTTCCAGATTCATAACTCGATGCATAAACTTAAAAATATCAGTAACGCAATTTGCATTCATTATGCTTACCCCCATTAAATCACACTACATTGTCCTTAGCAATCCAATAACCTTCCCTTGTATCCTCACATGATCAAAATACATCGGAGACATATCGTCATTCTCTGGTTGTAATCTATACCGACCATTTTCTTTAAAGAAACGTTTTACGGTTGCAGAATCATCAACTAAGGCCACGACAATATCTCCATTTTCAGCGATATCACATGCTTCTACAATTACTCTGTCTCCGTCATATATCCCTACATTAATCATGCTGTCACCATGGACCCGTAACATATATACGTCCTTTTGTCCAAAATCTTCGGCAGGTAATGGATAATACCCATCAACGTTTTGATTAGCTAGTATAGGTGTACCTGCTGCAACATCACCAATAATTGGAACATGTATGACTTCACACTGTGGCTGCTCTTGTTCTTCTGATTTTTTTGATATGATTTCAAGTGCCCTTGGTTTGGTTTTGTCACGTTTAATAAGTCCATTTGCTTCTAGTGATTTTATATATTCATGTGCTGAGGATGTGGACTTCAAGCCAATATAATCACATATTTCTCGTATGGATGGAGGATAACCAACTCTTTCCTGTTCTTGTATAATAAAATCATATATTTTCTGCTCCTTATCTCTAAGACCATTTTGGTTTAATCTTTTTACACCTGGCATAATCCTTAATCTCCTTTATCCAAATTAAGAACACTTGTTCTTTTCTTGATTATATGATATCACAAACATATGTTCGTGTCAATGATAAAAAAATACAGAGTGCCGTTAAGCACTCTGCTGAATTTCATTCTGTGTAGATACCAATTCTTTGATGTCATCCAGGGTCATTCCCTGTTCATCAAGGATAGCTTTTAGTTCCTTATATTCTTCTAATTGAATCTGTTCCTGAATGGATTTTTCCTTTTCCCTCATTGTCTCCAGGCAGTCATCATACTGTGCAATGGTTGCCTGTACTTCTGATAATTCCGCCTGTAACTTTTAAAGCGGTGTTTTTCTTACTCCTCGTGCCATAATCATGTTCTCCTTTTACGTATACTGTCTAATATGGATATGATTAGTATGTCCATATATTTCCAGTATATGCAAAAGAATAATATTTTATACCTATTTAAGATGCTAGATTATCTATATCAAAACCACCTAATTGTGAAGCTACTACAATTTCATTTGCAGTATTAGCGACCACATCTTCTGTTTCTAACTTCATGATTGCAGAATCTTTTTCTTCCTGCATTATATGATAGTAAACCCTTTCAATCATCGCTGTATCAGACTGTCCTACAATTTTTGCAATAATTAATTTATCAATACCCTTACGGCATAATAATGACACAAATGTATGCCTTAGTACGTGTAACCCCATTGATTCGTCAACATCTTGAATACCACAATTTTTGCATATTAAATTAAACGTTCTTCTTAAATTATAATAACTAACGGCTGCTGCACCCTGACTTGTAGCAAATACATATTCTTCAACTGATTTTGGATTTTGCATTTCTTTTAGGATATTAATATATTCAATAGCCTGCTTCAATAGATACACATCTCTTATACCAGCTTTTGTCTTTGGGGCATCGTTATACTTTTTAAGTTTTCCCGTTGGATGCATATTGTCATCTCGCTCTTTCTCGTATGATGCTGCTTCTTTTACAAGCAGATACCGTTTATCAGGAATGAACGATTTCCACTTAAGAGCAAGAGCCTCTCCGGCCCGAAGACCAGTATACATAATAAAAATCAACCCCACACCAAATTTATACTTGGGTTTTCCGTTAGACCAGGTTAACATTGCTTCATGAATAAACGTATTTATTTCACCTGAAGAGAAAAATCTTATATCTTTGGGCTGGTAGGATGAAATACGTTTTACATCCGCTTCTTTTGGTTTAACTACTGTATTCATTGGATTATCATTTATACTGCGCGATAATAATATCCAAAAAATTGATTCAATAATTCATATGTCTTTTTGACAGTAGAATATGAATAGCTTTTCATAAGCTCTGTAATATGGTCTTGTATTATAATATCGGTAATAGCTTGTATTTCGGCATTACAAAAAGATGGGTGATTTAATACCTGGTTTTTAAAGATGTAGATTCTTCACGGTCAAATGTCCTGGCCACGCTTATTTAAATACCTAAATTTATAAAACCAATGTTTTATCGCATCAGATAGTATTACATTATCATTATTTAAATGAGATTTTACCGACTGCAATGACATATGATTTAGTCTCCATTGTTCCTGTTTATTATCAATGTCCCTCTTCATTAATGCAAATAAAGGTTCAAGGTCATATTCATATACAGTATGTCTTTCTGATGTCCCATCTGGATAGTTAATCATTTTTCCGATACCCTAAATAACAACTCTTTTTTCTCTTCCAAAAGGATTGTACCTTCTCCATGAGGTAATTTAATCTTCTCTAATTTTTTATCAATTGCAGCTATTTTCTTTTCCAGTTCCTTACTCGTCATCTAAATCATCCTTTCCAAACATATGTTCTTTTTTATTGTAACACATATATTATATTTAAGGAATATTTAAATATAAAAAGTGGGAACACTTTGGGAACACTTTGGGAACACTTCAAATACTATTCAATGCTTCCAATTACCAATTATCAGACAATTAGTTGTCACTACCAAAAGCTAAAATAGATATGACTATAGACTCATACAAAAAGAAAAAGCCCAGAAATCTTATAAAATAAGGATTTCTCGACTCTCCTCGGGTTGGGCTATTCGTTAAAATAGTCAGCAGGGGAAGAGGGGCTCGAACCCCCATCTACGGTTTTGGAGACCGCTGCTCTACCATTGAACTATTCCCCTATGGTTTATCTCTTTGGTTTGGAACCCTTCCGAACCTCAATTAGGATACCACAGGTTTGAGAAAGTGTCAACTGTTTTTTTCAAAAAAAAGTGTTTTTCCTGATATTTGCAAAAATATGAAAACCATGAAATCACCGCAGCAGCCATATCATATTGAAAACCGGACAACGGAGAAGGATTAGAGCCGGGACAGCGGCAGGCCGCACCCCTGCCTGCCGCTTCCATTTCTATTCTGCCGTTTATATGCTTCCATTTATATGATTCCAATGGCCTCCCGCACATTGGAAACTCCAATCAGGCGTATGCCCTCCACCTGCTTCATCTTATCCGCGCATACCTTTGGCAGCACACAGGTGGTAAAACCCAGCTTGGCAGCCTCATTCACACGCTGGCTGGCCTGGGATACGGCCCTGACCTCTCCAGACAGGCCCACCTCCCCGAATATAAGCATCTTTGAATCCACGGGCCTGTCCTTGTAGCTGGACATAAGGGCCATGATAATGGCCAGATCCAGGGCTGGCTCGTTCATCTTCATGCCTCCCGCTATATTCACATAGGCGTCCAGCCGCGACATCTCATAGCGGCAGCGCTTCTCCAGCACGGCCATCAGCAGGTTGACACGGTTGTAATCCGTACCGGCCGCTGTTCGCCTGGGCATACCGAAAT
>ENA-OQCB01000813-OQCB01000813.1-human-gut-metagenome-genome-assembly--contig:-NODE-813-length-13614-cov-3.641358_pt1 | contig 13614 bp, 14 predicted proteins | sample MGYA00242493_ERZ504568 | MGnify/ENA primary metagenome ERZ504568 (study PRJEB26092, sample SAMD00036229) | human gut metagenome | host: Homo sapiens | study: EMG produced TPA metagenomics assembly of...
GTATCCGTTGCTGATATTTTGCAACTCAATAGCCGGGTTATTACCAGAGATATACGCACGCGAAGGCGCTTCCACACCCTCCTCGATCGTATAGGCCTGACCGAAGTCGTACACTTTATTACCATTGTAGAGCGATTATAGCAGGCAGTGGAATGGAAGAAGAGACCCGGCTGGAATATCTGCTGGAGGATACAGAAATTCATATCTGCGGACGGATTACCGATGTATCCAGGGGAATAGATACATTGGATCGTGAAAAGCCCGGACTACTCATTATAACTGGTGCCTATGACCGAAAGATGCAGATGTTCTGTCAGCAGGTATATATACTGTATCCCATGTGCGCTATGGTTCTTCTGGCAGCGGAGGCGGATAAGGCACTATATGGGCAGGCTATGGAGAGCGGAATTCGCCGGGTCATTACATCGAGTCCTGACCGGCTTGCTCTTGTGGGGATGTTAAAAGAGTCCTATATCAATGAAAAGACGCATCGGGAACACATAACCGGAGAGGAGGGCGGACGTCCTAAGACGGAGGTTATCCTTGTGACTGGGGCAAAGGGCGGAATCGGTAAGACTGCCTTGGCAGTAAACCTTGCGGCCAGACTGGCTATATCCAAGCGCAAGGTAATTCTTCTGGATTGTAATCTGCAGTATGGCGACACGGGTGTTTTTCTTGGAATGGAACCCAAGGAAACCATGGCAGAGCTTTTACAGGAACAGAGAACTCCCACCCTTGACACGCTTAATGCTTATCTTGCATTTCACCAGTCAGGCCTTCGTGTGCTGTTTGGACCTAAAAGTCCGGAATACGCGGATGTTATTGGCGGAAAAAATATTGACAAGATCATTTCTATTCTGCGTAATTATTATGACTACGTTATAATTGACACGGCTGTCGGATTTTCCGAGGTTAATCTGGCGCTTTTAGATCTGTGCAGCCGTATTCTGTTTGTGTCCCAATCTGATTTATGCACATTGAGAAATACGAAAAAGGCGTTTTTGCTTCTACGGTCCCTGAATATGGAGCAGAAATTAAAAGTAGCCATTATGGAACAGCCGGCAAAGAACAACGGGGTCGGCATGGCAGATGTGGAACGGGTGCTGGGACACAAGGTGGATCTTACTGTTTCCAGGGACGATAAGACGATGACCGCATGCCTGAATCAGGGAAGACCCGTGGTGCTGGCTGCGGGCAAAAGTAAGCTGGCCGCCGACTATATTGCCGTAGCCGAATTGGTTGAACGGGGGTTCGGTGCGGACAAGTCCCAGAAACTGAAAGTTCCCTTATTGTCGAAAAAGGATAAGAGAAAGTTGAGGTAGCATAGCATGGGCCTTATGGAACGTTTGGAACGGGCAAAGATGGCGAAAGTGGCCAGCGAGAAGGATGTAAGCCTGGAAGAGCTGGAATACTACGATGAATATGAATCCTTTAAGGAGAGCATACACGCGGAGCTGGTGAAGACGGCAGCATCAGAGGAAGGCCTGGGGCTTCAGGAGGTAATCTCCAGGCTGGTGGAGGAGAAAGGGGAAGAAATTCCTAAACCAACTCAGAAGCGGCTGATCCAGCAGATAGTGGATGAGGCAGCTGGCCTTGGACCATTGGAGCGTCTCCTCAAGGATGATACGATATCGGAGGTCATGGTCAACGGGCCTTACAGTATCTATGTGGAACGCAGCGGTAAACTGGACCTGACGGAGATTAAACTGCGGGATGATAAGCATGTGCTGGATTTAATCAATCGGATTGTTACCCCGATTGGACGGCGCTGTGATGAGGCCAGCCCCATGGTGGATGCCAGGCTAAAGGATGGTTCCCGTGTGAACGCAATCATCCCTCCTTTGGCGCTGAGCGGGCCCACCATCACCATACGTAAATTCTCCAAGGTGCCGCTGCGGGCTGAGAACCTGATTGATTTTGGGTCCGCTTCTTTTGGTATGCTGGGTTTTTTGGATGCCTGTGTAAAGGCCAGGGCTAATGTGGTGGTCTGCGGCGGCACGGGCAGCGGCAAAACAACCCTGCTGAACATACTATCTAATTTTATTCCTGAGGACGAGCGCATTGTGACCATAGAGGATTCAGCTGAGCTTCAGCTAAGCCAGCGTCATACCATTACCCTGGAAAGCCGCCCTGCTAACGCTGAGGGGAGCGGCCGTATTACTATCCGGGATCTGGTGCGAAACTCCCTGCGTATGAGGCCGGACCGGATTATTGTCGGTGAGTGCCGTTCGGGCGAGACTCTGGATATGCTCCAGGCACTTAATACAGGGCATGACGGTTCCATGACAACCGCCCATGCCAACTCCTCCAGGGATCTGATTGCGAGGTTGGAGACAATGGTGCTCATGGCAGGAATGGAACTGCCGGTGCGGGCAATCCGGGAACAGATTGCTTCTGCTATCGACATTATCGTGAACCAGTCCAGACTGAAGGATGGAAGCAGAAAGATAGTAGAGATATCTGAGGTGGTAGGTATGGAAGGTGAGGTGGTAACTCTGCAGACCTTATTCCGTTTTAACGTGGAAGGATATGACGCCACAGGAAAGGTGATGGGCAGATTCCAGTCTACCGGCATACGTCCCATGGTTTTATCTAAAATGGAGGACAGAGGTATACATATATCGGATACATGGTTTGCATAAGGGGAATACACAATGAATGAATTAATGAAAGCAGTCATATTTGGAGTTTATCTGTTTGGGGTACTGCTCGTTCTGGATAGTATTCTGTTTTCGAAACAGAACACTCTGAAGAAACGTCTGGACCGTATTCAGGCCATGGGTAATCCAGGTGAGGAGTTGTTGAGGGAAGAACCTGTACAAAAAAAACAGTTCAGGCGGCCGGCATGGTTTGATGTATCCGGCCGTCTTAAGAAAGAACTGGATGGAGCGGGGATTGCGCTGAATCCTGTAGAGTTCATTGCTATATGGCTGGCATCAGCAGCAATCCCGCCGGCAGGCGGGTATATTGTCACAGGCAGTGCCTTAATTGCAGCCGCATGTCTTGCGGTGGGAGCAGCGATTCCGACACTGGTGGTAAAGGCTACAAGAAAGAAACGCCTGAATCAATTCTCGGTTCAGCTGGGGGACACGTTAATGACAGTGGGTAACTGTCTGCGCAGCGGATTTTCCATTGGACAGTCAATTGAACGAGTTGCCACGGATATGCCGGATCCCATAGGTATGGAATTCCGCATGGCAGTTATGGAGATGAATTATGGGGAATCACTTGAAAATGCACTGACCGCTGTAGCGGTAAGGATGGAGAACAAAGACCTGGAGCTGGTAACCACGGCCATCCGGATTCAGCAGCGGGCGGGCGGAAATCTTTCAGAGATTATTGACAATGTGTCCGAGACCATCAAAGACCGAATAAGAATCCGCAAGAATCTAAGGACACTGACTGCCCAGGGACGGGTATCGGGAATGGTGCTGGGCGGCCTGCCTATCGTGTCGCTTGCCGCTATCACCATTATGAATCCTGAATATACAAGCGCCTTTTATACTACAAGCTTCGGCGTAAAGGCCCTGCTCCTGGCAGCCGCTATGGAGGCGGCTGGATTCCTGGTAATTAATAAAATTGTAAACATACAAATCTGATAATAGGAGACCTGCCTATGAAAAAAGAGTTTTGCCTGACTATCGCTGTCTTTGTATTCAGCCTGGTACTGGGGACAGATATGTCATTTGGCCTGGACAGGGAATTATATCTGCAGTATACGGAACAAATTATAGAACGTATGGAAGCGGGGGACGGGGCACAGGAGACAGAAACAGGAATATCCTTCAACTCAGAGGCGGAGGCAAGGGATTTTGCAGACTATTTTTTATAAATTAGGATATCTGGGTGAGGTACAGGTCAATCTGCTTATGCGTACGTGGCAGGATTGCCCGTCCTATGTAGAGATTAGTGTACGGTCTTCAGATACTAAACTTGCCGCAGCCCAGCAGAGGCAGGCAGAGCAGATTTTCACAGGCATATCGGATCAAATCGCTTCCCGGACAGATGAGCAGATGGCAAGGGCGGAGGCTGCTTATGATTGGCTTTATGCGAATTACACCTATGATTACAGCTATGAAAGCAAAAAGATATATACAGCTCTGACCACTGGTAAAACAGTATGTTTTGGCTACGCAGGTTCCTATAAGGTCTTATGTGATTATCTGGGACTGGAATGTGAGATGCTGTATGGCTCTAATCATGTGTGGAACCGGGTAAAGGTGGATGGACATTGGCGGTATGTTGATATTACCTGGGATAAGAACCTGGAAGAGCACAGGTGGAGACTTGTATCGGAGGATGAGTGGAAAAGCACCCATCCTTTAGGGAAGGAGGGCAGCTGATATGTGGATGTTGATTGCGGCGGTTGGTGCAGGTGTATTTATCTACCAGTTTCTGACCGAGCTGCTGAAGGGCAGATATTCCATACTGGAGACGCGTCTGAATGAGATAGCCGGTATAGGGGAGACCAGCCAGAAGCAGGTAAAGCGGTGGGAAGGCTCTCTTATGAGCAGGATGGGCAAGGCAGCATTGGAACGTCTGTCATCTACAGTGGGAACTGTGCTTCCGGTCAGCAGACGGGAGAAACAGAGAATCAGTTTCCTTATGGCCAGAGCTGGTTTGAGAATCCAGCCGGAAGAATACATGGTTCTGCAGATTCTGTCTTTGATTGGCGGTGCGGTACTGGGCATGTATTTAGGTTTTATGTTTGATAGGGATATCCTGTTTTTAGCTGTAGCGGGTCTGTATGCCGGTTACACCGTGTTTCCGGGCTTTTTTTTTCGGCAGAAAATGCGCCGGCGCCAGAATTCTATTCTAGAACAGCTGCCGGAATTGCTGGATTTGCTTAGTATCAGTGTGGAGGCAGGTCTCAGCTTCAACCAGGCGTTTCAGTATATTGCGGAACAGTGTGAGGGCCCGCTTGTGGATGAATTCATATTTGCGGGACGGGCGATGGTGTTAGGAAGAAGCCGGAGGGCCGCTTTGGAAGATATGTCCTGCCGCTGCGGCCTGGATGAAGTGCAGACCTTTGCCAGCGCTGTTATACAAGCGGACGAGATGGGAATATCCCTTAGAAATATTCTGGTGTCACAGGCAGCAGAAGCAAGAAACGCCAAGCGGATGAGAATAGAGGAAAGGGCTCAGAAGGTTCCAATTAAAATGCTCCTTCCCATGGCGTTATTAATCTTCCCGGTTCTTTTAATTATACTAATGGCACCTGCGGTGCCTCAGATTATGAATGCACTGATGTAGGAGGAAGGCCCATGGTATACCAGTTATATGATGAACAAAATAGAACGAAGCTGTTAGAGCGGGTAGGACTTGCGGACGATTTCCGGCTTAGATTTCTGGGGCTGATGGGAAGATCGCATCTGCCAAAAGGAGAAGGACTGTTTCTTAAAAAGGTGGGAAGCGTCCATACCTGTTTTATGCGTTTTACCATTCAGGTTATATATCTGGACAGGGATTACAGGGTAATTGCAAAGGAAGTTCTTCAGCCATGGAGATGCGGAAAGCTGTATAAGAGAGCCGCACATGTATTGGAGACAGGTATAACAGATGGAGACAACATCCATATAGATATGATATTAAGGCTGGAGAGCTGTAATTAGGAAAGGAGCTGTGCCATTATGGAAGATTATGGAGAGAGGGAGCTGGAAAAAGAGGGAAGAGGCGATGAATTCAGCCTGATCCGGGAACGGCTTGACAGCGCAGGCGTGGAGGGACAGCTAAAGACCTCTTTGTTCGGCGGTTATGCAAAAAAGGGAGTGGAGGAAATCATCAGTACCTATAAGGATATGGTTTCCATGATGCAGGATAGTTTTGAATACCAGCTCAGGGAGCTGACTGCTGAGAAGGAACGCATTGGAACAGAACGAATGGTACTTAAGAAGCAGTTGCAGGATGAACTGGACAAGAACAGAGAGACCATTCAGCTTCAGCAGCAGTACGAAGAATTGCTGAGAGACCATGAGAGGGCGATTAAAGAGCTGGAGGTGAATTGCTTTGAGAGACAGCGGCTGGAGCAGGAATACAAAGAGCTAAGCAGGGAGTATGAAGAATTTAAGATTAGGCAGAAGGAAGAGCTTAATAATAAGCAGGAATCCGTATCCGAAGGAGTGCCGGAAGGAGAGTCTGTCAGGCGCATGATGATCCAGCTGGAGGAGATGACACGGTACTGTGAGGTGATGGAGGAGGAACAGAAGAATCTGGAGGATCAGCTTCGCAGCATGAAGACAATTGGAGAAGAACTGTCGCGCATGTCTGAGAAATACGATCAGAGCCGGTCTGAACTGAACGAAGCCAGGAAGAAGTATATGAGTCTGCAGAGAGAGAACCAGTCCATGAACCAGGAGATGGAGTCTGCCAGCCAGATTATTGCTGAGATTATGGAGCAGTTTGAGCGCAAAGAAAAAGAGAATACAGAGCTCAGACAGCAGCTGCGGGAATACAAACAGCAGCTGATGACAGTGAAGAAGGAAAAATTAGAGAGTGATACGGCGTATGTGCTCCTGATGGAGCTGAATAACAAGCGGGAAGAGGAACTGCAAAAGGGCATTGAGGAACTGGAGGCGGCCAGAAGTGAGGCGGCGGATTTGAAACGCCGCAATAAGGAGCTGGAAAATAATAAGATTATCAGGATACAGGCAGGTCCGGGAGCCGGGGGTACCAAGCAAGAGCAGCCGGAAGCTGATAACCAGACAATAAATGACCAGGAGACCGATATGCAGAAGATGAAGGCGTTACTGGAGCGGGCGGAGAGTGTATCAAAGCGTCTGTCAGGAGAGGAAGTATCGAATACGAAAGTGGACGGTGCGGACAGTAAGATAGAATATCCAATTATAGAGACGGAAGTTTTGTAGACGCGCAGTTAGGAGGATAAAATGTACAACGATTGTAATATATGTGAAAGCAGTGATAAAGAGCTGGAGAGTTATGTAAAAACACTGCCTTATGAAACCTCCTTCCACAGGGTAAGCCCCCAGGAAGTGAAGTGCGGATTCGGGCTGCAGGGAATCTGCTGCCGTCTGTGTTCCAACGGACCCTGCCGGATTATGGAGGACAGACCCAGAGGCGTCTGCGGAGCAGATGCCGACACCATTGTCTGCCGTAATTTCCTGCGCGCAGTGGCCGCGGGTTCTGGCTGTTATATCCATGTACTGGAAAACAGTATAAAGAACTTAAAGAAAGCCGCTGTGAGTAAGGAAAAATTGGGAAGTACGGAGGCGGTTCGGCGGCTGGCGGGTATACTTGAACTTCCATATAGTGGTGATCCGCATGAGACCGCCTTTCAGATAGCCGGGGCAATTCGTGACGATCTGATGTTGGACTCAGATGAACCGATGCACATTGTGAAAAAGCTGGCGCTGACGAAACGGTATGAACTGTGGGAAAAACTGGGAATCTTGCCGGGAGGCGCAAAAACAGAGATTATTGACGGTGTGGTGAAGACCTCCACCAATCTTTCCAGCGACTGCACGGATATGCTCCTCCACTGTCTGCGTCTTGGGATATCCACAGGGATGTATGGACTTCTTCTCACCAATCTGGTCAATGACATACTGATTGGAGAGCCATCCATACATATGGGAGAGGCTGGGCTGCATATCATTGATCCTGCTTATATAAATGTAATGGTAACCGGGCATCAGGAGAGTCTTTACAGCAGGATTGCGCAGGAGATGAGAAGCAGTGGGATGCAGGCCAGAGCAGAGGCCGCAGGAGCCAAAGGCTTCAGACTCATTGGCTGTACCTGCGTCGGACAGGATATGCAGGGGCGCCAGAAGTTCTATGGGGCCACATTCGCAGGACATGCAGGGAACAACTTTGTGAGTGAAGCCGTGCTCTCCACCGGAGCGGTGGACGCTGTAATTTCAGAGTTTAACTGTACCCTTCCTGGAATTGAAGCGATTTGTGACAGTATGGATATATGCCAGATCTGCCTTGATGCGGCGGCAAAAAAGACAGGTTCCCTGTTGGTGCCTTATAATTACGATGAGGCTGGAGTACAGGCGGAGCAGATTCTGGAGGACGTGCTGGAGGCGTATAAGAGGCGGCGATCCAAGGTGGAATTAAGGCTTTTGAATACCCATGGATACAGGAACTGCGTTACCGGTGTCAGCGAACTGAATCTGAAAGCATTTCTGGGGGGCAGCTGGGAGCCGCTGCTTGATTTGATAAAGAGCGGAGCAGTGAAAGGAATTGCCGGAGTGGTAGGCTGCTCCAGCCTGGCGGATGGCCATGATACTCTGACGGCCAGCCTGACGAGGGAACTGATTCAGCGCGATATTCTGGTACTGACGGGCGGCTGTACCTCAGGCGGCCTGGCAAATATTGGGCTTACTTCCCCGGAGGCAGCCGAACTGGCGGGAGATTCACTGAAGTCCGTATGCAAGAAGCTTAATATCCCTCCTGTGCTCAATTTTGGTTCCTGTCTGGCCATTGGCCGTCTGGAGTTAGTTGCTGTGGAATTATCAGAAGCCCTGGGGGTAGATATTCCTCAGCTTCCATTAGTGCTTTCAGCGGCCCAGTGGCTGGAAGAACAGGCGTTGACTGACGGGGCTTACGGCCTTGCCTTAGGTCTGACAGTCCACCTGGGTACCCCGCCGTTTATAACAGGGAGCAGCATAGTTACGGAGACACTGACAGAGGGTATGGAGGGCCTGACAGGCGGGCGCATTATCATGGATTCGGATGGCACGTCAGCGGCCCGCCGGCTGGAGGGAATTATTATGCGGAAAAGAGGAGAACTTGGCATATGAAGAAACGCATTATGATTCAAGCGTCAAAATGTGTTGGCTGTCTCAACTGCTCAGCTGCATGTAAGAATGTACACCGGGTGGAAGGTCCTTCCATCTTTGCGTTAAACATGGGCAGCCGCGATAATCCACCCCGCAGCCGGATTTACCAGAAAGACGGATCATATTATCCTGTGTTATGCCGCTGCTGCGAAGAGCCGGACTGTGTCAGAAGCTGTATGAGTGGAGCCTTGCGCAAGAATCCGGAAACCGGCTGGATTGAATATGACAGCAAACAATGCGCAGCCTGTTTTATGTGTGTCATGATGTGCAGATATGGGCACCCCATTCCGGCTCAGGGAGCGAAGTCCGTAATCCGCTGCACCTTTTGTCAGGATACGGATGAGAAAGATCCGGCCTGCGTCCGGGCGTGTCCCACGAAAGCAATCACAATAAAGGAGGTGGGATAGCATGGGGGCATATATAATTATTGGAAGCAGTGCGGCCGGCCTTTCAGCGGCGCAGACCATACGCCGTCTTCAGCCGGACCGTGAGATTATTGTGCTGTCAAAAGATAAGGCAATCTATTCCCGGTGTATGCTGCACAAGCTTTTAAGCGGAGAGCGCAGCATGGAATCCATAGAGTTTGAAAGTATTAATTTTTTCCAGGACAACCGGATTAACTTTATGCCAGGGACAGAGGTGGTCAGGGTAGATGAGGAAGAACGGGTCCTTATTCTGGCGGATGGGAAGAAGCTGTTATTCGAAAAAATACTGGTTGCCTCCGGGTCTGAGTACTTCATGCCGCCAATTCCAAATTTCAGGTATGCCCAAAATGTATACGGCTTTCGCAGCTTGGACGATGTGAATCAGATTCGAAAGGGAATAGGTAAATATGGCCGCCATGCCGTTATTATCGGGGGCGGCATTCTGGGATTGGACGTTGCCTATGGACTTTTAAAATGTGGCCTTCAGGTAACGGTGCTGGAAAGGAAAACGTCTTATGCCTCTGCAGGCAGACGAGTTTGCCTCCGGACTCTACGAGAATGCGTTTCGCGGTGCGGGATGCCGTATTATGACAGGTGCTGCAGTTAAGGACTCAAATATAAATATGGAAGAAAACATTGAAGCTGTTCTGCTGGAGGACGGAATGGAGATTCCCTGCGATTTTGTGGTGGTTGCCACCAGTGTAAAGCCGCAGATGGATTTTCTGAACGGCACATCCATTCAGGCCCTGCACATGAATTATCACATTCACACGGTGCTCAGCCACTACCTGCGCAAGACAGGGGGTAAAGGTGAATAAAGGGCTGGAAGTGGATCGTTATTTGGAGACGAATGTATCTGGTATCTACGCTGCAGGCGATGTTACCGGAATGTCCGGTATATGGCCGGACGCACGGCAGATGGGGCAGATTGCAGCATATAACATGTGTGGTGTGCCTGCCAGAAGGCCAGAGACATTTATAGAAAAGAACTCTGTAAATTTTTATGGAATCACCATGGTGTCTATGGGCCGGGTCAATGCAGATCCGCAGGTATATGATATATTAACACACCATAGTAAAGGAAGTTATACTAAACTGGTTCTCCGGGACGGCTGCATGGAAGGCGCACTGCTGCTGGGAAATCTTCAAAATTGCGGTGTTTACCAGTATCTGCTCCAGGAGCATAAGAGTATAGAGGGACTGGAAAAACGTCTCTTTAAACTGAGTTTTGCTGATTGGTATGGAATTGACGAAGAAACTGCGGAATATGTGTATCAGTGATAGGAAAGACATGGATATTGGGAGATGAGAAAATGACAGGACGAAAAACAGAGGAATCTGGCCAGAGCCTGGTTGAGTGTGCGATTATTCTGCCGCTACTGGTGCTGGTAATGTCCGTGGTAATTGAATTTGGCTGGATAATTATGAATCGGATGAATTTCGATAATATGGCGTTGGTGGCGGTGCATGCAAATGCCAAGACGGACAGCGGACAGGCTGCGGATTTTCTTGAAAAATATGTGCGGGATAATTTTGACAGGTTCGATGACAGCAGCCTGACAGTATCTGCATCTACTGAGGTCCAGACGTACTACTACGATGAATATGTATGGAAATCCAACCAGCACAAACATTGGCAGGTACCAATGTATTTCGATATTCTGCATACCGAAATGGATATTTCCTACGAAATGCCGTATCTGACACCGATGGGAAAGGTGCTTTTCCAGGATACGGACAATACGATGACGCTAACTACAAAAACAATGGCCAGCAGGGCTCTGGCTAATGACTCGGTTGCAGCGGTGGATGGAGGAGACGATGGTGATTAGAAGGCGTCGGACCTGCAGAGAGGGAGGTCAGGCCATTTTGGAATTTGCTCTGGTACTTCCGGTTCTCATTCTGATTATTATGGCATGTATCGAGTATGGATGGTATTTTACCAGCCGATATGAGTTAGGCACCTATTCCAGGGAGATAGGTTATAATATTAAGGAACCATTTAACCTGTACTGGAAGCATGAGACTGCTCCCAGAGACTGGGTGGATTCCTCTAAAAACAGAAAGCCTAGCTGGCTGACAGCGGATGAGAAAAGAGACTGGAGCTTTGATGAGTATGATGGCTGGTATGCATTTTCGGCGCCAGCTGCAGATGATATAATAGGGCACAATTATTATATTGCGGCAATGGATTCAAAGGATTTTTTCATTTCATCGATTGAAGCATACTGGAATCGTTCTGGACGAAGATAAGGTCGATTACACAATCAACGGTGGCTGGTACATTAAGGCCGAGGCCCTTAATATGCCTATGGGAGGTGGAAGTTCCTGGAAGCAGAAGCGTAAACAGGAACGGTCTGAGTTTTATTATGTGGATGTCACAGTAGATGTATTCTATGAATATGAACCCATCACTTTTATTGGAAAGCTCCTTCTTGCTCCCAATGGAAGTGATACTGTGAGTCTTGAGGAGAGCAGCCGCTATACCTATAATTTACCGCCGTCCTGGCTGTCTAACTAGAAAGCACTAGAATAAAAGGGGCAGGCACGCTTAAGCGTAAGGGACGAAAGGAGAATGACCGTATGAGGACGAAATATTATAATCATGCTCAGGAAGAGGGCAGCGTTATGATAATAGGAGGCATGGGCCTTATCATTGCCATTATGATTATGGCGCTGCTGATGGATATGGGAATGTATTATAACAGTTACCGCAGGCTCAAGGCTGTGTCTGACTTTGCAAACGAGGAGGTTACACAGATGCTTCCTTATTATGCTTACTCTGGAGATTATGTGGAAGCATTTAACCGGAGTCTGGACGCGGCGCTGGATGGTCATGGGTACACATCAAGTAACGTGAAAAAAAGTGAAATCGACCGGAATACATCACTGAATATGTCATGGACAGTTATTGTTTCAACTGATATTATACTTGAGGATGAGTACTATTGCATGTTTGCGTCAATTATCGGTATCAATAAAATACCAATACGGGTGTCCGCAAAGAGCAGACAGCCTATGTCTATAGGTGAACCATACTACGATGGTCAGCCATATGAGGTTTGGGGAGAAGATGGGGCGGATCCTTAAAATAACTTCATAACCTCATCTGCGAAGTAACCGTGTTTACATCCTTATAAACCGCTGCAAATGCATTTCCATAGGCTTCCGCTAAATACGCGTGGTTTTTGAGGCTTGTACGAGTTCCTTCATGGCAATTGATACATGACAAGGATCCGGGAACAGAGATTCGTCAGCCGCCTGCAAATAGTGTCCCCAGATAATTAATTCGTCCAACTGGCTGTAAATACATTTCAAAGAGTGGCAGGGAAGCATCTGGATAAAGCTGCTCATAAGAATCTGAAACGACAGGGGAGTAGTCCGGCTGCCTTGGGCAGCCGAAAGTCTGTCCTCCATAAACAATGCAAGGTTTTCGGAAAAAGAAGAAAAGGAAGCGGCACAACTGCCTGCGGTGAGCGCTACAATCTGGAGCGCATTCATAAAATAAGTTAACCGCTCTCGAATAAGCGGTTCTGAAAAATCTATACTGCCGCTGATTGCTGTTGTTCCATTTAGTGCCACGGTCCCTTTTTTGTCGATTGTCCGGGCAAAGCCCAGGGAATTGAGCAGAGCAACCGCCCTGCTTGCCGTATCCTTCATCACACCATATTCCTCCATCAGTTTAGGGATGGAGGGAAGATACTTATGTCCGTCAAATTCCCCATTCATAATTCTGCGGATGATTGTCATGGTTAGGCGGGCATATAATTCACAGCGGTCTTTGGTTCGGAACCAAGTTATCGTATCGCCCGTCTGTTCGCGTTCATCAGTATATCTGCTTAGAGCGCATAGATAATGGTCAACCCTCTCAGCCGACGCTCGGTATAAAAGCGATGTCCCGTCATGAAATTCTTCAAATTGCCTGTTCTCAATCTGATGGATGGCATTCTGCATCCAGACCTTTAAACGTTCTGCTGACAGAGCAAAGGGATTTTCCATGCCGGGTATGGGAATATATGGAATATGCAGGTAATTTTCGCTGTCCAGTTCCAAATCCATAATCAGTTGGTTATTCAGAGGGCGCAGCAATGCAGTCATAAAAAGATTGCCAATTATTTCTCACCTAAGAACGGATACCCGTAGCTCGTCGGAGGAAACCAAAACATTTCCTTGATACAACGAGGATTCGTCCAACGAATCAAGTTCAGCGGGCCACCGGCCTTTGTCATTCGTTCCGGACGCACGGGAACCGCCGAACGGTTTGCTGGGCGATCACGGCGCCGGTCGGTTTATCATTGATATAGAAATTACCGGCCGAATAGCGCAAGGTATTGAATGCCTTATCGATCGCATAGCGATCACGGGCGAAAATAGAACCCGTCAATCCG
>ENA-OQCB01000814-OQCB01000814.1-human-gut-metagenome-genome-assembly--contig:-NODE-814-length-13594-cov-2.705874_pt1 | contig 13594 bp, 17 predicted proteins | sample MGYA00242493_ERZ504568 | MGnify/ENA primary metagenome ERZ504568 (study PRJEB26092, sample SAMD00036229) | human gut metagenome | host: Homo sapiens | study: EMG produced TPA metagenomics assembly of...
ACATAGCAGAAAAAGAAAGAGAAGAATATCCTTTAAATCCTTATCCGGTACTGCAGTTCTTTACAGGAGAGGCAGAAAAAATTTTTTCTATTAAAAAGAAAAGAAGTATGCTATACTTTAATGATAGTTAAGGAGTCATGTTTTATGGAAATACGTTTATGGCGTGAAATTGCTCATTCCTTATGAACTGGCAGTGAAGGATTTAGTGATGAAATTCAAGCTGCTGCAAAAAGAACACAGGGAGAAAAACCTTTATTCTCCCATTGAACAGGTAACCGGTCGTGTTAAGTCTATTAACAGTATTCTGGAAAAAATGCAGGCGAAGCATGTTTCCTGGGAGGAGCTGGAGGAGAAGATTGAGGACATTGCCGGTGTGCGGATTATCTGCCAGTTTTGCGAAGACATTGAAAAGGTGGCGGCTTTAATTCGAAACCGCAGCGATATGAGGGTACTGGAGGAAAAGGATTACGTGACACAGGGAAAAGACAGCGGTTATCGAAGCTATCATATGATTGTGTCCTACTGTGCAGAAACCTTAGCCGGAAAAAAGGAAATTCATGCAGAAATTCAAATTCGGACCTTGGCAATGAATTTCTGGGCAACCATAGAACACTCTTTGCAGTATAAATATAAGGGAAATGTGCCGGCAGACCTTGCAGGCAGATTGACGGAGGCTGCAAATTCTGTGTTAAAGCTGGATGAAGAAATGTCTCTGGTGCGCAGCGAGGTGATGGATGCACAAAAATCCATGCTCCATCAGTCTAATCTGGTAGCAGATATTTTGAATAATATAGAAAATCTCTATTATTACGCAAACAGAAGGGAAACAGGTAAAATATTGGAAGAATTTTATCGTGTATATGAGGAGAAAAATCCTCAAAAGCTGGAAAGCTTTTACAAAGAATTGGATTTTATTGCAGAAGGATGCCGTGCACAGGCGTTGACATACGAAGATATATAGAATAAAGGACAGAGAAAGTATGATAAATTTACCGGAAGAATACGAAAAGGAAATGCGTAGCCTGCTGGGGGCAGAGTTTGAGGAATATAAGAAAATCTATGAACAGCCTGTCCGACAGGGACTGCGTTTTAATCCCTACAAGCTGACAAAACCTGTATGGGAAGAAATCATGCCTTTTGAAAAAGAAGAAATTCCGTGGGTAGAAAACGGATATTATATTCACGGAGGGGAAGGAAATCCTGCAAGACATCCCTATTATTTTGCAGGTCTTTATTACCTTCAGGAGCCCAGCGCCATGACGCCTGCAAGCCGTCTGGAGATTCAGCCGTATGATAAGGTACTGGATTTGTGTGCGGCTCCGGGAGGAAAGGCTACGGAGCTGGTAGGGAGATTACAGGGAAAAGGTTTTTTGCTGGCAAATGATTTAAGCAACAGCAGGGCAAAGGCTCTTTTGAAAAATCTGGAGCTTACCGGTGCGCCGAATTTTTATGTCACCAGCGAAGAACCGGCAAAACTGGTAAAAAGCTTTCCGGAATTTTTTGATAAAATCTTGATTGACGCACCCTGCTCCGGTGAGGGAATGTTCCATAAAGAACCGAAAATGGCAGAGTATTGGCTGGAGAAATCACCGGACTATTATGCAGAAATTCAAAAGGAGCTGATTGTGCAGGGAGCGCAGATGTTAAAGCCGGGAGGGAAAATGCTTTATTCTACCTGTACGTTTTCCAAAAAGGAGAATGAGGAGACCATTGCCTATCTGCTGGAACAGTGCGAAGACATGGAGGTGCTTGCTCCTTTGGGCTATGGGGGCTTTTCGGAAGGCTTTCCTTTGGAAGGGAAAAGTGAGGAAATGTGTAGCCAACTGAAAAAATGTGTGCGAATTTTTCCACATAAAATGGCAGGGGAAGGACATTTTCTGGCTCTGTTACAGAAAAAAGGAAACGGAGAAAAAAGTGTGCCGAGAAAAACAGTGGCTGCAAAAAAGGATGAAAAACCAGATGCTTGTGTGGAAGAGTTTTTAAAACTGGTGTCCTTTGATTTCTCTGAGGGAAAGCTGAAAAAGGAAAAGGATAAGGTATATTTTTTACCGGGAGACGGAAATATGCCAAAGCTTCGGTATCTGCGTACCGGTCTTTATCTGGGAGAGATACGAAAAAATCGTTTTGAGCCCAGTCAGGCTTTGGCAATGGCATTGTCACCGAAGACCTTTGCTTCCTGCGTTCTGCTTTCCTCCAAGGATATTCGTACTGTGAAATATTTAAAGGGAGAAACCATTGATGTGGCAGACTTAAAGCCTGCAAAGGAAAAGGGCTGGCAGCTTGTGTGTGTAGACGGTTTTTCTCTGGGCTTTGGAAAGTTGGACAGAGGAATTTTGAAAAATAAATATTATCCGGGCTGGAGAATGCAGTAATGGGAGAAATAAGATTAGATAAATATCTGGCAGATATGGGACTGGGTACAAGAACAGAAGTAAAAAGGGATATCAAAAAGGGCAGGATTTCCGTAAACGGAGAAATTGTCAAAAGTCCCGAATATAAAATAGATATACAGACAGACGTGGTTTTGGCAGACGGAAAAGAGATTGCTTATGAGGAGCTGGTTTATTATATGTTAAATAAGCCTCAGGGCGTGGTGTCTGCCACAGAAGACAGACGGGATAAGACGGTGCTGGATTTGATTTCTGAGAAAAAAGAAAAGATTTGTTTCCGGTAGGGCGTCTGGATAAGGATACAGAAGGGCTGCTGCTGATTACCAATGACGGCGAGCTGGCGCATAATCTGTTGTCTCCGAAAAACATGTAGATAAAAAGTATTTTGTCCGTTTAAGGGATGCGCTGTCAGAGGAAGATAAAAAGCATTTGGAAGAAGGCGTTGATATCGGAGAAGACAAGCTTACCCTGCCTTCTCATGTTTTTGTTTTAAATGAGAAAAGAGATGAGGCAGAGATTGTTATTCGGGAAGGAAAGTTTCATCAGATAAAGAGAATGTTTCACGCAGTGGGAAATGAAGTGGTGTTTTTAAAAACGGCTGTCTATGAGGGAAGTCTTGGACAATTGGATTGAAGCTCTTTGACAGGAGATATCGTTTGCTGACACCACAGGAGATTGAGAGGTTGAAGGAAAATGCTTGAAAATATAAAAGCAGTGATTTTTGATTTAGACGGGACATTGGTAGACTCTATGTGGATGTGGAAATCCATTGATGTGGAGTATTTGGGAAGAAAAGGAATAGCCGTACCTGAGGATATTCAGGCATTTCAGGAAGAGCTGGAGGGTATGGGATTTACAGAAACCGCTGTTTTCTTTAAGAACAGATTTCAGATTGAAGACTCCTTAGAAGAAATCAAAAAAACATGGATTTTCATGGCGGAGGAAAAATACTGTAATGAAGTTCCCTTAAAAGCGGGAGTAAGAGAATTTTTAGAAGAGCTGAGAAACAGAAATATCCGTATTGGAATTAGCTCCAGCAACAGCAGAGAATTAATTCAGGTAGTTTTAAAAGCCCATGGAATTGCAGAATATTTTGACTGTATCACTACCTGCTGTGAAGTACCAAACAGCAAACCGGCGCCGGACGTCTATTTAAAGACTGCCGAGGGATTACAGGTTGAGCCAAAGGACTGCCTTGTCTTTGAAGACGTTCCTATGGGAATTATGGCAGGAAAGAATGCAGGCATGCAGGTGTGTGCTGTGGAGGATGCTTACAGCAAAAGACAGGAGGCAGAAAAACGCAGACTTGCGGACTATTACATAGAGGATTATTATGAGGTATTAAATTTATGAATACAAAATTTTTGCCTGTGACAAAAGAGGAGATGGAAGCAAGAGGCATTTGGCAGCCGGATTTCGTCTATATTTGCGGTGATGCTTATGTAGACCATCCCTCTTTTGGCGCAGCCATTATTACCAGACTTTTGGAAAGTCGTGGATATTCTGTGGGAATGATTGCACAGCCGGACTGGAGAAAAAAGGAAAGTATTGCTGTTTTCGGAGAGCCCAGACTGGGATTTCTGGTCTCGGCGGGAAATATGGACTCTATGGTTAATCATTACACCGTAGCCAAAAAGCATCGAAAACAGGATGCCTATTCTCCGGGAGGAAAAATGGGACTACGTCCGGACAGAGCCGTAACGGTATACAGCAATTTAATCCGTCAGACGTATAAGCATACGCCGATTATTTTGGGTGGTATTGAGGCTTCCCTTCGAAGGCTGGCACATTATGATTATTGGTCAGACGGAATGAAACGTTCTGTTTTAATGGATGCAGGTGCAGATTTGATTTCTTACGGAATGGGAGAACGCAGTATTCTGGAAATTGCGGAAGCATTGGACAAGGGATTTCCTGTAAGTTCCATTACGTTTATTCCGGGAACGGTTTATAAGACAAAAGAAATGCCAAAAGGAGAACTGCTGCCCTCTTATGAACAGCTTTGTGAAAATAAAAAGGCCTATGCAGACAGTTTTCGTATACAGTATGAAAACACAGATGCGTTTTCCGGCAAGGTTCTGATAGAGGATTACGGAAACAGAGGCTATGTGGTACAAAATCCTCCTGCCAAGCCATTGAGTCAGAAGGAAATGGATGAGGTTTATGCTTTGCCTTATGCAAGAACCTACCATCCCATGTATGAAAAGCAGGGAAAAATTCCCGCAATCGAAGAAATCAAGTTCAGTATTACCAGTAACAGAGGCTGCTTTGGCGGATGTAATTTCTGTGCACTAACCTTTCATCAGGGCCGAATTGTACAGACCAGAAGCCATGCCTCTATTATAGAAGAGGCAAAATCTTATGTGACGGAAAAGGATTTTAAAGGATATATTCATGACGTGGGAGGACCTACGGCAGATTTTCGTCATCCTGCCTGCAAAAAGCAGGAGACAAAAGGGGTGTGTACCAATAGGCAGTGTCTGTTTCCAAAGCCCTGCAAAAATCTGAATACAGACCACAAGGATTATCTGGAGCTTCTTCGGAAGCTGCGAAATATATCCGGTGTAAAAAAGGTCTTTATACGCTCCGGTATTCGTTTTGACTATGTAAATGCAGATACTTCTTCTGCATTTTTGGATGAACTGGCAAAATATCATGTCAGCGGACAGCTTCGTGTAGCGCCGGAGCATGTATCTGACGAAGTGCTGTATTATATGGGAAAACCGGAGCATGCAGTTTATCAGCAGTTTTTAAAAAAATTTGAAAAGGCAAATGCAAGGTCAGGGAAAAAGCAGTATGTAGTTCCGTATCTTATGTCTTCCCATCCGGGGTGTACTATAACAGAAGCCGTGAAGCTGGCAGAGTATGTGCGGGATATGGGATTTATGCCGGAGCAGGTACAGGATTTTTATCCTACGCCGTCTACGATGTCTACCTGTATGTATTACACAGGGATAGACCCAAGAACAGGAAAGAAGGTTTATGTACCGAAAACCTTCAAAGAAAAAGCCATGCAGAGGGCTTTGCTTCAATATAAAAATCCGGAAAATTATGAGCTGGTAAAAGAAGCTCTGCTGCTGGCAGGAAGAAAAGATTTAATCGGTTTTGACAAGAAATGTCTGATACGTCCGAGAGGAGCAGGGAAGAAAGAGCAGCGCAGAAATAAGCCTGTGGAAAAGAAAAAGAAATCCATTCGAAACGTACATAAAAGAAAGGGTTAGCTTATGAAAATCGCAGTGATTACAGGGGCTTCCTCCGGTATGGGAAAGGCTTTTACAAAGCAGATTGACGAAAAATATCAAGAGCTGGATGAAATCTGGGTAATTGCCAGAAAAAAAGAAGGCTTAGAAGGATTAAAAAAGGAAATTTCCAAATTGCGTATTTTGCCTATGGATTTAACAGACAGACAGGCTTTGGAGGAATTTTCCACACTTTTAAAAAGAGAAAAGCCGTGTATTCAAATTTTGGTGGAAAGTGCGGGAATGGGAATTCAGAAAAAAATAGAAGATACTGCTGTGGACGACCTGCGTAGGATGACAGAATTAAATTGTACGGCGCTGACAGCATTTGTGGCTATGTGTCTTCCTTATTGCGAAAAGGGCAGCCGTATTTTATGTCTTGCAAGTGGTGCTGCTTTTGTGCCACAGCCGAGTTTTGCGGTGTACGCTGCTTCAAAAGTCTTATGTGCTTTCTTTTGCAAGGGCTCTGGGAGCAGAGCAAAAGGGCAGAATTGTGGTTACAGCCGTATGTCCGGGACCGGTAGATACCCCATTTTTAGAGAAAATGGGCGGAAAAGAAAATATGCCCTTTTTTATAAGAAGCCTTTTATAGCCGATGCAGAAGCAGTGGTGAAAAAGGCGTTAAAAGACAGCGAAAGAGGACGGGAGATTTCCGTGTATGGTTTTGCAATGAAAGCCTTGCGGGCAGTCTGTAAAATAGTACCCATAAGGCTTCTGATGCGTTTTATGTAAAAAGAAATCCCTAAGGAGCGATAAAAATGAAAAATACAAAGAAAAAAATAGAAAAAGGCGAATTTGGTTATATTAAAAATCAGCAAAAAAGGCGTGTGATTTATACAGTGCTTGCCTTTATACCGCCTTTACTGATTTTTCTGGCAGGACTTGCCATATATGGAAAAAGAGAAAATGTATTTACTGCGTTTGCGGCAGTGGCATGTCTGCCTGCCTGTAAGTTTGCTGTTGGCATGATTATGATGTTTATGCAAAAGCCCATGAAAGAAGAAGATTATCAGGAAATTGAAAAGCACAGACACGGATTGGTATGTGGATATGAATTTGTAGTTTCCGCTTATGAAAAACAGTCTTTTTTAGACTCCGTTGCAATCTGCGGAAATACTGTGGTAGGCTATGCCAGCAGAGAAAAAACAGATACTGCTTTTGTAGAAAAACACATACAGGATATTTTAAGGCAGAATGGATTTTATGTCAGTGTGAAAATCTTCAGAAAGCTGGGAGATTATACCAAACGACTGGAAACTATGTGGGAGCATCGGGAAGCGTTGGAAAAGGATATTAAATTCAAGCCGGATCCGGACGAACCGGAGCTTACAAGAAATGAAAAAATAAAAAGGGTAATTGGTGCAATTTCCCTTTAGGAGAAGCCATGAAACAATTAGTAGTCAAAGAAATAGAAAGCGGTCAAAGACTTGACAAATTTCTGGGGAAATATTTAAAAGAAGCGCCGAAAAGCTTTCTTTACAAAATGCTTCGAAAGAAAAATATTACGTTAAATGGAAAAAAAGCCACAGGAAATGAAAAGTTGCAGCCCAATGATGAAATCAAGCTGTTTTTATCCGATGACACATTGGAAAAATTCTGCGGGGAAGAAAAGAGCAGCAGTCGGACAGAGTTGGACATTGTATACGAGAACAATCATGTGCTGTTTGTGAATAAGCCGGTAGGAATGTTGTCCCAGAAGGCGGAAAAAGAGGATGTATCTTTGGTGGAATACATCACAGGCTATTTATTAGAAGAAAAATTTTTGACAAAGGAAGATTTAAGAACCTTTCGACCGGGAGTATGCAACCGTTTAGACAGAAATACCAGCGGTATTGTGGCAGCAGGAAAAACGGTTCAGGGCTTGCAGGAGATGTCTCAGTGGTTTAAGGAAAGAAATCTCCATAAATATTACCTGACACTGGTAAAAGGAAAGGTAGAGCGACCTGCCCATGTAAAGGGATATCTCTGGAAAGACGAAAAGAAAAATAAGGTAGCTGTATTTCCGGAAAAGAGGGAGGGGAGCCTTCCCATCGAAACGAAATATGAGCCCTTGGGTATTTCCAAAAACGGAGATACACTTTTAAAAGTAGAGCTTTTAACAGGGCGTTCTCACCAGATAAGAAGCCATCTGGCAGGATTGGGACATCCGGTTATCGGAGATTGGAAATACGGAAGCAAGGAGAAGAATGAAAACTTTCGGAAAAAATACGGAATTGAATTTCAGCTGCTTCATGCGTGGAAATTGAGCTTTCCCAAAACAGAAGGGATTTTGAAAGAACTGTCATTAAAAACAATTACGGCTGATGTACCTGAAAAGTTTCAAAAAGCTTTAAAAGGGGAGGGGCTTTTGGAATTTACATCAGAGAAAAATAAGGGAGATGTTAAAAAACATGAGTAAACCAGATGTAAAAAATTCAATATGGAAAGAGCTGTGGGAATATATCAAGATGATTATTTTTGTGGTAGTTGTGGTATTGATTGTGAATAATTTTTTGCTGATTAATGCCAGAGTGCCATCGGAGTCCATGGAAAAAACCATTATGACAGGCGACCGTTTCTTTGGAAATCGTCTGGCATATTTATTTGATGACCCGGAGCGCTTTGATATTGTGGTTTTTAAATATCCGGATGATGAGAGCCAGCTGTTTGTGAAAAGAGTAATCGGACTGCCGGGGGAAACAGTAGAGATTAAAGACGGAAAGGTCTATATCAACGGCTCCGAGACACCTTTGGACGACAGCTTTACACCGGAGACACCTACGGGAGATTATGGCCCTTATGTTGTGCCGGAGGGCAGCTATTTTATGTTGGGAGATAACCGTAATCATTCCGGAGACTCCCGTTTCTGGAAACAGCCTTATGTAGAAAAAGAGAAAATCGTAGGAAAAGCCATTTTTCGGTATTTTCCAGGTGTTAAGATACTGAAATAGGAGAAAGGATATGGCAACTTGGAATTCCAGAGGGCTTCGAGGCTCTACCTTAGAGGAATTTATTAACAGAACCTGCGAGCAATATCGGGAAAAGGGACTGGCACTTATTCAGAAAGTGCCCACTCCCATTACGCCGGTGCGTATTGACCAGCAAAGCCGGCATATTACTCTGGCATATTTCGACCAGAAAAGTACCGTGGACTATATTGGTGCTGTGCAGGGAATACCGGTATGCTTTGATGCAAAAGAGTGCAGCACCGATAATTTTCCTCTGCAAAATATCCACGCACATCAGGTGGAATTTATGAGGGATTTTGAAAGACAGCAGGGAATTGCATTTTTGATTTTATATTTTTCCCACAGGGATGAAATTTACTATATGCCTTTTGCACAGGTGTTAAAATTCTGGGAACGAGGCAGAAACGGCGGCTTAAAGCATTTTAAATACACAGAGCTGGAGCCACAGTGGTTTTTAAGAAAAACGGGAAATATTCTGGTGCCTTTTTTAGAAGGAGTGCAAAGAGATTTGGAACAAAGATAGAGAGTGATTGCATCATGCAGTTGCTCTTTTTGTTTTTTTCCTAATACAAAATGCGTTGACAGAAAATAAGGATTGTGGTAAAATTCAGAGGAAAAGTGAAATTTTTAACGAATTTCCTTGCTGATTTAAAGTGATATTTCTATACTACGAAAAAACAACAGGAGTGATACGTAAAATGAAGAACACACACAGAGATAAGATTGTAGTTATTGGTGCCGGAAATGTAGGAGAAGCCATTGCTTACACATTGATGGTGAGAAAACAGGCAAATGATATTGTGTTAATTGATGTAAATGAAGACAGAGCAAAGGGCGCTGCCATTGATATTGCACACGGAACCAGCTTCCATAAGCAGGTATGGGTAAGACAGGGCGGCTATGAAGAATGTAAGGATGCACAGATGATTATCATCACAGCAGGAATTGCAAGAAAACCGGGACAGACTCGTCTGGAGCTTGCAAAGACCAATGTATCCATTGTTCGCAGTATCACAGAAAACATTATGAAATATGCGGAAAATCCACTTCTTTTGGTTGTTTCCAATCCGGCGGATATTATTACAAAAGCCGTTCAGGAAACCTCAGGACTTCCTGCAAACCGTGTAATCGGTACAGGTACTTCCTTAGACACAGCAAGATTTCGTTATAATATAAGTACAAAGCTTCATGTAAACGTAGAAGATATTCAGGCTTACGTAGTAGGCGAGCACGGAGACAGCCAGGTTGCCGTATGGAGCTCTGCTATGGTAGGCGGTTTCCCATTGGAAGATTATGCAAAACAGGTGGGAGTGACACTTGACAAAAAGGAAATTGCAGAACATACTAAGAATGGCGGCGCAGAGGTTATCGGATTAAAAGGTGCAACCTTCTACGGAATTGCCATGTCTGTTTCCAACATTGTAGAAGCAATTATGAAGGATGACAGTGCAATTCTTCCGGCTGCATGTGTTCTGGATGAAAGCTTTGGTGAATGGGCAGGCGTTGCCGTTTCTTTACCATGCCGTATCGGATGGGAAGGAATTGAAACCTGTCTGAGAATACCGATGAATGAGGAAGAACAGGCAGCTATGAACAAATCCGTAGCAATTTTAAAAGATTTCTGGGCACAGGTAAAAGAACAGTAGAAAAAGGAGATTATGACAATGGACAAAAAAGAATTTGCATTAAAACAGCATGAAGACTGGAAAGGAAAAATCGAGGTTATCAGCAGAGCAAAAATCCAGACACCGGAAGAATTGGCAGTTGCTTATACACCGGGCGTTGCTGAACCATGTCTGAAAATTTCAGAAGATGTAGATTTGTCTTATAAATATACACGTCGTGGCAACATGGTAGCCGTAGTGACAGACGGAACTGCTGTTCTTGGTCTTGGTGATATCGGACCGGAAGCAGGTATGCCTGTAATGGAAGGAAAATGTGCATTATTTAAAAACATTCGCAGATGTAGACGCATTTCCGTTATGTGTACGCTCTAAAGATGTAGATGACATTGTAAAAACAGTCAGCTTATTAGCAGGAAGCTTTGGAGGAGTAAACTTAGAAGATATTTCTGCTCCAAGATGCTTTGAAATCGAAAGAAAATTAAAAGAATGCTGTGATATTCCGATTTTCCATGATGACCAGCACGGAACAGCAGTTGTAACAGCAGCAGCTTTAATCAATGCTTTAAAATTAGTTGGCAAAAATCTGGAAGATATTAAAGTAGTTACTTCCGGTGCAGGTGCAGCAGGTATTGCCATCATTAAACTTTTAGTAAGTCTGGGACTGAAAAATGTAGTAATGTGTGACCGTCAGGGCGCTATCTATAAAGGAAGAGAAAACTTAAACGCAGAAAAGATGGAAATGGCTGAAATCTGTAACCAGAACATGGAAAAAGGTACTTTAGAAGAAGTATTAAAAGGCGCAGACGTATTTATCGGTGTATCTGCACCAGGTACTGTTACAGAAGAAATGGTAAAGAACATGGCTGAAAAACCAATTCTTTTCCCAATGGCAAACCCAGTTCCTGAAATTATGCCGGAGCTGGCAAAAAATGCAGGAGCAGCCGTAGTAGGTACAGGAAGAAGCGATTTCCCAAATCAGATTAACAACGTTTTGGCATTCCCGGGAATTTTCCGTGGAGCATTAGACGTTCGTGCAAAAGATATCAATGATGAAATGAAGGTTGCAGCAGCTTATGCCATTGCAAACTTAATCGAAGAAGATAAATTAAATCCGGATTACATCATTCCAAATCCTTTTGATGAACGTGTAGCGCCGGCAGTAGCAAAAGCAGTAGCAGAAGCAGCCAGAAAAACAGGCGTAGCCAGAATTTAATTTTTAATTTCACAGTAAAACAGGACAGGAGTCATTATATGAAACGTGAGCTGTTTCATGTAACGGCTCCTGTTTTATTTGAGTATTATTTCTGTTTGTGATAAAATGATTCTAGAAACAGGCTGAGCCTGACTTGAGGAGGAAGAGAATGGAAAAACTGAATTACAGGAGAACCTTTTTTATTGGACTTGCATTTTTGTCCATCTGTGCATTTTGGCAGATGTATGATAATGTTATTCCATTAATTTTGCAAAACACGTTTCATTTAAATGAAACTTTTACGGGAGCTATTATGGCAGCAGACAATATTTTAGCAGTTTTTCTGCTTCCATTCTTTGGAACCTTGTCGGATAAGGCAAATACCCGTCTTGGTAAAAGAACGCCTTTTATTATTACGGGAACTTGTGTTGCGGTTTTGTTTTTAATGCTGCTGCCTTTTGCAGATAAAAATCAGAATTTTATCATGTTCGTGGCATGTCTGGCGGTTTTACTTGTAGCTATGGGATTTTACCGCTCTCCGGCAGTGGCGCTGATGCCGGATTTAACACCGAAGCCATTGCGAAGCAAGGCAAATGCCGTAATAAATCTGATGGGAGCGATTGGAGGCGTTTATACCCTTCTTCTCATTCGTTTTCTGGTAAAGGGAGGAGCAAGACCGGATTACATAGCCGTTTTTACAGGTGTGGCATTTCTTATGGCAGCAGCTGTAATTTTATTGGTGCTTACAGTAAAGGAAAAGAAAATTGCGGCAGAAATTGAAAAAGAGGAAATCCAAGAAGAGGAGCTTGCAGGGGAGGCAATAGCTGAAAATACAAAAGAACTGCCGAAACCGGTGAAGAAGAGTCTCTATATGATTTTACTTTCGATTTTCTTTTGGTTTGCGGCTTATAATGCAGTTACCACAGCCTTTTCCAGATATGCGGTAAAAGTATGGGGACTGGAAGGCGGCGGATTTGCAGACTGCTTAATGGTCGCTACGGTGGCTGCAATTTTCAGTTATATTCCTATTGGAATGATTTCGGAAAAATTCGGAAGAAAGAAATGTATACAGGGCGGTCTTTTGCTTTTGCTTATCAGCTATCTGTCCGCTGCATTTTTTCCGGTTTATCATCCGGCAATTAACATCGGATTTATCCTAATCGGTATTGGCTGGGCGTCTATCAGCGTCAATTCACTGCCTATGGTAGTGGAAATTTGTTCTCTGGGAGATGTGGGAAAATACACGGGAGTGTACTATACCTTTTCTATGGCAGCGCAGATTTTCACACCGATTTTTTCCGGATTTTTAATGCAGCATATTTCTTATCGTGTATTATTCCCGTATGCCTGTGTCTTCACAATTTTGGCAATGATTACCATGTGCATGGTAAAACACGGAGACAGCAAGCCTCAGGCAAAGAAAAAGGTATGGGAACATTTTGATGTGGAGGATTAAGGTATGAAAATGAAAACAGCAGCAGCAATTACCGGTGTTTCTTATTTAGGACTTGTAATGCCGAGGATGTTTCAAAGACCAAAGCAGGGGAAAAAGATTTATTACGCGCACAGAGGCCTGCATTATAATGCAGGAAATGCCCCGGAAAACACTATGGCGGCTTTTGAAAGAGCAGTAAAAGCAGGATATGGGATTGAGCTGGATGTACAGCTTACAAAAGACGGACAGGTTGTGGTTACCCATGATTTTCATCTGCGGAGGAACTGTGGGATTGATAAAGAGGTGGATGAATGTACTTATGAGGAGCTTTGTCAGTATCCTGTATTTTTTCTCAAAGGAGAGAATTCCGCTGTTTACAGATGTGCTGAAGCTGGTAGACGGAAAAGTGCCTTTTGATTGTGGAATTAAAATATAAGGACGGAAGTAAAATCTGCGAAAAAGCAGATGAAATTTTTGCAGAATTATGAAGGGGAATACTGTATTGAGTCCTTTCATCCGCAGGTTTTGCTCTGGTATAAGAAGAACAGACCTTGGATTTGCAGAGGACAGCTTTCTATGAATTATCAGTTCCTTCTCATGCGTATGGGATTTGACCGAAACGGGGAAATAACAGACCGGGGGCCGGAACCTGAATTATTCCACAAAGGGAACCTATGGGACTTCCGGTTTTATGACTTTGGAGGAAATGCATCAGGTACTGGAGCTTACGAATGATGTCAAGAAACACAAGGGAACCATTCTTGG
>ENA-OQCB01000817-OQCB01000817.1-human-gut-metagenome-genome-assembly--contig:-NODE-817-length-13581-cov-5.182474_pt1 | contig 13581 bp, 12 predicted proteins | sample MGYA00242493_ERZ504568 | MGnify/ENA primary metagenome ERZ504568 (study PRJEB26092, sample SAMD00036229) | human gut metagenome | host: Homo sapiens | study: EMG produced TPA metagenomics assembly of...
TAGCTAGATGAGGCTTATTTGTTGTGCCCAAAATCAAGTGTTTTTTATTTTCTGCATTAAAATATCTGTAAGATAGAACGTTTATCTCTTTTACGCAAGTTTTAGGAATGTGTTTCGCAATTACCTAGTTGTATTGTATTTTTTACTGCCATACTTGCATATTCGATACAGGACAACGCGGTCTTTGCCGGTTTCCGTCAATGTTCGCCGGCGGATGGACGGCATATAAAAGAACCGGATAAGTTTGGCTTAGCCGCTTCACTTCACGTATCAATTTAATAGGAAAATAGAGAAGTTTAAGTATGCGGCAAATATGCACCATATCAGATAGGGAATCTGTAAATAAGCAGATAGAGGGTTAACAATGAGAAACTGCCTTATCATAATTATTATTATAAAGATTAGTGCAATGAGCCAGATAAAAGCAAATAGGAAAAGGTCCAAACCAAAAAAGATAATACTCCAACAAAAGTTGAAAAATAACTGTATACAATAGAGCAACAAAGCTTTCGATTTATTGGAGCTATTTGAAAAAATAAACTATATATGAGGAAGCTCCCATCAGTATATAAAGTATTGTCCATACGACAGGAAAGATAAATCCCGGTGGGCTGAAAGCTGGTTTATTTAAAATAGAGTATGATGACATATTTCCGCTAAATAATGCAGACATTGTGCCAACCGTTAATGGGATAAGTATTGATATGATAAGAGCACTTTTATTTCGTATTTTCATATACAGATACTCCTGATGATTATATTTAGTTAATTATATGCAATGGATTTATAAATTATATGCAGATTATAGATAAGATATCCTTCAGATTTTAAGCCTATTAAGAGGTGTTTACTAGTATTGTTATAAGGACCAATGCATACCACGGTATGAATGAGTTATATTCCGGAGGACCTAAGTCCTCCGGAATATGGAGAGGTTAACACATATTATTTAATTCATAAAGAGAGACCACCTGGTTGTTACGGACTTGTTACATGCAATCGTTCAGTAATGGAATGATTGAATCCAGTTTTGCCTTTAATACGCCCTCGAGGCTTATAATCCGGTCCAGTGTAGACTGAACGGATGTATCAATGGCCACTAAGGTTTCGTAATCGCTATAAGCCGCAACGACCTTGCTTATTTTATCACACTCTGCATTTAATATGCAGGCAAGAGCTTGTTCTTCGTTAGCAATGGAGGTAGCAATCTCCAAAAGAATCGGGCATGGGCAGCTCCTTGGACATGTTGTTGGGCAATGAATATTTCTATCATCGGTCATTATTATTATCTCCTTTCTTATCTCTCTATCGAGATAATAATATTATATGGACTAGATGAAAAAGTGTGACAACCCCTGTATGAATGCAAGAAGACAAGATATAATTTGGCGGAGATGCGCAATGCAACAGAATGCAGGAACTGTTATCTGCCTTTTGATGAAAATAAATGCATTGAAGCATGTCAGTGGTCCCGATATTGCTGAGGGCTGTTTTGATAAAGAGAAGAGGTATGAGGGGACGGTCTGGGTTCGTTTTAAAAGCTAGAAGGATTTTGGACATGCATGTAATGAAATAAGGGAGCGATTAAGGGAAGAGGTGAACTATGAGGTCAGGATTTACCTTATGGATACTAATGAAATGCAAAAACAGGTATTGAAGGGCAGACAAGGAAGTCCTTTCACAGCTTATTGAGGACTGCAGAGAGGATAACGTTAAACGGGTTCTGAAATTGCCAGGCGTGGTATATGAAAATGAATAAAGTAAAGGAGGCCACGGATGGTGCCCGTGGTTGGTACCTGTTTGGCAGTGAGGGCTATATGCTGACCGGATACCAGGCGGACCCTCTGGCGGGGTATTTTTACTCTTCCCCGCCAAGGGCGGCATGAGGGAAAATGCAGGATTACAGATGCCAGAGGCGTGCTGCGGATAGCGGAAGAGTACGACATGGTACATAGACGGTATGTGTTTGCTGCTCAAAAAATAGTAAAAAGTCGCAACTTTTTTGAAATGTACTACGTCTAATATTATGAATTTATAAAAGACAAGGAGGTTTTAAATCATGAAAAAAAGGAGTATATTTGTTGCGGCTTGTGCAACCCTGATGTTAGCTACAGGTTGCTCCGCACAGGAAAGGACAACATCCTCTGCAGCGTCCACACAGATGGTTAGCACTTCCAGGACGGAAAGCACATCGGATGCATCCTCTGCTGAAAATGACATGGCTGCAGAAAACGAGTCGACTATCACAGGCATTATCAGTGACATTAAGGATTTTATGTTTACTATCACTGATGAGAATGGAGTTGATTATGCAATTAGCTTTGAGGGAGAAAAGCCGGAGGGATTGTCTTCTGTCAAAGAAGGGGATACAGTTTCTGTGATTTATACAGGAAAACTAGAAGAAACAGAAGCATTTACCGGAACTGTGATTTCTGTGACAAAAAAGTAGTAGGTTTTAATTGTTAACTGGAAAAGCTTTGGACTAGTTAAAGAAGGAAGGACAGTATATAAAGAAGGCGCCGTAATGGCGCCTTTTGTTAATCAGGATAAATGCCTCCCGGCGGTCCCTGCGGCCTACAACATCACATGTCGCTTAAACGTTAATTCGGTTACATGATGCAGGCGGGTTCGGGACGTGTAAACAGACCTGCCTGATTTCATGCCATTTTCTACCTTCTTATACCGCCCTATTAGACGCGGCAGAGTCACAGATATGCTGAAAAACAACGTAAAACCGTACTTTTTAGCCCCACAATATTAAGGAATCGTTAATAATTATTGTTTTGCATTCCTTCCCAATATATGGTACACTGAGTCCTGTATCATATATGGTTTTTTACGGGAGCGGTTGCGGCGATGCTGGAGATATCAGGGATTTACAAGTCCTATCACAGACAGAATATTTTAGCGGGAGTGGACCTGACGGTGGCTCCGGGAGAATGTGTGGGCATCGTGGGGTATAACGGCTGCGGCAAGACTACTCTTTTGTCTATTCTGGCAGGCGCCCAGAAAGCGGACCGGGGCAGCATTCTATACAACGGCAGGGAAGCGTCGGGCCATCCGCGGGTATTCGCGGAGGAGGCGGCTTATGTGCCTCAGGAGAATCCGCTTATGGAGGAACTGACTGTAAGGGATAACCTGCTTTTGTGGTACAGGGGAAGCAGGAAGCAGATGGAATCGGATTTGAAAGGCGGAGCGGCTTCCATGCTGGGTGTGGACCGCATGCTGGACCGGACGGTGGGAAAGCTTTCCGGCGGAATGAAGAAGCGGCTCAGCATAGCATGTGCTTTGTCCAATCATGCTCCTGTCCTTATTATGGATGAGCCAGGGGCTGCCCTGGATTTGGAGTGCAAGGAAGTTATCCGGAACTATCTCAGGGAATATATGGCTTCAGGCGGGGCTGTCATACTGACATCCCATGAGCTGGCGGAGCTGGCCCTGTGTACGAAGATGTACATACTAAAAGGCGGAGTTTTAAGCGGAATCGATTGTGGCCTGTCGGCAAAAGAGCTGATTAGCCAATTTCGATAGATTCAAAACGAAAGGGCAGCCGCTGCGGCAGCATACAGGGCAGCGGGAAGATCCTTTTACAAGGGAGGAGAGAGAAATATGAAATGTACCAAGTGTGGAGCAGAGCAGGAAGCGGATGTGAAATTCTGCACCCAGTGCGGGGCTCCGATGGAACAGGACAATCAGACACCGGAAGACAACGGTCCGGACCCGGCAAAAGAAGAACCGGCAGCCGAAGCAGAGGCTGTAAAAGCGGAAGAACCGGCAGCCGAAGCAGAGGCTGTAAAAGCGGAAGAACCGGCAGCCGAAGCAGAGGCTGTAAAAGGCGGAAGAACCGGCAGCCGAAGCGGAAACCGTAAAAGAGGAAGAGCCGGCTCCAACAGCTGTGACCGTGCCGGCAGAGCCCCAGCCAAATAAGAAGTTTATCAAGGTATTGTCTGCCGTTGTCGCCATTGCCGCTGTCATTGCCGTTGCGGCGCTGGCTTATGTGAAGATGGCCGCAAAGGACCCCAAGCAGGTTGTCATTGAAGCCTTTGAAAATGTGTTCCCGGAAGGACAGGTTTATCCCTCTGAGGAGCTGTTTGGACTGAAGGACTTTGCTGAGACAGTGAAGACAGCAGACAGCCAGGGCGGCCTGACACTTAAGATGGACAGCTGCTCGGATGAGACGGTCAATGCCTATGCGGGAAGCGGACTGCGCTTCCAGGCAAAGGACGACAAGACCAATGGCAGGAGCTTCTTCAATATGGGAGTAATCTACAGCGGAATGGACCTTGCCAATCTGAACGCATATTATGGGGATGACACCCTGATGCTTGCGATTCCGGAGCTGTCCGGCAAGGTGTTTACCGTGGATCTGGGAGATGGGCTGGCAGACCGTATTAAGAATTCCCCGACCGTGGGACCTCTGCTGGAGCAGAACGGCGTGGATGTGGAAGGCATGGCCGCTTATTTCACGGAGCTGATGGACGAGGCTGAAAAGGTGCAGACAGAAGGCAAACAGCCCTTTGACATGGAGGCGCTGATTAACCGTTATAAAGAAGGGTGCAAGGCCCAGGAGAACTTCAAGGCTGCCCTGACGGTTGAAAAGGCAAATAAGGGAACCTACACCATGGATGGCGCGCAGGTGAACTGCAAGGGATACAATGTGACTGTCAGCAAAGATTCCATGATTGAATTCATTCGTCAGTCCTCTGATTTCTTCCTTCAGGATGAGACCCTGAAAGCAGACTTTATGCGTCAGCTGGAGACCACCGTGAAGATGAGCGAGCTTATGGGCGGAACCATGTCGGGAACCGGAAATATGTCCGCGGAGGAGATGCAGCAGCAGTCCTACGAGGAGGCAAAGAATATGGTGGACCAGATGATAGAATATCTGGACAAGGCGCTGACCGATGTAAACATGACGGTTTATGTGGATAAGAAGGGACGTCTGGCAGCAGTGGAGGGCTCCACCAATCTCCGTTTGGATGATACAGATGTTTCTGAAGAGGGATACCGTGCAGTGACCTTTAGCTGCCAGCTTCAGGGCGGAGCCTATCTGACCCAGAATGCTCTGGCCAGCATCACGCTGGAGGATGCCACGGATACGGTGAGTATTGATATGGTGAAGCAGGGAACCTACGATAAAAGCGTGCTGACCAGCGACCTTTCACTGGATCTGTCTGTTCCGGGTGATGGGGCTTATAATTTTACATATACCAGTACGTATGATTCCAAGGATGGAAGCTACCACCTGTCAGGCGAAGTGGGAGGAAATGGTTCGCAGCTTGTGAAGATTTCCGCAACAGGCGCAGTGGACCAGCTGGAAAAGGGCAAATCCGTCCATGTGAACATAGATTCTCTGGAGACATCCATTATGGATGCTTCCGTGAATATGGTTCTCAGCGGTGAATACTACTACCAGCCGCTGGAAGGTGAAATCAGTCCTTTAGAGGGCGAGGCCATGGATGTGCTGTCTGCCACGGAAGAGGAATGGACCAATGTAGGGATGGAAATGCTGTTTGGTGTCATGGGATTATGCAGCCAGCTGGGAATATCCATGTACTAATAAGATAAAAGGAATGGGAAGATATGTCTGCACGTCTGGTTTATCTCAGGCTTGAGCTGAAACGAGCATGTAAAAAGCTTCCCCACATCTTTGCAGGGGCAATCGTGCTGTTACTTTTAGCGGGTACGATTGCCCTTTTGTCAGCCAGGATGCTGTATGGGGAGACATCGGCAGGGAGGATTACCGTAGGGGTAGTACTTCCTGAAGGAGATGCGGTGGCGAAAAAGGCGCTGGCCATGGTCAGTTCGCTGGAAAGCGTCAAGAGCATCTGCGATTTTGAATATATGAATAAAGAGGAATGCCTGGATAAGCTGAATGCAGGGAAACTATACGCGGTGATGGAGGTGCCGGAGGGTTTTGTGCAGGACATTATGAACGGAACCAATACTCCGGTGAAAATTCTGCTGCCCAGGGGAACCGGTCTGGAAAGCCGCATTTTCAAGGAACTGACCGACGCGGGCGCCTCCACTCTGGGAGCCGGCCAGGCGGGAATCTATGCGGGAGACGAACTGCTGTACCTTTATGACATGGCTGATTCGGTGAGCGGTCTGGAGGCGGACCTGAACCGGATTTACATGGGTTACAGTCTGCCGCGTATGGATTACTTTAAGAATGTAAGGGTCAGCGCCACCGGCGATGTGGATACGATTTACTTTTACGGCATCAGCACCGCTGTGCTGTTCCTGCTGCTTAGCGCCATTCCGGTGTCAGCTTATCTTGCCTCAGGCTCCGCGTCCATGAAGGGTCAGTTGGCCCTTATAGGAGTGGGAAAAGGGACGCTGATTGCGGTAAGGATGTTGGGGCTGGGGATGCTGTTTCTGGCGGTGGCCCTGTGTACAGCCCTGGGAGCGTCCTTTGCGGGACTGATAGAATTAAACCTGCCTGGACTGGCTGCCCTGGTGATGGTCTGCCTGGGGGCGGCGTCCATGGTGGTATTTATCTATCAGGCGGCCGGAAGCCTTATGGGAGGCGTCATGCTGCTGTTTCTGGCGGTGACTGCCATGCACTTTCTGTCAGGAGGATTTCTTCCCCTGGTGTTCCTGCCCGCCACCTTCCGGGCAGCGGCGCCGTTTCTGCCCAACTATATGCTGATGGAGGGAATGAAGCTGGTGGTCACGTCGTCCTTTAGCCTGGCGGTACTCATGAAGCTGGCAGCCCTGGCCCTGGCAGGGTTTCTGCTCAGCGTGGGAGCGGAGGTGGTCAGGGAATGAAGCGGGTCGCTATGTGGTTTTTTCTGTCATGCAAGCGTTATATGAGAAAATGGTCCTTTCTGTTTATCCTCCTGCTCCTGCCTCTGGGGGTGCTGGCAGCAGGCCAGGCCCAGAAAAAGGGGAGCCGGGACGTGAACATAGCCATCAGTGTGGAGGAGAGCGGGGAGAACGCGCTGGGCAATGCCCTGGCGGACAGCCTTGTGAACCGGCCGAGAGGAGAGGACGCGGGAATGTTCCGCTTCTATCTGTGCCGCGGCGAGGAAGAGGTAAAGGCAGAAGTGGCATCCCGGCGGGCGGAATGCGGTTATGTGATATATGCCGGACTGGAGGAGAAGCTGGATGCCAAATCCTATAAGCGTTCCATTGGCGTATATTCGGCGCCGTCCACCGTGGCTGCGGCCCTTTCCACGGAGACCGTGTTTGCCGCTCTTATGAAGATATACAATGGGGAATTGCTGGCGGATTATGTGGCTGAAAATGAATTGTTTGACCCTCTGGGAACGGCAGGCGGCGAAGCCAGGGAGAAAGCAGCCGCACAGGCAAAGAAGCTTTACGCAAAATGGCTGGAGAGCGGTTCCACCTTTCGGTTTCAGTACCAGTTCCAGGGCAGAGATGGAGAGGACAGAGACGTTGCCGGCAGCCAGACAGATGTATTTCCCGTCAGAGGCCTGGTGGCTGTTTATGTGTTCGTCACCGGGCTGTATGGGGCTGTAGTCATGTGCGGTGATGAGGAGCGGGGATTGTTCCTTCCGCTTTCATACGGATACAGGATACCCTGCCGTGTGGCTTCCATGGCGGCTCCTGCTGTCATGGCCGGCGTATCAGGCCTGCTGGCCTTGTGGGCGGGAGGCGTGATGACATCCCTGCCAGGAGAGGCCGCGGTTATGGCCGGTTACTGCTGCGTTGTCATAGGGTCGGCCTGGATTCTGCGCCTGGTATGCCGCAGGCCGCAGGTCCTCTGCTGCATCATACCATTTCTGGTCATTGGAAGCCTTGTATTCTGCCCTGTTTTTGTGGATGCAGGGAGGCTCTTTCCGGGACTGGACCAGGTGGGCAGGCTGTTTCCGCCGTGGTATTATCTGCAGGTATTCAGGTGATTTGAAAATTGGATATAGTAAGATGTGAATGCTGAAATACATCAAAGCATACGCATACCGAAAACCGGGGCCAAAATCCTCCATCACGGATTTCAGCCCCGGTTTTAATCCCTATATCAGTCTTTGGTAAAGTACATGGAGATTCCCTGTCCGCCGCCAATGCACATGCTTACCATGGCATCCTTTTTGCCGGTCCGCTGCAGTTCATAAAGCACCTTTACAGCCAGGATAACGCCGGTTGCGCCGATGGGATGGCCGATGGAGATTCCTCCGCCATAAATATTTACTTTATCGGGATCCAGACCAAGGTCGCGCCGTACGGCAAAGGCCTGGCTTGCAAAGGCCTCGTTGATTTCAAACATATCAATGGCCTTAAGGTCCAATCCCAGTTTGGCTGCCAGCTTTTCGCTGGAGAGCTTGGGAGCGTATCCCATGACGGCCCCGTCGTTGCCGGCGACCGTGTAGCCTTTAATGGTAAGGAGAGGCCTGACGCCCAGGGCGTTTGCCTTTTCCCTGGACATGACAACCACTGCGGCAGCGCCGTCATTCAAGCTGGAGGAATTACCCGCGGTTACGGTTCCGCCCTTTACAAAGCACGGTTTTAAGCGCTCCAGCTTTTCTATGGTCTGGCTGGCCCTGGGGCCTTCGTCAGTGTCAAAGACAGTGATGTTTCCTTTTCTGTCCTTTAATTCCACCGGAAGAATTTCATCTTTGAATTTACCGGCTTCGATGGCTGCCGCTGCCCTCAGGTGGCTTTCCAGGGCATACTGGTCCTGCTCCTGGCGGGTTACATTGTATTTCTCGGCTACATTTTCAGCTGTCACGCCATTGTGGTAGGGGCCTAAGGGCCAGGTCAATATATCGATGACACCGTCCTCAAACACCTTGTGTCCCATCCTGGCGCCCCAGCGGGCGTCCTTTACGTAGTAGGGAAGCTGGGAAATGTTCTCGGTGCCCGCAGCAACCACCACGTCCGCAAATCCTGTCTGTATCTCCATCACTGCGTCGGCAATGGCTTGAAGGCCCGAACCGCACTGACGGTTGACGGAATACGCGCATGTTGATTCGGGAAGCCCGGCCTTCAGGCTGACGGCCCTGGCCACAAAACCGCATTCCGCAATCTGGCCCACCTGGCCTACGATGGTTTCATCTACATCAGAGGGCTCTATACCGGCACGCTTCACTGCCTCTTTTACAACCATGGCGCCCATATCAATGGCGGAAATATCCTTGAGGCTTCCGCCGAAAGAGCCGACGGGAAGCCGGGCTCCGCTGACAATTACTACTTCTTTTAAATTTTCCATATCCGTATCCTCCTACTGTTTTATATGATTAAAGAATCATGCCGCCGCCCACGTTGATTACTTCGCCTGTTATGTAGTCTGCCTCGTCAGAAGCCAGGAAAACAACCATGTTGGCTACGTCCGCAGGGCTGCCGGCTCTTCCCATAGGTATCTTGCTTATCATGGTATCCCATACCTTTTCGGGTACGCCGCGGGTCATGTCCGTGTCAATAAAACCGGGGCAGATGGCATTGCAGGTGACGCCCTTTCTTGCCAGCTCACGGCAGGCTGTCTTGGTAAGGCCCACTACGCCGGCTTTGGAGGCGGCATAATTGGCCTGTCCGATATTCCCCAGCCAGCTGGCGGAGGAGATGTTGATGATGGCGCCGCTTCCCTTTTCCCTCATAATCTGAGCCGCATACTGGACACAGTAGAATGTGCCGGTCAGGTTGACCGCGATGACCTGATCCCACTGTTCCGCGGTCATTTTGTGCAGCATGGCGTCACGGTTGATTCCGGCGTTGTTGACAATGACATCCAATGTGCCGAAAGACTCCACGGTAAAGTCCATCATTGCCTTTACCTCGTCCTGCTTGGCTATATTGACGGCAAAGGCCTTGGCTGTGCCGCCTGAAGCGTTAATTTCATCAGCGGTTGCAGTGGCTGTTTCCATTGACATGTCTGCTGCGATGACCTTGGCGCCTTCGGCCGCCAGTTTTAAGGCAATTCCCTTTCCCAGACCGCGGCCTGCACCTGTTACAATTGCGGTTTTGTTTTCTAGTCTCATGACAAATCCTCCTTTAATATGAATATGTTATTGGAACTGTTCAGGACAGAGACTCTTCTTGACCGAAAAAGCCGTCCTGAACTGTTGCGTATTAATTAGAAAATATATACTTTCTCAGTCCAAAGGGAGCCCCCTCCATGAAAATAGCCATGTCCATCTCCTTCAGCTCAGAGCTGATTCGGGGAGTGAATTCCATCAGGTCCAGGACCTGGGTCTGGATATCAATTCCGGGGGCGATTTCGGTCAGGGTCAGTCCTTCCGCCTGCAGCTCAAATACGGCCCGTTCTGTTACGTAGTGCATTTTCTGGTCCTTTTCTCTGGCAATTTTGCCGTTGTAGGAAACCTGTTTAATCTGGTTGACAAATTTTATTAAGGAGCCCTCCTGGTTGATATGAAGCCTTCCTCCCTCAAAGGAGCAGTCCAGCCCTTTAGCGGTAAAGGAAGAGCAGAAGACCACATGTTTGGCGTTGGTGGTGATATCGATGAAGCCGCCTGCTCCCGTGGGCTTCGGCCCTAAACATGTGGCGTTGACATTTCCTTGGGCGTCCACCTCGCCTGCGCCCATGTAGGTGACATCCACGCCGGGTCCATTGTAATAGTCAAACTGGTCGTCGTGCCGGACCAGGGCAAACTGGTTTTTGGCGATTCCAAAGTCAATGCCGCCCATGGGAATGCCTCCATAGATACCGGATTCCACGGTGATGGTCACATCCTCCGACATGCCCTCCTCCGTGATAATGGGGCCTACTACATCATTGGGAATCCCGGTTCCCACATTCAGCACATCGTCAGGCGCCAGCTCCATCAGCGCCCTGCGCCCTATGACCTTGCGCAGCGAGATGGGGAGGACGTCATCGGATGATACAGGCGCCTTGGTATCCCCGCAGTAGGCAGGGTCCATATAGAAACTGTGGGTCTGCCTGTGATCCTCCTCGGGATTGGGGCAGATGACAACCGCATCAATGAATACGCCCGGCACAATCACGCGCTTGCAGTGGAGGGAACCGGCTTTGACTTTATATTTTGCCTGGGCCAACACCTTGCCCCCGAATTTTTTGCATGCCATGACGGCGGAGAACACTTCCAGCTGCATGGCCTCCTCGTCCGTGGTCAGATTGCCGTATTCATCCACATAGGTTCCCCGGATGATGCAGTAATCCAGAGGAATGGGTTTGTAGCGCATATATTCTTCGCCGCCAATAGTAACCACCTCGCTGATATCGGGGGCGCTCATGGTGATTTCGTTCATTTTGCCGCCGTCAATCCTGGGGTCTATGAAGGTCCCTAGGCCCACCTTGGTAATCTTTCCCGGCTCGCCTCCGGCCATGCTGCGGTATAGCTGGGCAAATTGGCCCTGGGGAATGCAGTAGGCCAGAATCTTGTTGTCCGCAATCAGCTGCATCATCCTGGGCTGCAGTCCCCAGTGGCCTCCGATGATTCTGGAGAGCATGGTCTCATGGGCAAAATGCTGGATTCCCCGGTCCCGGTCGCTCTGCCCGCAGGAATGGACCAGAGTCAGCCCTCTGGGGCTTCCTGTTTCCAAAAAGCGCTGTTCAATGGCCTTGAGAATGGTTTCGGCCGCCGACACCAGGGTCATGCCGATGGTTGCCACAGTTGCGTTGTCGGCAATCATGGCGGCAGCTTCTTCGCCGGTGATAAAAACTGGTTTTCTCATTTTTGTGTAACCTCCTTAATGTTCTGGCTGCATGAAAAGTTTCCGTATGGCTGATTTGTTTACTTTGTTATTGGGTGTGAGAGGGAGCTCGTCCAGGAAGATGATGCGGGAAGGAATCATGTATTTGGCAATCCTGCATTTCAGCAATTCCTGTATCTGCTGTTCCGTCAGAATGCTTTCGGGAGACAGCTTCACCGCGGCCACAGGCACCTCGCCGTATATATCATGGGGAATTCCCACCACGGCCGCCTCGTCGATCCCGTCCAGCCTGTATCACGCTCATTTTCAACATCAAAGCTCCATATTTTTTCTCCGCCCCGGTTTATCATGTCCCTTTTTCCGGTCCACGATAAACAGATACCCCTCCCCGTTAAAATATCCCAGGTCTCCGGTACGCAGCCAGCCGTCTCCGTCCAGCTCGCCGGTTCCCTTTTGATAATACCGGTCCAGGACAACGGTCCCCCTGACCGCGATTTCCCCTACCTGGCCTGTCTGCATCTGTGAACCTGAGTCGTCCAGTATGCAAAAGCAGGTGCCGGGAATGGGAAGGCCCGAGGAACCAATGTAACTGCTGGTGGAGGCATCGCCCGGAAAGATGGTGGCAGGCGAGCATGTCTCGGTCAGCCCATATACGGTGTGAAATGCGGCGCAGGGCAGCCAGCGGTGGATCTCTGTCAGTTTTTCCTTTGACATGTTGCTGCTTCCGCAGGCCAGAAGCCTGAGACTGGGAAGGGAAGGAAAACTGTCCTTTTCCCTCAGCAGCAGGGAAAATACAGCGGGTGCGGAGTGGAGGAATGTGATTTCCTTGTCGTTTACATCCCTGAGAACCCTTTTGGCATCAAAGAACTTGTGCAGGTAAACGGCTCCGCCTGCATACAGGGTCAGCCCCAGAAGCGCCACCAGCCCGGTTACCAGATAGATGGGGATGGGAATGAGGGTTGAGTCCCTGTCCGTTATCTGGAAAATTCTTTGGTAGGAGACAATGGCGTGCATGATGCTGTAATTCTTGATAATGACTCCCTTGCTCTGAGAGGTGGTGCCGGAGGTGAACATGATGAGCGCGTCATCCTCTTCCCTGCCAAGGGACGGCACAGGGCTGAGATAGGAGGCGCACAGGTGGGAAAAACCAAATCCGTTCTTACCCCGTCCGGGCTTCATGAGATGGACGCCGGAGGTTTCTAACGGCACAAACCAGTCATAAAACTTTTCATCACACAGGATGTACTGGAGATCGGCCTTTGACGTCAGTGAAAGCACTTCGTTCCGGCTGTATTTGCTGGGCAGCGGTATGACCACGGCTCCCAGCTTTGTAAGAGCCAGGAAGGTCACGCAGAATTCAACACTGTTGAACATCATGACGCCTGTCTTGGTTCCCGGCTTGATATCCGATATGTAATATAGGTAAGAAGAAAAATGGTCGGCCATGTCCCTCAGTTCCGTGTAGGTATAGGCGGTGCCGTTATCATCCACAACGGCTGTCTTGTCCGGACGGCGTGCGGCAGATAAGGATAATGCGTCATATAAGTTGGCGGGAAGATTGGGATAGGTCAAATAAGTCTTACCGGAAAAAGTCTTTTCTATCATATCCGCAGTATAAGAGCGATTCCAAAGAGTTGTTCCGTTAATCATAATTAATACCCCCGTGTATTAGAGAAACCGATTTCGTCTTTTAAGGCTAATAGTAAACGAAAATGATTCAATAGTCAATAAGAAAAATTTATTTATTTTGGGCGGTACTTTATAATGGAGACAATATAATATAAAAAACAGTAAAAAATATTATGCATATTGTATATCGGTTGAATTAACGGGATTGTTTTAAAACAGGTGAATCTAAAGTGTATGCACAATAATATTGATAAAAATAAACAATTTTAAAAAAATACACAATATATGTACTAAAAATTTGTTGAAAAAGTAAAAAAGCATTAAAACAGGAGAAAAAGGGAAAATAAACATTATTGATTT
>ENA-OQCB01000822-OQCB01000822.1-human-gut-metagenome-genome-assembly--contig:-NODE-822-length-13543-cov-3.324463_pt1 | contig 13543 bp, 13 predicted proteins | sample MGYA00242493_ERZ504568 | MGnify/ENA primary metagenome ERZ504568 (study PRJEB26092, sample SAMD00036229) | human gut metagenome | host: Homo sapiens | study: EMG produced TPA metagenomics assembly of...
ATTTTGACGCTCATATTAAAAAGATCTGTGGGATTTATAAAGAAAAATGTGACTTTATGCTCAGTTTGTTAGATCAGTATATGGATAACGCGTTACTTATACTCGTCCAGACGGAGGACTTTTTTTGTGGTGTACTCTTCCAAAAAAATTACGACTCCATGGAATTTGCACGTCTCTGTCTAAAAAAAGGCGTTGCTTTTGTTCCAGGCTGTTCTTTTATGGTAGACGACACTGCACTCTGTCCGGCATTTCGTTTAAATTACTCTACTCCTTCCATGGATAGCATTGAAAAAGGAGTCCTGTCCCTCGCCAATGCCGCATCTGAATTTTTAACTTAATAAGAATTTCAATACATAACAAAACGAGGAGGAACTAAAATGTTAAAACCCATAATCAATCCTGCAAAGGGTAAATTGCGCGTTCTAGGGTATTGTTCCGGTTCTGGAAATACTCTCTGGAAAGCCTATGAACTTCAGATAGCCATGGAGAAAACTCCAGAAGGATGCCCCTTCGAAATTGTAGGAATTTTTGCAGATAATCCAAATTCTAAGGCTGTCTCAACTGCTGTGAGGTATGGGATTCCCTGGGAGGCCATTGATATTCGGGCCTACTATCAAAAATATCAAAAGCCTCTAAAAGACCGCCAGCTTCGTGCACAGTTCGATAAAAAAGCAATGGCATTAGTAGAAAAATTTCAGGCTGACATAATTTTGCTAGCTGGATATGTATGGGCCACAACTGATATCATTCTGGACAATTATCTGGTAATAAACGTCCATCCGGCAGATTTAGCTGTTTTAGGAGACGACGGACACCGAGTCCTAGCAGGTTGCCAACGGAATCAAATCAGCTTTCGATTTGAATATGGAATCTCTGCGCGCCAGTTCTCATCTTGCTACCAAAGAACTGGATGCCGGTCCATTATTAGTCCGCTCACCTAAAGTCCCTGTAGATTACACACTCCATACTAATTATGAGGAACGTTTTCGCTATTATCTAAAACTTGTCAACGAACAGAGCCGTATGGTCGGAGCACGAACAATACTAGAGCTGGCACTTGGTAACTTCTTCTTAGATGAAAATCATCATCTTTTCTATAGAGAAAAAGCCATACCTCAGGGGCTGACTATTGAAGACTGGATAGAAAATAAACCAAATTTTTCAACGTGATCTTCCAAAGCTATTAAATCCAAAATCCGTGGCAGTCATCGGTGCTTCTAGCCGATCAGGTATCGGCCACGCTATCATTAAAAATCTTCTGAATATGAATTACAAAGGTAAAATTTACCCTGTCAACAAAAAGGGGGAAGATGTCCTAGGCCTCGGCGGTTTTTCCAGCATATCAGAAATACCTGGCGCTGTAGATCTCGCCGTTCTCTCCGTACCTTCCAGTGGAGTTCTAGCAATGGCCGAAGAGTGTGGCAAGAAAGGAATTTCAGCTCTGGTTTGCGTCACGGCAGGTTTTCGTGAAGTCGGTGGCGAAGGTATTCAACGCGAAAAAGAGCTATTAACAATTGTCAACAAATACAATATGCGTATGCTCGGTCCCAACTGTATGGGAATCGCTAATACCTCAGAAAGTATTCGACTTAGTGCCACTATCCTTTCCGCCACCCCTCCAACAGGCCACGTTGCGTTTCTTACTCAATCAGGCGCACTTGGAGCCAGTTTGATCGATTTCGCTCAGGAACTAGATGTGGGTTTTTCTATTGTCGCCTCTCTTGGCAATATGGCTGATGTCAATCCATGTGACCTTCTCCCGCTACTGGAAAAAGATCCTAATACTCATCTCATCTGTATGTATATGGAGACAATTCCAGATCCATACCGCTTCGAACATGTTATGAAAAAAATGTCTAAGCCCGTGATTATGGTGAAATCTGGGAGAACTGCTGCCGGCGCAGCAGCCGCTACTTCTCACACTGGAAGTCTCTCTGGGAACGATCAAATCACCGATGCTTTGCTGAAAAAGTGTGGTGTAATACGTACGGATACTCTGGAAGATGCATTTCTGCTAGCCTATGCATTGTCAAAAATGCCTTTTATCAGCGGAAATAGGGTAGGAATCATTTCTAATGCCGGTGGCCTAGGAACTCTGACTACAGATGCATTGATCAAATATGGCTTTGAACTACCAGAACTCAGTGAATGGGAACAAGCATCTTTGGCTTCACAGCTACTGCCAGAAGCCTCTACTCACAACCCTCTAGATCTGGTCGCTCCTGCCCCACCCTCACACTACAAAGCTGCTACTCATGCAATGATTGACAGCGACCGGTATGACGCCATAATTGTAGACTGTGTTCCACCTGCTACAGTAGATACCGGAGAAGTAGCACAGGCTATTGTGGATACCTTAAAATCTACACATATACCTATCTTTTCCTGCTTTTTCGGCCCCACTTTGGGTGCCGCCGGAAGAAAAATAATGAAAGAAAATCAAATACCAACTTTTTCTTTCCCTGACCAAATGGTTCGGACAATGAGCTATATGGTTCAAAAGCCAAAATCCACTTTGCCTTCTTATCACTGCCAAATCGCAGTCAAAGATCGTGCGACCGCAAAAAAAATTTTTGAAAATGCCATGCCTGGTTCCTACCTTGATGCGGATACTTGCTTTAAATTGTTATCCCTATATAAAATCCCTGTCATACAGACAGCTTATCTGGCAGCAGACCAGAAAAATTTTGAGTTAGACCTGCCATATCCTGTTGTTGCCAAAATTGATCATCCAGAAATTATTCATAAATCTGATGTCGGTGGTGTTCAATTAAACATCTCTGATTCATCTCAGCTTTCCTCGCTGTGTACAGAATGGGCAGAAAAGTTTCCTGGGTTGCGTGGAATCCAAATTCAGCAGCAAATCCAAGGATCTCTAGAAATGATCATCGGCGTTTCCACAGACCCAGCTTTAGGCCACAGTATTCTCACAGGTATCGGTGGTACTCTGGTAGAATTAATCAAAGACGTTTCCTTTGGCCATGTGCCACTCACGGAAAAAGATCCTGACCGAATGTTAAACGAATTAAAATGCCGCAAACTGTTCACGGGATATCGTGGCAGTGCCACTGTTGACATTGAACAATTTAAATATATTCTAATGCGGGTAAACAAGCTATTATTGGATTTTCCTCAGATCATGGAGATGGATATTAACCCTTTACATCTTCGACGAAAATAATAAGGCATTTTTTGCCGAAAGACGTTGAATTAAAAATTTGTTGCAAAATGAAAGCAACCGTCAAGAAACAACTAGCATCTAAAATGTTTGTGTTTTCTTAAACGGTGTTTTGTGTTTCTGGAAATTACATTCCTTAACATTCACTCCTCACATTGCCTGCCCCATGGAAAGCTTCTTGACTTTAAACTATAAATCCCATAAATAGTAATTAGCTGTGAGCAATAGCATATTTCTCTGCTCAGGTCTGCAAGTGTACACTGCCGTAAAGGGGGGCTAAATACAGACATCCATGAATACAAATGACAATCTCACATTCACTATTAACCAAGTGGCAAAGATGCTGAACGTTGCGCCAACGAACCATTCGTAATTGGGAAAAAAAAGGGCTGATCGCCGCTAGGCGTTCTCCCAGTAATTATCGTATCTTTACCATAGACGACATTGAACTGTTAAAAAAAATAAAAGAGTACTCCATAGATAAACATATGGGTACCCATGCAATCAAAATGCTCCTTCCGGTATCCAGTGATTCAGAAATTGAACAGTATGTAGAACGTCAAAAAGAAAATTTTTACTCCAAAAAACTGATGAGTAAAAAATGGAAGGAAATCCGCACGCAACAAGGTTACACTTTGGAGGATGTCAGCCGTGCCGTCGGAATTTCTATACCCCATCTTAGCAAATTGGAAAATGGCGGAAATGTCTCTTTAGATCTTATTAACCGACTGGCTCATTTCTACCGTGAAAGTCCACTGTACTTTATGAATCCTCCTCAAGAAGATAAACATCTGATTCGCAAAGGTACTGGAGAACCTATACAACTTAAGAACGATCCTGGTCTAGAAATGTACTCTCTAATCAGCCAACAGGAACATGTTATGTACCCCGTTCTCTGTTTCGCTGAACCTGGCTGTGGTAACTTAACTCCTCACACTCATAACGGTGAAGAATATATTTATCTGTTAACCGGGGTTCTGGAAATCAAGCTTAACAATGAGAAACCCTATATTATGCATCCTGGCGATTCTTTCTATTACCGCGGTTCAGAAATGCACAGTTGGCAGAATATCTCAACAAAACCCGCTAAATTACTTTGGGTACATTCTTCAATATCAAAATGACCCTTCTTAAATATCAATCGGATAGGGGAAGATTTCCTTCCCCATCCGCCGCGGACATACGATAACAACTTACTTCACTCCTCCTGTATATAACTATGTTCCACCGTAATCACACACAGATAGCGCTGGTCCACTTCCCTTATCTTTTCGTTAAATGTTCTGACCAGCTCTGCTTTCTTATCCTCCTTGTACTCAAAAGGGACTACCATATCGAAGATCAGGTTAATCTGTCCGCTTCCATTCACCACCCGAAAATCATGAATACTGCATTTCTCGTCGATCTGACGCAAAATCTCTTCTGCCTGAACCTTTATCCTCAGAACCTGTGCATTCTTCATCTCTATAGGGTCCATATGAATCACCAAAAGCATTCCCAGCTTCTCGGCCGCATCCCTCTCAATCCGATCAATCAACTCATGGGCCTGCTCAATCCCAGCGTCATTTGGCACTTCCGCGTGGATAGATGCCATGCTCTGATTCGGTCCATAGTTGTGGATGATTAGATCATGGGTTCCCTCGATTCCCTCATATGCTTCCACAAAATCTTTTACTTTTTTGCAGGTTTTAGGGTCAATCGCCTCGCCAATCAAAGGTTCCAGCGTATCCTTGGCGATGCCTACACCTGCCCAAAGCACTACCAAAGCCACACAGACTCCCACAAAGCCATCTATGTTAATTCCTGTGACTCCGAAAAAAATCAGCGACACAATCGTAGCACTTGTCGTAACTACATCTCCCATAGAGTCTGTAAAAACTGCCATCATAACTTTGGAATCAATCCTTCTGCCCAGCTTTCGGTTGAAAATCCCCAGCCACAGCTTCACTGCAATAGACAATGTCAAAATGCAGACGGATAGTATCTGAAAATTCAATGCCTCTGGATTTCGTATCTTTCCAATGGAATCTTTTAAAAAGGTAAGTCCCACCTCCAAGACCAAGAACGACACCACCAAAGCCGCAATGTATTCCAGGCGGCCGTGGCCGAATGGGTGCTCCTTATCTGCTGGCTTACCCGCCATCTTTACTCCCACAAAACTGATGATGGATGACGCTGCATCTGAAAGATTGTTAAAGGCATCCGCAGTCACCGATACACTGTTTAAGAAAATTCCCAGCAGAAATTTCACAAGGAATAAAAAAGTATTGCAGATAATACCCACGACACTGGCAAATACGCCGTAAGCAGTCCTGACTGCTGCCTTTTCCACAGACTGATAATCTCTGATAAAATGTCTGACTAAAAAATCTGTCATTGTCTCCCCCTGTGCAGACCGCCATCTCTTTTTCGGCTTCTGCTCTAAAACGAACTCTTAAAATACCTTATTTTATGTTTGACTTTCATATTACCAGAACCCCAAAAACAAGTCCAGCCTAACCTTCCCATAACAACACTCACAGATGTGACACGACTCTTCTGCTTTGCCAGACAATCCCCAGCGTCAGCAAAGCTGCCCCCAAAAAGATCACCGCTAGTGCCTCAGCTAACTGTTCAAAAAGTATCCCATACACGACCTGCCCCACGGGCAGCGCACAGGTAGTAAGTGCTATAATCCACGCAATCACCTTTCCGACCATATCCGACGGTACACTCACCTGAATATAAGACATAACTTGAATTGTATAGACCGAAGTCGCAGCCATAATGAGCATCCCTGTCACAGTCAAGACTCCATAAGCTGCCAAAGAAGGTACATCCAAAGCCAACACTGCTCCCATTGGTACCAAAAGCATTGCAGCTGCCGCCAACAGTTTCCAGCTCTTCTCTATTGCCAATTTTTTACCGAACACCCCCGCACTCATACCTCCCACTAGCCCGCCTACAGCAATCAAAGCTTGAAGACAGCCATACAATCTAGATGCCTCTTTTGGGTCAAAATCCAATGCCTGAACCACTACAACCGGAAGGCCAATAATCATCAAAGCCGATAAAACCAGATTCACTCCTGCACAGCAAATCGTAAGTTTTCCTATCGCTGCTCTCTTTTTTGTTATATAGATAATGCTCTCTGACAGATCAACCCTGCATTCCTGCCACATAGACTCTTGCCTGGGCCTGCAGGAGACTGGCATCTGAATAAAAATTTCCATGACTGCCGAGGCGAAAAAGCATACGGCTGCCCCTGTCAAAATCGGATAAATTCCCCAGACACTGTAAGCCACTCCGCCTAGAGCCGGACCCAACAGTCCAGATAAAGATGAGATCATATTGATGATGGCATTCGCAGGCATCACCTTTTCCTTCTCCACCAAAACTGGAATACTAGACTGTACCGACGGCTGATAAGTCCCAGAAATACCATATAACAAAAACAACATTACGGATATAATTCCCGTCAAATTTACTCTCTGATACAAAATCAAAAATAGGACAGTTAACCCTGAAGTCAAAAAATCCAAAGATACCATAATATTTCTCTTATTCACACGGTCTGCAATCAATCCGCCGATAGGCGACATAATCACCATTGGAACAAACGCAAACCCTGTCACAAGCCCCAAAACCGCCGCTGAACCTATCACAGTCAAAAGATGAAGCGGAAGCGCAAACCTGACAACCGAATTGCCAAATAGAGAAATAATCTGGCCAACCACTACCAGCCAGAAATCTTTTGAAAAGCCTTTTCTAGTTTCTATTTAAACCACCTCCATATTTCTTATCTTTCTCTCCAAGCTGCAAAAACTTCCCGCGCCAAAAACAGCCACAATAGCAATGAGCAACAGCATTCCCATATTCCACACCAGATTCATCGCAAATACCTGGGTAATCAATATTGCCAAAATTAGTGCCGCGATGATTCCTGCTGTCAAAGACTGCCGTAAAAATCCAAACCACAGGCTAATTAAACTGATCGCCTCAACCCCCACAGCAACGAACAGACTATAAAGAATTCCCTGCATAATCTCAAATATCCCAAAAAATTCTGGCATAACCAAGCCTATATCAGATACCAATCCCACCGTCAGTAAAGCCGCCAGATTCGCAGCCACAGTTATAGCTGCGGTAAACCCGCCAAAAACCGCTATCTTTACCCAAAACAGTACCTCTCTCCTCACTGGATACGAAAACAATAACAGTACCTTCCTTCCCATGTATTCATCCAGCACTCCTTTTCCATGGACGACTGCCCCCATAACCGAAAACTCAAACATTGAAATACTAGATACCATCACAGTCAAGCCTCCCCAGCTAGTGGAAAACACAACATCTTCACTATCCATCTCGGCCGCCGGCAGAAACAAAAACAGCAACCCAATGAACAAGCTAAAAGCAAACAGTCCCGCTGCAACACAAAGATAGAATCTTATAGGAAGTTTTTTCCATTCCAGTCTCAAATATCTCATGACACTCCACCTCTCATCCAATGTAATACTTCTTTCTCGAAAACCAACAGATTTTTCTCATTGTACTCCTCCATATAGAATTCTTTTTCCACTTTTCCCCTGGCCAAAACTCCCACCTCATCAGCCAGAGAATACACATCCTGCAAAATATGACTAGAAATCAAAATTGTCGTTCCTTTATCCGCCTGACTCCTCAAAAGCCCTTTCATTTCCTCAGAGCCTAAAGGGTCCATTCCATTTAAGGGTTCATCCAAAATCAATAGCTCCGGCCTGTGTATCATCGCTCTGGCGATGGCCAGACGTTGTCTCATTCCGACGGAAAACGCCGTCACAGGTTTTTCTCCTACCGCTCCTAATCCCACTTCTCTAAGTATAGAGTCAATCTCCCCTTCCGCTCCCATATAAGCCAGATGGAGAACCAGATTTTCTCTGGCAGACAAGGACTCGTAAAAGACAGGAGCCTCAATCATACTACCCAAGTCTCTTTGTATCCCTTCTCGATTCTCCCAGACATTCCTACCGCTTATCAATATTTCTCCGTCCTCCGGTTCCAAAAATCCTGCGATAAGCTTCATCAAAGTGCTCTTTCCTGCGCCATTGACTCCCACCAACGCATAAATTTTTCCCTCTTGAAGCTTAAAAGAACAGTCTTGAAGAATTGGTAGATTTCCATATCCTTTTGTAACTTTTTTTACATCTACTTCCATCTTTTCCTCCTTTTAATACCAACCGTTGGTATGTATTTGTCCAAAAAAAATAATGTTGAAAGATTTTCCACACCCTTGCCAGCTCAGGGCATGGAAAATCTAAATTATTCTGATCGGCTCTTATTATAAATTCTTGCGTACTCCGCAAATATCTCCACTGCCTGGTCTTCGATCACATCCAACCCAAACTTTCTCAACATATATTGATAAAACTTCATTCTCTTCGCCATCTCTGCCGGCCCACAGTGATAGATCATCGGATTCAGCCATATATTTCCCGTCAAGATTAATACTTCTGCCAATTCTTTCGGATATTCTGTCTGAATGGACCCATCTTCTACCCCTTCTTTTAGGATCTCATATGTCATTGCGGACACTTCCTCCATCAATTCCTTCATGTAGAGCTGCAGAAGCTGAGGACTTTTCATCATATCTGGAGCTGACTCGAACATCTCTTTCTGTGCCGGATTAAACACAGAAATGCGAAACAGCTCTTTTAATTTCTCTCTCCCATTTAAATCCTGACGGCCGCAGACCTTCTCCATCTCTCGTGCAGCAGCAGAATAAATCATGTCTGATACTGCTCCCATAATCTCTTCTTTAGATTTAAAATGGTGATAAATGGCGCCTTTGGTCAGTCCTCCCAGATTATCAATAATATCCTGTATGGATGTGTGATCGTACCCTTTTTCCATGAACAGACGGGCAGCGGTGTCGACTATCCGCTTTCGCGTCTCCTCTGGATATTTATTTCTCGCCATAATTTTCTCCTACATACTAACGGTATGTTCATTATACATACTATCAGTATCTTCGTCAATACATTTTTCACCTTTTCTTTCTCATGGAATTTACTCTTGCATCCAACCTTTTCTTTCTCATCGTCCATTCCGCAGCTCATACACCTCGACTGTGCTTATCGCTGAGTAGCAGTATTTTCCTCATCTCCCTTGACAAAATTGTCTGAATTGTTATAATGAAATCAGCTATGGCAAACCAATGAGGCAGAAAAAAGACGGAGATGTACTCTCAGCGAGCGTAGGTAGGTGTGAGCTACGCAGTGTCAGCCGGGTAATATGGACTGCTGAGGGCGGCACCAAATATGCCGACGGCCGCGCACCGTAATTCGCGCAGGATATTTCCATATCCACAGAGGGTCAGAAATGACTAAACAAGGTGGCACCGCGTACTTTACGCCCTTGATAAGAGAATCAAGGGCTTTATTTTGTTATAGGAAAGACCTTGTCACACGAATATTCTAAGGAGGTAGAAACATTGGGAAAAGTTATTCTAACAGGGGATAGACCGACCGGCCGGCTTCATGTTGGCCACTATGTAGGCTCTCTGCGCGGAAGAGTAGAGCTGCAAAACAGCGGAGAGTTCGACAAAGTTTTTATTATGATTGCTGACGCTCAGGCATTGACCGATAACTTTGATGACCCGTCTAAGGTCCGCGCAAACATCACGGAAGTGGCCTTGGATTACTTGGCCTGTGGGCTGGACCCCGAAAAAACTACAATATTTATCCAGTCTCAAATCCCTCAGCTGACAGAGCTGACATTCTACTACATGAACCTTGTAACCTTATCCCGACTGGAAAGGAATCCCACTGTGAAAGCGGAAATCAAGCAGAAAAATTTCGAGAAAAGTCTCCCCATGGGTTTTCTGACTTATCCAGTCAGTCAGGCATCTGATATCACCGCCTTTCTCGCTGACACTGTTCCGGTAGGAGAAGACCAGCTCCCAATGATTGAACAGACCAGAGAGATCGTTCGCAGCTTCAACAATCTGTACGGTGAGACTCTCGTGGAACCGAAAGCCGTACTTCCTTCCAATGCTGCCAGCTTGCGTCTGCCGGGAACCGACGGTAAAGCAAAAATGAGTAAATCCCTGGGTAACTGTATCTATCTGGCAGACCAGCCTGACGAAATCCGCACAAAAATCATGGGAATGTACACAGACCCTAATCATCTAAAAGTGTCAGACCCTGGAAACACCACGGATAACCCAGTCTTTTTATATCTGGATGCTTTCTGCAAAGATGAGCATTTTGAGAGGTATCTGCCAGAATACGCGAACCTGGCAGAACTCAAGGCACATTACGAGCGCGGCGGACTCGGTGATGTGAAGGTAAAGAAATTCTTGAACAATGTGCTTCAGGAAACTCTGGAGCCAATCCGTACCAGACGCGAAGAATTCGCAAAAGATATTCCATACATCATGGAACTCCTTCAGAAAGGAAGCGAAAAGCTGAAGAAGTCGCGGCCGAGACTCTGCGCAGAGTAAGACACGCAATGCAGATCGATTATTTGGAAATAATTCCCGGATAGGGAAAGCTTTTCCCATCTTCCGGGTTTATACGCAGCCAAAAGGGCCCTTTAAGTTTCTCATGACTTAAAAGGACCCCTTTTGTCAACCCAAGAATCTGCCAAGTTCGCGCTTGGCTTATCAGCAGAAAGGCGACAGCTCCAAGCGGATAAAATATCCTCGATCGTGCTCGCATACCGGACACACCTCGGGAGCTTTCTCTCCTTCATAAATATGTCCGCAGTTCAGACAAATCCAGCCTCTCTTCACAGAAGAGATGTGAAGCTTATTCTCTTCCAACCACTGAGCAAATTTCCCGAACCGATCTCCGTGAGACTTCTCGATCTGAGCAATCTTATAAAAAGAGTCCGCGACTCTCATAAATCCTTCTTCCTTTGCCTTATCTCCAAATCTCTGATAGACATCGTCATGCTCCTCGTACTCATTGTGCTGAGCCATACGCAGAAGCTTCGCCAAATCATCCGTCAGGTCCACTGGATAGCTTCCATCTACCTGGATATTCTGACCTGACAGCTCTTTCAAATGTTTATAAAAAATTTCCGCATGTTCTTTCTCCTGATCTGCCGTATATAAAAAGATCTGAGCTATTGCCGCCTGATTTTGCTTTTTAGCCTGGGAGGCCCCAAAAGTATACCGGTTTCTGGCCTGACTCTCCCCTGCAAACGCACGCATAAGGTTATCTTTTGTCTCACTAACATTAAAATCCACTGCCATAATGTGATCTCCTTCATAATGAGTTTTGTTATAAACACATTATGAGCCAAATCCTGGAATTTTATACACCTTTTCGTTCTCACTCCCTGACCGTTTTCACTCTAAAGCACTGCGACATGATCTTCTGTCCCAGCCTTAAAAATATCCACGCTAGCAACGCGCCTCCCATATTATTCAGAATTCTCAGCAAGATTGAGCCCCCTAAGCCATATACTCCCACAGCTGTCGAGAGTGCTCCAAGACAATTAAACACCGTTTTTCCTGGATACTGTCCACAAAAACCCAGACATAATCCCGCTGCCATTCCCAGCATGGGGACATAAGACTCAGGAATCATGCAATAGAGCACTGCAAAGAGCAAAGAACCCGCGATCACTCCGCCTACCCTCTGTTTTGCCCTGAGACTTCTGTCGCCTCCATAGAAAGTAAGAATTGAAGACCCAGCCAGCCCTACCCACATATAGCGTTCTACGCCCAGCCCCATACTGATTAGCAGAAGCAGACTGACTCCCACAGCTGCCTGAAGCTGCCACTGTCTTTTTGGGTCAGACAGTTGAAGCTCTTTGACAATCTGCCTGAATCTTCTCTCAGGCTGACGTTTCCTATGTTTAAAATAGAAAACCAAAGCACACATGACGTAGCCCAACACAGCCATCCAAATTCTATCTATAAATACTTCTTTGCTGACCATAGTTCCAGCCAAAAAGACATAGCCAAACAGATACAACCCACCATTTCCCATCTCTGGCCTCTCACAGGAAAACACTAAAATCAGCAGTAGTGAAACTACATTGATTAAAAATCCCAACCACGGATTCACTGTCTGTATCAAAATCGGCGAGACCAAAAGAATAAGAAAAATAAAGCTCAGATTTCGCAAGGAATCTGAGATGCAATAATGAAAGTCCACAAACCTGCAGCTCAGAAAAATACAGAAAATCACCACGGCAAAATTGCTGTTTTCCTCCCCAAACAAAGCTGTCAGGCTGCTGATAAATGTAACTGCAAAAGCCACAAGCAGCACTGCCCTCACGATCATGGCGCTTAACAGCCGCGCCCTGCCGCTGACACTCTCCGCTTTTTTTATTTCTGACTTTAACACTGCCGGGTCTTTTTGCAGCGCGTCATAAAACCTCACGTTCATTACTCCTTTCAAATTCCTGTAAAAAATGATTAGCCTTAACTACCATTTCAATGAAAGAATCAAATTCCTCCCCCATTTTTTCTCTTAAATAGTAAATTGGTCTTAACATCGTCTGATAATCATTGTTTAAAATTTCCTGTCCTGAATCCGTCAGATAAAGGTAATATTTTCTCTCGTCTTCCTTGCATTTTACTTTTTCTATATAACCTTTGCTCAGAAGAGATTTCAAAGTTCTGCTCACAGATTCCTTCCTCATTCCCATAATCTGGCTTACATCTAGTGGAGTTAGTTCCCCCAATTTCAAATATATCAAAAGCATCAATTCCATCTCCGCGGTTCGCAAAGTCAACCTTTGATTTTGCAGCAGCATATTTCTGGAAAAATAGTGCAGCTTCTGCATATTGTCAATCATTACCATCCACTCTTCTTTTCCCATTTCTCCCTCCATTTAATTAACATTGTTAATCATATTAACTCTTTGAAAAGCTTTTGTCAAGCCCTTTCCACACAACCGCAGTTCCCCACTTCCTCAATCTTTTGAAGAGCGCACCCTATAACATAAAAGGAGCTTCTAAAACCGTCTATGGCTTTAGAAGCTCCTCCCAATATAAGACACAGTCTTACAGGTTCTCTTTGAAGAATGCCTCGATCGCTGGTGCGGCCTCTGCTTCGTCCGCTCCATCCACGCTGACTGTGATCTCGGTTCCTTTCTTAATTCCCATACCCATGATAGCCAAAAGCTTGCCTGCATCCGCAGATTTTCCATTGGCTTCAATCGTAATCTTAGATGCGTATTTCTTTACTTCCTTTACCAGGATTCCTGCTGGTCTAGCATGAATACCCTGTTCGTCTGTGATCGTATAATTGAACTGTTTCATAGTACCTCAATCCTTTCTCACTTAATTTTGTTATATAAAATAATACTTTCATAAGGTCTCAGTGTCAACTTATTTTCTTCAATCTTTTTATCTTTATAATTGCTGAGCAGAATTCTCAAATTCCGACA